>Ga0310811_10014867_pt1 | contig 10159 bp, 15 predicted proteins | sample YCmetagenome_FD_207642 | JGI IMG/M metagenome (GOLD analysis project Ga0310811, IMG submission 207642) | Soil microbial communities from experimental microcosm in Duke University, North Carolina, United States - YC | ecosystem: Engineered > Artificial ecosystem > Soil microcosm > Unclassified ...
AGTTGCTCCATGCTGGCGCCGAGCGCCATGACGTTGTACTGGTTGGCTGAATCGATACGTGCGGCGAGGTGTTCGGCTTCGGGGACGGTGAACTTGTCCTCGCGGTCGCATTTGTGCTCGATGGCGAGGTTGGTGCATCGGTAGGTGCGGGTGTGCAGGCCGCCGGGTTCGATGATGACGAGCACGGCGGGGAACTCGCGGTTGTCGTGGGCGAGGTTGGCGAGCACTTCGGGCGCGAGTTGGATCATGGTGTCTCCTAGTGGCCGAGTAGCCGGGTGGCTTGTTCGATGAGGGTGGCGATGGCGCAGGGCACGCTGTAGAGGAGTGCGGCGACGCCGACGAGTCGCAGGGTGTTTTCTGCGATCGTCGGCGTGCGGCGGTTGTGTCGGGTCATGTGGTGGTGACGTCGGGCGCCTGGTCGGCGTGCTGCTGGCGTCGTGCGAGGACTTCGGCGCGCGGCTGCCCGGCGGGGACGAGCGTGAGTTCGAGTTCGTACCCGTAGGCGTGGAGGTATTCGGCGACGGCGCCGATGGTGCTGGGCCACGACGCGAGGCGGCGGCGCAGGCGCCAGCGGTCGCGCCACGTCAGGTCTGTGTCGAACATGGTGCGTCCGCGGCTGGCAGTGCTGAATGCCTTGCCGAGTTCGCGGACGAGTCGGGACTTGGCGAGGGCGCGTTCGCCTTCGGGGGTGGCGGCGAGGCGGTCGTAGAGGTCCATGTCGGTTCTCCTGTCGGTGTGGTTGGCGTGGTTGGGGCCGGGATGGGGTCTCAGCGGACGGCTGCGGGCCTGGGAACGGTTCCCGCGGAACTTTGGGCGTCGGCGGTGGCGTTCTTGCAGTTGGGGCAGTGGACGCGGTCGCCCCACTGTCCGTCGGGCTGGATGTGCCATCCGGTGGTGGTGGCGGCGGTTTCGGCCGCGCTGGTGGTGTCGTGGGGTCGGGTGCTGGCGTGGGTGCCGCAGGTGTCGCAGGTGGCGAGGTAGTACTCGCGGATGCCCATCAGGCGCCCCCGTCCCGATCGATCGGCTCGCCGGTGATGGCTTCGACGAGCGCTGAGACGATGACCTCGGCAACGTTGGGGGTGACGGCGTTGCCGTACTGGCGGACCTTCTCGCGCTTGTTGCCGACGACGATGTAGTCGCCGGCGAACGACATGGCGCGGCCGATCTCGTGCGGTTCGAGCATGCGGAACAGGCAGTCCTCGACCTGGACCTCGCCATGCACGAGCGCGTAGCGGTCGCGGGTCGAGAGCGTGCCGATCGGTTCGGCGACGTGCCGCGCGACACCGTTGCCGTAGTAAGGCACGAGGATGTCCTGCCAGGTGATCAGCGACTGGTGACCGGCGGTGGTGAGACTCCGCAGCGGCTCGTTGACCGGGGTGGAGAGGTAGCCGTGGTCGCCGCGGACGGTGTTGTTGCGCATGACCATCGCGCTGATGCTTGGCGGTGCGACGAGGCCGTGATGGTTGCCGGACGCGGTGACGGTGGCGAGCGCGTCGGTGACGGGGCGGGCGTCGGATCCGCCGCCGCGCAGTTCGGCGATGAACGGCAGCCACGCCAGGCCGGTCTCGTTGCGTGCGGTCTGGGTGCGGGCCGGCTCGTTCGCGGGGCGCGCTTCCTTGCCGTCGCGTCCCTCGACCGGGACGAGCAGGGGCGGCACCGCGAGCGCGTCGGACTCGGTGGTGGTGCGGGTGGCCATCGGATCGGTGACGGGTGCGGCCTCGTTGCGCCAGGTGCCCCCAGAAGGGGTGAGCAGCGGTACCGCGTGCCGGGCGAGACCGGCCTTGATGCGCGCGATGGTCTTCTCGGCGAGGGGCGCGTCGCGGTCTCCGATGCGCTGTCCGGGCAGGGACCAGTCGATGGCGACGGCGGCCGGAAGTGCTTCGGGTTCGATGACGGAGTTGCGGCAGGCGACGCGGGGGCAGCGGTAGACGTACTGCTGCCGGTAGCGGCCCATGTCGACGCCGGGCTTCTTGAATGACTGGACGGCGCGCACGATTTCGCCGCACGCAGGGCACCATGCGGTGGGGCGTAGCCACTTGTCCCAGTCGGGTGTGCGGCCGATGGAGCGGTGCCAGTAGGCGAGGTAGAGCCTGTCGCGGGATTGGGGGGCGCGCAGGGTGACGGTGGACTGGGCGTGCATGGAGTTCATCGCGATGAGGCGGTGGGAGTAGCCGAGGGCTGTGATCTCGCCGAGCCACCTGTCCCACTGGTCCCAGCCGCGGACGTCGACGACGTTCTCGACGACGCCGGCGCGGACGGTGTGGCCGCGGCGTTGTGCGGCGGCGAGGTAGAGCGGTACTTCCTCCATCAGGGCGCGGGATCGTTCGGTCTCCTCGTCTGGGGCGTCGCCGAAGAGGGCGCCTTGCAGGGAGGTGACGTAGTCGCGTTTCTTGCCGCGGGCTACGGACCACTTCGGGCATTCGGGGCTGGCCCAGAACAGGTCTGCGGTGGGCCAGCGGGTGATGTCGGCGTCGCGGATGTCGCCTTGGTAGTGGTCGACGGTGGGGAAGTTTGCGGCGTGCGATTCGATGGCTCGGGCCCAGTGGTTGGCGGCGAGTTCGACGCGGACGCCGGGGACGGCGTGGGCGCCTTGGCTGGAGCCGCCGGCGCCGCAGAACCAGTCCATGAGGGTTAGTGCGCTGTCGTCGTGGCGGTAGCTCATCGGGTGTTCGCCTCCTTCGGTGCGGTGGGGATGCGGCGGCCGAGCAGGATTTGCTTGATGTCGTCGAGGTCGGCGGGGCGCCAGAGCGCGGTTTCCTGGCCGGCGTCGGCGAGGGAGGCGAGCCACAGCTTCTGGTGTTCGGTCAACCGGCCGGTCTGCGTCTTGAGCTCGGCGAAGATGGTGCGGGCCTGCTTCGCGTTGACGAGTACCAAGTCGGGGAATCCCGGGTCGGAGCGGCGCGAGTCGCGCGTGTGGTACGAGCGCCATCCGGTGAGGGTGGCGAGCTGGCGGACCTTGCGCTGGAACTGCGCCTCGGTCTCTTCGATCGCCGGGTGGCGTTTCGGTGCGGCGGTGTCGATTCGGAGCGTCATGCGGCCACCGCCATCTCGTCGCGGTCGCGGCGGGCGGCCTGCTCGAGCTTCGGTAGCTTCCGGGTGATGATGTATTCGAGCCGCTTCGGGTCGATCTCGAGCCGCTTGGCGACGCGCTCCCGGTAGTCTTTGACGGCCTCGCCTTCCTTGATGCGGGTGGTGTGCAGCACGAAGGCGACGTCTGCGGCTTCGGCTTCGGTGACCGGGCGCTCGTCGCCGCCGTCGGTGCGCCGGGCCCAGTACGGCTGGGCGCCGGGGTCGTCGATCCAGTCGTCGTCCCACTCGAGCGGGAGCGCCCAACCGTTCGCCTCCGCCATGCGACGCGCGCGGGTGATCGACCCCGGGACGATCCCGTACGCGGCCGGGTTCTTCATGGCGAGCTCGTCGTAGAGGCTCCGGATGGCGCGCGCGTTCTCCGCGGTGACCTGCGGCCGCCGCATGAATTCGGAGAAGTGGTTGGGTGACATGCCGATGCGGCCGGCGATGTATGTGGCGGGAAATCCGAGGGCGATGAGCGCCTGGGTCCTGCGGTGCGTGCCGGTGGCGTCGATGAAGCCGCCGTCGGTGGCGGTGTCGATGGTTCTGAGGTCGGGTTGGATGGCGAGGATGGCGGCGGCGAGTTCGGTGCGTACGCGCTGGTTGGCGTCGCGTTTGCCGACGCGGCCGCGCATGCGCTGGAGTGTGGACATGTGGACGCCGACGATCTCGGCGACGCGCATGAGGCCGATGCCGTTGGCGGCCAGGTAGGCGAGGTGCTCGCGGATGGGTTGGGCGTCGACGAAGGGTTTCCAGTCGGCGTGTTGCTGTTCTTCGCGGTAGGCGGCCCAGGCGCTGCAGCAGGGGTAGCAGCGGCAGCCTTCGCGGTAGGCCTGGGTTTCGCCGGCGGGGCGCTTGCTGGTGTGCTTGCGGTTGACGGCGGGGCGCTGCGTGTCGGTGCGTGCCGGGGGGCGGCTGGTGGCGGTCACGGCCGGCCCTCGCTTCCGGTGGTCGCGGTGGCCAGGGTGCGGGGCATCTCGTCCCAGGTGCGGCCGTCGAGTTCGCGGCCAGCGGCGTGCTTGCCGACGCGCTGGACCACGGCCCAGCCCTCAAGGTGGTCGTGCATGCCCCAGGCGCCGTGGGGCTGCGTGCGGCCGTCGGCGGGGTGCACGTAGGTCACGCGCTTGTCGTTCCACACGTCGATCCGGTCCTCGGGCGTCAGCGTGGCGCGTTCGGCCCATTCGCCGTGCTGCTTGAGGAAAAACGCGGTGCCCGCGGTCTGGCATTGGTCGCGCAGCTGCCGGGCCCAGGCGGGGTGCATGGGACGGGCGCCGGGGCCGGATTCGCCGCCGACGATGACCCAGTCGATGCCATCGGTCGAGGCGAGCTTGATGGGGCCGAGCAGGGGCTCGCAGGACAGGAACCGGACTGCGGCCGGGGTCTCTAGCAGCGCGGGGATCCGAATGTTCGCCCACTTCTGCGACTCGACCGAGGTACCGATCCACACGTTCGGCAGCGGCCAGGGCGCGTCGTACAGGGCTTGCGCCGTGGCCTCGTCGCTGGTGGCCTCCATGAGCCGGAAGCCGCCGTCGGCGAGCAGCGAGCGCATCCGGGCCGGCCGCTTGGTGAGTACCTGGAAGGTGTGGCGTTCGGCGAGGGCCATGGTGGCGAACACCTTGGCGATGTGCTCGGTGGGCACGTCGTCGTGGAACAGGTCGGCGAGGCTGTTGACGAACACGCGGCGCGGGTTGCGCCAGTGCAGGGGCAGGTCGAGCCGGTTCTCGTGGAGGATGATGCCGGTCTTGCCGCCGATGGCGGGGGAGTCGAACCGGCGGTGGGCCATGCGGAACGGCGGGGTGCGCTCGATGTAGCAGTTCAGGCAGCCTTCGGAGATGCGGGTGCAGCCGCTGAGGGTGTTCCAGGTGGCGTCGGTCCACTCGATGTGTGTGTTGGTGCTCATGGCTCAGGCCTCGCTCTCGGTGTCGTCGGTGCCGGTGTTGGTCAGGAAGGGGCTGGAGGGCAGTGTGGCGGCGTCGGGGACGGGCGCCACGGCGTTGTCGGTCCGCAGCGGGCCACGGGTGCCGGGCGTGCCGTGCGGGGCCGTCTGCGGCCCGCTGTGGCCCTCGGTGTCGTCGAGTTCGTCGGCGAGCGGGAAACACGGGGACGGTGTGGCCTCGTCGTCGAACTCGATCAACCAGAGGGCGGCGGCTATGCGCTCGTCGGCTTGGTCGGCGATCAGGCCGCAGTTGAAGCAGGCCTGCGCGACGTGGGTACGCCGGTCCTTCGGGAGGTCGGCGGCGCACTGGGTGTGGCCGCAGCGGGGGCAGCGGAACCGGAAGGTGGCCGGGTCGCTGCTGCCGGCGCGCTTCTCGGCTTCGGCGAGCAGGTCGATCTGCGCCAGGTGGCGGCAGACGGTGGCAGTGGTCATGGTCAGTCAGTCCTCAGATGGTCAGTCAGTTGGTTGCGGCTTCGATGCGCTCGCGGTGAGCGCCGTTCACGTACGGGCGCCCGTACTCGGTGCACACGGCACCGACAGGCGAGGAACAGGTCGGGCAAGCGACCTGGGCAACCGCCCACGTCTCGAGCCGCGACGGGTGTGCGTGGGCGAGCTCGCGCCCGGCCGGGTGGCGCCGGGTGGCCGGGGCGTGGCACCTGCGGTTGGGGGCGGCGTGGCAGGTTGGGCAGGCGATCGCCGTACCGGGCGGGCGGCGGCGCGCGAGCACCTCGGCGATCTCGCGCGGCAGTTCGGGGCGGCGAGGGAACGTGCCGGCAATGAAGTCCTCGACCGCCTTCGGGTTGCCGACCGGCGCCGGTCCCTCAAGCTGCGGCATGTGGCCGCGCAGTTGCGCCAGGTGCAGTGAGCCGCCCCAGCGCTCGTATGCGTAGGCTTCGGCAACCGACGAGATGAGCCCGTTGCCGATGGCCCGCTCGATGGCGCGGATCTCGTCGCCCTCGGACACGCCGGGCGTGTGGTTCGGGACGGGCATCGGCACGTGGGCGACACGGTCCTGTCGCAGTCGGAGTGCCTTCTCGCGGATCTCGCCGGGTGCGATGAAGGACTGGTGCTTGCCGAGTTCGACTACGGCGTCCTTCGCGTCGGTGAAGTTGGTGCCGGCGAGCACCTTCTCCCACATGTCGGGCGTGCCCTCTTCCCACTTCTGGGCGGGGCAGAGGTTTTTGACGCCGCTGATGATCCGGGCGAGTTCGAGGGCGTTCACCAGCCGCCTCCTGTGGCTTCGCGGGCCGCTGCCCGCTCGAGGTAGCGGTTAAGGTGCGCGTCCGAGCCGTAGTCGTTGCCGTTGCGGGCGTGGCCGTTGCCGTTGGCGACTACCGGGGGAGCCACGTAGGCCGGGTCGGGCTCGTCTTCCCAGCAGCGCTGGTTGAGCCACGTGGCTGGATGCTTGGTGAACTTCGGGTCCTGCATCTTGCGCTCCATGGCGTAGAGCGCTGCGCAGTCGATAAGCACCTGCGGATCGGCACCTTCGGCCAGGGCCCGGTTCCACGCCTTCTCGGCGGCGGCGGGGCCGACGTGCCGGGGGAACGCGCGGTAGAAGCGGTCGAATGCCGCGGGCTCGGTGACCGGCGGTCGGGGCTTCGGCGGCCTGTTCGCACCCTCGTCGCCGGTGTCCATCGGCTCGGCCGATGAAGAGTCACTACTTCCGTAGGAAGTAGTGGTCGGGTCGGGTCGGGTCGGGGTCCTGTTACGCCCTCCGTTACTAACGGCGTTAGTAACGGCGTTACGCTCGGACTTCTTACGCTCCCGGAACGCGGCCTGTCGGGCGGCGTTGGCTTCCCTATCTGCGAGAACCTGCGCCGAGGACGGCTGACGTCCGGTCTCGTTCCAGCCGTGGAACAGCCAGCCTTCTTCGGATTTTCCGTCAACTTCCTTGGTAAAGGGCTCCCAAAGTCCGACGGAAACCAGCGCGGAAACCATTCGGTTTGCCTTCGCCCGCGAGAGCGGGAGGAACCGCTGCACCATGTACGCGGGCACGAATCCGTCCGTCAGGTGGTCCGCGCACCAACTGCCAGCGATCGTCCAGAGTGCGAGAGCCCCGACGTCGTCGCCGAGCGCAGCGACCTTGCGGTGGCTGTGCAGCTTGTCGTCGACCTTGAACCACGTCATGGGTGCTACGGCTCCAGGTTTCGAGGGGTGGTGTTGCGGCCGTCTGATTGACCGTCGGCCATAGCCCAAGTGTAGTCACTGTGACTACAATCGTCCATATGACTGCGACCCTGATTGACTGCCGACCCGATGCCGTCGTGGCCACGGAGTACTCTGTGACCATGGCTGAGGAGATCCCGAGCGAGCCCGGCATCCGGGAGCTCAAAGCGCGCCTGTCCGACTACGTTGGCCGCGCCGTACACCGTGAAGAGCCGGTGTTCGTGACCCGCAACGGAAAGCGTGTCGTCGCCCTCGTGCCGGCTGAGTGGGCCGAGCGGATGCTGGCCGAGCGCGCTGGCGGCGACTCGAACTGATTGCACGGTTCCCCTCCCGTTCGTTCGTGGTGAGTAAGGTGGTGCGGCCGCCGGGCCGGGTTTGGCACGGCCCGGCGGCCAGCAAGTGGGGCTACTTCGGCATCGGGAACTTCTCGGGGTTCGCACCGCCCGGCGTGTAGCGCAGGAGCCGCATCTCGTCCCCGGCCCGGTACGCGTTCCACCCCTTGATCAGGAATGCGATCGCCATCTCCTCCGGCATCCGCGACGGCTGCGCGGCGTCGTCCGCGAACCGCTTCCGCAGCGTCCACACCGGGTGGTATTGCGCGAGCTCCGCGCCCGAGGCGAGCCGGTCGAAGAACCAGCGGGCGTCCTCGGCATCGATGCCAGCGAACAGCCAGTGCGTGAACCCGAGCGTTGCCGAGGTCACGCCGGTCGAGTGGTGCAGCTTGGAGCCGAGTTCGGCCGACTCGCGCACCCGGGGCTCGTGTGCCAGGAACGCCATGCACTCGGCGGTGGTCGGGGTGGCGCTCGACTTGAACTTGACCGAGCCGGAGTTCCACATCACCGCGCGCTTGATGACGGCGGCCAGGATGATGTTGTACTTCTCGCCGCGCAGCAGCAGGGCGTCGGACAGGGTCCGCTTTGCTCCGGCGTCCATCGTTTCCTGCGTGGTCTTCGGCAGCCCGGTGACCACCAGCACCCGCAGGTTCACCTGCGCGAGGGTGATGGCCATCAGCCGGTGCTGGCCGTCGAGCAGCGTGCCGTCGGCGGCGAACTTGATGGCCTCGCCGTTCTCGGCCCAGTTGCCGGTCTCCATGTCGCGGGCGTAGCCGTAGACCTTCTCCGGTCGGGCGTTGCGGTTGTGCGTGTTCTGCGCGAGCCACTTCTCCGCGAGTTCCGGGGTGACCTCCATAACCTCGTACTGGGGGCCCTGCGGCTTCGGCGCGGCCGGCTGCTTCTTCGCGGGCGGCTGGAACAGCGCGTTGGGTACAGTGGACTTAGGCATTCGTTTCTCCTTCAGGCGAGAGGGTGCAGAGGAAGCCGGTCAGGGCTTCGAGGGATTCGGAGAGGTTCGCCGTCCATGCGCGGCGGGCCTCTTCCGTCTGGTGGGTGATCTGGGTGCGCGTCAGGTGTTCGAGCGCGCGTCGGGCGCCGTCGATCTGAATCAGCGCACTGTTGATCGTTCGGGGGATGTCGGTGCGCGGCCGTGACGGGGCGGCAGCGGGTGCCGCAGCAGCTGCGGGCCGCGTCAGGGGATAGACCTTGCCGTCGGTGCCGGTGATCTCTGGTTCAGGTGTCTGAATTTCAGACACGTGCAGGTCGCTGAGGACCGTGTTCTTGTCGATCCTCGTGGCCGACGCGATGGCACGCACGCTCAGTCCCGACTCGCGCAGGCTGGCCACGACCTCGCGCCGCTCTTCACGTGGCAGTTGCAGCCGGGCCGTACCGAACTCGCGGGTGCAGTACTCGTCCCACGACGCGTAGTCGAGCGCGGCCCACGCCCGCGAGGTGTACGCCTCCTGAATCAGCAGCCACGTTCCTTCCATGGCCACCTTGATTCGGTCCGTGAGGGTGCGCGCCTGCGACCGCGTGATGGTCGTCAGTTCGCTCACTTCAAACTCCGTAGGTTCGTGTTGGGTGGGGGTGGGCCGCCGCCCCGGGAGGAGCCGGAGCGGCGGCCGGGGGCGTCAGGCGGCGCGCTTGCCGTCGTCCTCGATGGCGTCGGATGCGGTCCGGTAGACCGTGAGCTCGTGCACGACGTAGCCGGTGCTGCCGTTGTCGGTGCAGAGGTCGAACATCCCGGAGCGGCCGTTGTGCGCCTCGGTGTAGGCCTTGCGCTCGGACCAGGTGACGGCCATGTCGCTGGAGCCGCTGAGGCCGAATTCGGCGATGTAGCCCGCGAGGAATTGGTGCTCGATGTACCGCTGGGCGATCTCTCGGGTGGCGAAGACGCCGAAGCCCTGCTCCTCGTCGTCGTAGCCGGACCAGACGGTCGCGGGCGTTTCGGTCTTCCAGCCGATCGGCAGTTCGCTCTCCGGCAGCGTGTCCACGGCGCGCACGTAGGCGCTGGCGGCGAGGGCGAGCTGCTCGCTCGCGTACTCGGCCTCGGCGTCCGCGTGCGGGTCGTCGTCGCGGCCGTAGTGGTCTGCGTGGATGACGCGCAGGGCGGCGCGGATCAGGTCGTCGTGCTCGCCCGGGGGCGGGAAGTGCTCGGCCATGGTGGGCCTCCTTCGTGGTAGGTGTGGTGTCACCCGTCCCGCCACGGTTCGAGCGCGGCGGGACGGGGACGAATGGGTGGGTTAGGCCCGCTGAGTGTGCGTGGGGTGGTTCTTCTCGATCTCGGCGATCAGGTCGCGGACCCGCTGGTACTTCTCCGGAGTCGAGTGGCCATCCCACTTCGCGTCTCCGTGCGGCACACACGCGAAGATCCACCAGTCCTCGGGGCTGATGTGCCAGGTGGCCTGACCGGTCGGCAGGTCGATGTAGACCACGAACCAGTCGGGGCACTCGTCGTCGCCGTGGTTCCAGCTGGACGGGTAGAGCTGGGCGAGCAGGGCAACGAGGTGAGCGCGCTCGGTGTAGAGCTCCGCCATCGGGTCAGTGCCGGACATGGTGATCTCCTCATGGGATGGTTGGGATCGGGTGCGCGGCAGTTGAGGGGCCGCGGGCCCGTTGGTGTCAGTGCCGGTCGGTGTCGCGTCGGCGCTCGTCA
>Ga0310811_10014869_pt1 | contig 10158 bp, 10 predicted proteins | sample YCmetagenome_FD_207642 | JGI IMG/M metagenome (GOLD analysis project Ga0310811, IMG submission 207642) | Soil microbial communities from experimental microcosm in Duke University, North Carolina, United States - YC | ecosystem: Engineered > Artificial ecosystem > Soil microcosm > Unclassified ...
TAAAGAAACAGAATCTTATAGAAGAAAATAAGATATAGGGAAAATAGGGGTCAGGAATGAAGAAAAAGAAACTAGCTAGAAAATAAAGGAAAAAGGGTAGAGTAACTTGGTGATAGGAAACAGTATGATGCCTAAGACCTTCCTTATCACTCTTTATCACTCCTTATCTGTATATCTGTCATGGTATGGATCATATACCATGCATGACAGCACCACCTGTCAGAGATGTGAAGATGGCCTGCATGGAGACCATTTTTCTTGCCAATCCTCTCCTTCTATGCAGCAGTCTCGGCTTCATCTATCTGCTGCAGCACCTCTTCAAAATGTGCATGACTATGAAGGGGGAGATGAAGGGGGTCCCAATGTGCATTCAGATGATTAGGTTGAGTGGGTGGAGTTAATGGTATGTAGTAATTAGTCTTATTTGCAGACTGATTTCAAACACCTGTAATCAGACACAACTGACATGGTGTGAAGCCATTATGGCCACAAATCTCCAGTAGTTTTTCTATTGAAAGGATATCACCCAGTTTGAAAATATTGTAAGCATGGAGCCAGAACATCTGCTTCCCAAGGCTATCAAAGGTGAGTGCACCATTGGCAAGCTTGGCACACTCATTCTTGAATGGGACAAGGAAAGATGCAATATCTTTCAGTGATTTTGGTCCTGGAATGACTCCAAGACAAATAAGATGTTCGTGGTGAGTGCATATAATGGGGGGGAAGTTGTAGATCTGGATAAGGATTGGTGTTGCAGATGGGCCCTTGTGATATCGTCCAAACAGTAGATATCTGTCAGTTGCCAAACAAAATGCAATATTGTTTTGTCCAGAGAAATACTTATAGTCTTTCTGAACACCATTGACTAGCACAAATTTGTCCTGGAGAGACCAGTAGATCTCACTGTCAAAGACATCATTGACCATACTGGGGCTGTAGTCGTATTGATGGCAGTATAAGAGTTTTTCAACTACATCTTCCTGGGCAAACAGACCCTGCAATTGAGGGACCAGGGGCATGTAGGAAAATTGTCATCTTGGCTTCCCTTGAGCATCAAAATGTCTTTCTCTGCAGAAGTCACACAGATCACTGTGACTGTACCTTGCAGTATATGCAATGCAGGAGTTGATGCAGCAATCTATTTTCATGGGCATGATGGTAGTGAGTCCTTTGAAATGCTTGAGCATCATATACTCAGAGTCAATGTCCATTTTGTGACTAAACTTCTTGTGCAGTTCATTGAATGTTGCATGTGGCATATGACTCTTGATGTGGAGACTGTGAGCATGGAGATTATCTCTATCCTGCTCTGTCAACAAGCTACTACCTATATTATTTCAATTATTTGAATACTTGCCAGGAGTGAGTGAACTTATGAAGTGAATGATGCAGTGCCTCAACCTCAGCATCTACCTGGCCACCTATCACATCTAACTCGTCTGCATTGTTATTTTCTTCTACTTCATCATATAGAACAATTTCATCTGTGTGATTGCTCGCAGTGTCTTCATCAGACTCACTCTGCTCTGAATGATTTGAACTTGGGCCTTCATCAGGCTCACCCATGTTCACATCACTGGATACTCCAATCTCAGGCTCTAGATCCATTGCATGCAGATCTACTGATGATTCCATGGGGGAAACAGAAGGTAATATATTGGCCAGCTTTGCCTTTTTGTAATGATGGAGTTGCTGTTGATAGCTGAGAAGGTGTCCACATTTTTTGCATTCAGGAGAGCAATGGCAATATTTCAACTTTTTTTGGGCATTGTGAAAACTAGAATGAGAATATTATGCAGGTCTCAAGCAGTAATTGAGGAGGAGTGGCACAAGTAACACAGACTTGCCTCTCATATATATATCACAATGAGTGAGCGGCATCTCATATCGATGAAGGGTGAGGCTCAGCTACAGGGATGAACAGGCAAAAAAGAGTATGAGAGAAACTCTGCAGTAAGACCCAGGCGCAAGGTATATTCTTGACCCATATGACAGCTACTGAGAGGGAGAACCTTGGAATATGGGCAAGGGACTCTCTTGTAATGAGGAAGGGTGCTCTAAGGCATGTGTGTGGAAGGCGCAGGGAACGCGAAAGGCATGGTGCATGTTATAGCTTAGGTGCGCGGGTCGTCATGAATGCAGAAATGCAATAGTTTCCAGTCATATATTCAATACTCTAGGAAACAAACTTTTGCTAAGGAGTGGGGAGTGTGCAAAGTGTGTGAACTAAAGGTCCAGTAAGGTCTCTATATACTGTATCTATAAGCGCGAAGGCATGTGGTACTGAGCCAAATAGCGCACACTCCCGAATAATTAGTATATATGTAACTATATGTAAGGCGTGCGCTCAGATCCAAAGTGAATGCTTCTGTAGCAATTGAGATGACTCACCAGTAAATCAGCAAGGACAAAGGATGGACAGGTGTGTGGAGATAAGCACGAGGTGTGTGAAATGTGCAAAGCGCACACTCTGAGTGTGGTGATACAAGCATTGGAGTTTGAGCCTGTAGGACCTCAAAATCAATGGGTAGACGCGATGTTTCTTACATCGATCTACCCCAATCTAGACCAGGCCAGATGGAATCGTCTATTGAGAAGAAGGAAAAGGAGTTCAGCATGCACTTGTGATCAGTGGTAAAATATTTTCACATCTAGGAATGGTGCATTTTAAACAAAACAATCTATTGAATCAGGATGTTCATATGACACATTGCCATGGGTGAAGAGGGCTGACTAGTTGACAACTGACCAACCAGCAACTTCTGGTTGAGCTGAGTACATCATGTGAAGAACATGATCACATGATGTTAGCTTGTTTGGACCCCCAGCTTTTGAAAGCTGGGGGTCCAAACAAGCTACGTTATGTCACACTTGAGTCATGTGCTAAATGTTGGTTTCTGCCAATGGCAGCAGGTGGCAACTCTCAAGTAGATATATTCGAAGGGAATTCACATACACTATAACAAGTAAACCAGAACATGCAGTATAGAAAAATGCAGTGCATTGGACACTGGAAAAATATTCAGTACTTGTGGCACTGGTCAAGTGAACACTGAAAATCATCAGTGTCACAAGTACTGATGGGTGTGACCCTCACATGAATGCTGAAAGTAATGGGTTCTTTTTTCAGTGACTACATTACTGGGATTTGTCACTCAGGGTTTCTCACATTTACTTTAAGGGTATTTACTTCCCACAGTGTATACAATTGGTTTTCTGAGCTAGCCAAGGCATGAGGTTAGTGCAGAAGTGAGTCCATCATTGAGTAAGCAAAGTGGCGCATTCCTCTCTTGCTCTCAACTCTTGCCAACAAACAAGAGAACACCATTCAATACTAGCCTTTCTCTTATCTTTAAACTACCTTTTGTCGTTCTTTGCTCTACATTTCCAAATTATAATGCCTATTCTTGCAGAAGATCCTAATTTGGCTATTCTACCAGACTTTGAAGCAGCTGAATACATCCAAGCCTGTGCTCAAATCACTAACAACATTATAGACAATTGACAAGCCACTCAAATATTGGCTAACCTATGGCAGATAGAATCCAAGGAGAAGCCCAAGCAGCCGAAGAAGGTCACAGGCAAGCTGCTGAAGCTGAAGAACAATGACGTCAAGCTCAGATAGCAGAACAAGCAGCCATCTTAGAAGAGAGAAAGAAGAATAAATCTAAATACACCCCAATATGCAATGCCAACATTCCTTCCAATCCTGTCATCCTTCCATGTTAATACACTGTGTGCAAAATGAAATCTGGAGACTACTGAGAATTATTTTATTTCACTAATAATGGCCTTGAAGAAGCTTCGCAAAATATGTTCACTGCCAACAAAGATGCACTCGTAATGTTACCCACTGCCGATGGGCTTCACTAATGGATCCCGGCAGGGTCTGCTTGGGATCCCAAAGCCCAGATAATCAAAGACAAAATCTTACCTGGGAGCAATTTAACGAAGTGGCACCCAATATGATTGCTTTAATGAAAGAAAATGACTGGCCAGACAACAGGATAGATATGCATATATCCTTCTGGTCAGCATTGCAAAATCACCATTGGAGACATGATTTCGATGATCACAAACAAGACATGCTGTTATTGTATAAAGTGCAGCAGTGAAGGCAATGGCACCTAGCCATAGGCAGTTCCAACAGCTGGAGTTTAGCAAAAATCAATCAGGAACTGCTAGACAATGCTCAAGAAGATATTTTCAATCAATTTAGAATGCACCAACTATCAGTGCAGGTATGTAAGAAAGTTCCAATTAATAGTTTCTCACTAACAAAACCATCAACCCCTACCAATGATCCACAATCACCGTGCAATCATCCCTCGCCCTGGCATCACATCCAAACCAAACACATGGACACAATGCTCCACCACATACACACATACCCGCTCCGACCAATCACAGTCTCCAACCCCCCCCCCCCCCCAATCTCACCAAACACAGTGCCAAAACCCAAACCACACCCACAAACCGTCACTTCCAGTCATACATGTGCCCATCCCAACACCCAAACCCCCCCACCCACCCTGCTCATTATCACACCTCTTACCAGCTAACCCTCTCAGATCACCCATCCTTCCCAATCTTGCTCATTAACAAGCACCACAACAACAAAAAATCAAAACCAATACTCACGCTCCTCTAATTCCCAGAAGTGATCCCCCCCTACTTCACCAGACAATAGACCACATAAGAAACCCAGAGCATTTCAAAACCCCAACACACCTTTCCCATGCTGCACAGTATGCCTCAGGCACAACTTCCACTGCGTCATTGAGTGCACTGCCACCCTCACCTGGGACAGGAAACATGACACTATATCAGAGCACATTCACAAAGCTCTCTGGACCAGAGATGGCAAACTGCTATGCACAGCCTGGCAGAGAGAAGAAGGATGCAACAGCACCAAGCACAACAATCGCCACATCTGCTCCAGGTGTGGCACAGTCACCCACGGAGCCCAGAGCTGTTCTCAAGCTCAGAAAGCATAATCCCACCATGCCCTACAAAGCAGACAACTGAGACAGAGCCCTAAGAGCAGCAGGTCTCCTCCCCCATTTTGCCAAAGTCCCCAAAAGCATCTGATCAGGTTTAAATTTAAATTTTCCAACTATTACCATTATACAAGCGCCCACTAATAGTCAGTCTGTTAATAAGTACAAAGAACAACTTGACACTATCATATGACAAGAAATCAAAAAGCACACTACATCAGGCCTTTTTCAAGCCAAACCCTTTATGAACTAATAGGTCTATTTCAAACTTCCCCACTGTCCATTATTCCAAAACCAGACAAACCAGACAAATTTAGACTAATTCAAAATTTCTCGTTCCCTTCCACTCACCATACTGAATTTCTTAATCCATCTATTAACGCTCACATTGATGCTAATGATTTCCCCACCACCTGGGGAAAATTCTCAGTCATCTATCTCCTCATTTCCAGATTACCCCCTGAATCAGAAGCAGCCACCAGAGATGTGGCTGAAGCTTACCGCACCATCCCCCTTCACCCATCCCAATGACCATCCACTGTAGTTCATGCATCAGACAACAAATTTTACATAGACACATGTATGGCTTTCAGAGAAACTCCTTCCGCAGGTGCTGAAATCTTTCACCACCAAGGCATCAGCCCTTTAGACAAATGGGTAGATGACCATATATTTTTCAGAATATGAAATTTTTTTCTAGAAGAATACAATTGTAATCGAGCAGAATGGCATAGAGAAATTGCCAAGTGAGGAATGCTCCAAACAGGAAGTAGATTATGGTTCAAGGGACATGCCCTAGACAACCGGTTAATGGAAGAATTTAGCAAGGACTGCTCACAGCCTATACGAGATCTTTCCAATAATTCACCGAGATCCAAATATGACACTCTCTTCTGCCATAACATTCAGCACATTGATGACACCTCTACCAAACTAGGCATCTTTTGGCAGCTTAACAAAGACCAACTATTCACCCTGTCCACCATATACATTGGTTTCCTGTGGGACTTAGACATACATGTAGTATCGCTAAGTCAGCCAAAAGTAGATAAGTACCTAAAAGCCATTCACAGCTGGAGAAAGAAGCACACCCACATTTTGCAGGAGGCACTAGAACTGTATGGCAAGCTAATCCATGCATGCACAGCCATTAAAAGAGGAAGAGCCTACCTCACCAGCCTCAAACAAACCATTGCTATCTTACAGAAGAAACCACTCTTACCCCAGCGCCCTGACAAGAAAACTGAACCAGACCTTGTCTGGTGGTCAGACCTGCTCCAAGCAGGTGGCATTGCTCGCCCTATTATCCCCCCCCCACTATACTATTGATCCCACTCACCTTCTCAGATGCAAGCTCTGGAATAGGTATCAGCATAGCCATTAGCAATCAGTGGCATGCCTGGAGACTGATACCAGGTTGGCAAACCGCAGCTAATGGAAAGTGAGACATTGCATGGGCAAAGGCCATCAGCTTTGAAATGCTGGTCTACTCTATCACCACTCTCCCTATCACTAGCAGTCATGTTGTCCTCTACAGTGACAACACCAGTGTCATTGAAGGATTGTGGAGAGGAAGTAGCAAAAACAAAGCAGTCAATAGAGTATTCAGGTGCATCCATGAATTCCTGCATGATTTACCCAGACATTTTGAGATCCACACAGTATATGTCCCTAGCAAGTCTAACCCAGCCGACAGTCCTTCCAGTGGAATATATGGCCCAGAAAACCTTCTACTCCCTCCCATCAATATTCCTTCTGAAGCCAGAGACCTCATTGTCAATGTGCTATCTCTCCTCACCCCCACAGAGCTCTGCCTTCTCCATAGCAGGCAGTACTCCACTCCAGCAGCCAAAATCATCAACAGAACGCTCATCAGACAACAGGCCCTGGAAAGAGCCAGAGCATCTTGCACTGAGGAAGAATGGATCATATTCAATGCTCTCACAGAATGATGCACCGATGATATACCCTCGTTTCAGTGCACCCCTACCCTCCTCACTCCCCCCTAAGACCAATGTCTCTAACCCCCACTGCTACAAACCTGGATTAGCACCTCTATCCTCTCCTCTTAGACCCCACTGCCTAGCACAGGAGAGGCTTCAGAAATGGAAACCTACCAGGGGAAACGCTCGATCCCTCGTGTCTGCACCAAGCGATGCAGAGAAGATCAATATCTCAGATGAACATCTGAATCGCATCCTAGAAGTCATAGGGTCATCCTGGGCAATATCGACCAAAGAAACTTACAGAGCAGGACTCTTAGTCTTTCATGTGTACTGTGACTCGCTGAACATTCCAGAGCACCAATGATACCCAGTCTCTCCCACCCTCCTCATCACATTCCTATCCAGTTGCACAGGGTCTTATTTGAGCACAGTGTTAGCTAACTACGCAGCAGGCCTAAAAGCATGGCACCTACTACATGGACGCCCTTGGATAGTTGATTCCAAGGAGCCCAAAGCCACCCTAAATGGAGCCTCAGCCCTAGCTCCAGCCATGTTGAAGACCACCAAATGCAACCCATTCACTGTAGATACATTAGCAGCAATTCACGCTCATATCAATCATGATGACCCGTTAGATGTGGCAATATTTGCATGTATAACCATGTCATTCTATTCCATTGCAAGATTAGGAGCATTCATGGTACCATCTATCAAAGCATTCAATTCAGTCAAGCACATAATCCACGAGAACGTCTCAGAAACCAAAGATCACAGTGGACTTACAGTCAAGAAATTCCACATCCCATGCACCAAAACTTCACCAATTGAGGGAGAAGACACATTTTGGGCTGCACAAATTGGTCCTTCAGGCCCACAAGCAGTGCTAGAGAATCACTTCCGCATCAATCCGGCAGAGAGAAACACTCACCTATTTGCCTGGAAGCACCCCAAAGGCATGAGGCCCCTCTCGAAACCAGAACTGACGAAAAAACTTGCTGCTATATTCCAAATTGCCAATCTACCAGAGTTCAAAGGTCACAGCATCAGAATAGGAGGAATGTTAGAGTATTTGTTGAGAGGCATACCCTTTGATGTTGTCAAGTCAATGGGAAGATGGTCAAGTGACATGTTCACATTATACCTGCATGAACATGCAGTGATAATTGTACCATACATTCAGTCATCCCCCACTTTGGAGCCTTTTACACACATTACAATGCCTCCGGTCAGATAAACCGAAATGTGAGTGCTTCTCCTAGAACACCCTGGGGCTTCAAGCTTCGCTGTTTGCATCGATGCACTCCTAAGACTTGGGATCACAGCTCACCTTGAAACCTCTAGGTCCATGCGCATGTGATAGACTGAAAAACCTTAGCGCTTTTTGCCCAAAAACACTTGCCAAGTTACTAGTCAGACGTACATGAATATATCCATATTCTATTGATTACATCTGCCCTCACCTTCATCCCACACACTAAACACTTAGCGTCGAAAGCATAGATCCATCATTGGATGTCTGATGCTCTTAATGTGCAGGTATGTGCACCCCTGATATCTTGACAGTGCAGATACCCACAATGCACCATAGATGCAAACTCGGATGTTATTTCGCAGGGGACGATAGATGACAATATTAATAGTAATAGATGCAAACCCGCACGGAATTTCCTTAAATAAGATGAGCCACGCGATGGCAATCACTTGTATCTTTAAAAGGGTGAGGCGACCGCTGGTTAGCAATGCTTAGTGAGTATCTTGCTGAATGAGCATAAAGGCTCCCTCAGAGCGAGCCTTGATTGAGCACTTAAAGGGCTTGGGGTGGCTGCGAGCGTGTATGTCCAGAGCACTGTGGTCATATCAAGATACGCGACATACCTGATTAACCCGGATGAGGGGTCAATTTCAGGAGTTATTTCAACACCATTCTCCACAAACTTGGAAATGTCAAACGCCGCAAGTGACATTGCGGTGATTATCCAGATGGATGCATCGGCGTGATGCAGACCTGTGCAGTCGAAAGTAACCAACGTTAGAAAAATGCCTTGCTAGTCAGCGTCCTCTGTGAATTGCGCATACCTGGGCAAAGCCTATGGAGTAGAACCTTAGCATTTTACTCAAAATATAACAGCCGCTCAATCCTTACCGTCTACCAAAACCGAAGCACACCGTGCGAGGATCGGTCTCAGGCTCTTTTCCATCCTTGGCCAAAAAGCGCTCAGGATTAAATTCTGATGGGTTGGCATATGTTTGTGGATTATTGAGCATGAACCTGTCACAATTCAAAGCATCAACCTACTGGACACACGACAAAGAGAGTACCAACCATATGTTAGCCATTATCAAAGAGCCTTTTGGAATGTAATACCCATCGTGGATGTCGTCTTCGGTGGTGCAATGATCAACTGACATTAGGCACTGTTGGTCAACTAAAGGTTGTGAAAACCGAGATACACATACCATTAGGTATGGTAACACTCCAGCGGAGGAGCTCCTTGGTAAGCGCCTCGATGTAGGGGAGGGAGGCGCGATCTGCGAAGGATGGAAGACGATCAGGGCCAATAACAGCATCAATTTCAGCTTGAGCCTTCTTCTGCACATCAGGGAAAAGTGTCATAGCCAGGAAAAGTGAGTAGACCGCAGAAACAGTCTGAGCAAACAGGCGTTAGCCCCCAGATATCATAGTTTCAAACTGACTAACCGTGTCGGCACCACCGCATAGGGATATAGCAGACCACTTCAAAATGGAATCCTCTTCCGCAGTTAAAGTACGGTCCTTTAACATATCTGAGCAAAATGACTGAAGGGCAATACCAGCGGCCTGTAAAGGCACATTAATAGCGCGCGGCAGCACGGCTACAAATCTTGGTCACCATCTGATCTTTGACAAACTTGTAGGGCATAGCAGCCATCTCTTCGAGGGTCTCACGGCATTCACGGGCTAGGCGTTTAAAGCCAGCACCAGGGAACCATTCCGGGAGCTTGGTCACTAGAACATAGTCAGGATATTAAGCAAAGTTGTTGAGATGTTATGGCCTTACAGGATGGCAGGAAGTCAACAATAAAATCACCAAAAGTACCGTACCGTGAGAAATCATTTAAAGCACGCTCTGCAATATCAAAGATAGGATCATGATCCTCCTTGACTTCATAGCCATAACAGATGCGCAGAAGGACGGCGCCAACAACACTATAGAAATTCAAGACCAAGCCAA
>Ga0310811_10014870_pt1 | contig 10158 bp, 16 predicted proteins | sample YCmetagenome_FD_207642 | JGI IMG/M metagenome (GOLD analysis project Ga0310811, IMG submission 207642) | Soil microbial communities from experimental microcosm in Duke University, North Carolina, United States - YC | ecosystem: Engineered > Artificial ecosystem > Soil microcosm > Unclassified ...
CTTCGGAGAACCGCCGCCAAAAAGCGGCCCCCCATGCTGACAACGCCAAAGCCGGAGCAGAAAATCGCGCATCAGCCGTAGCTCGCCGTCGCCAATGTCGCGACGACCTTGACCACGCCATCGACCTTGACGGCCACCTTGAAGGCCGTCTTCGATGTGTCGGTAATCGACAGGATAAATGCGCCGGCTGTCGTGGACTGAACCATCAGCCCGAACTTGGCGAGATAGGTGAACAGCAAATTGCCGGTCGTGCCCGCCGTCTTCACCGTCACAGCGCCCGAGGCGGTCGTGGCCGTGTAGCCGTTACCCACCGCGCTGTCGGAAAGGAACACGTCGAAGATCACGTTGCCCACCGGCCTGCCGTTGCCGTCCCGGGTCGTGATCGTGACCTCGGAGACGTTGGCCGCCCCCGCCGCCACTGTTGCCGTGGCATCAATTGCCTTCTCCGCAATCCTCGCATAGAAATCAACCATGCCGGCCTCCTCTGCCGTCCTAAAGTGGCCTGTTTGGCCGGGTTACGCTTTTAAGTAAGGTTCCAATAATACAGACAGCAGGCGCTCGGCCTCTACCGTGTCTCCGGCTTCGTGCGCCCGATTGAACGCGATTACCGCTTCCAGTTCGGCGTCTTGGGCCGGACGCAGCCCGGCTCGGCGGGCGAGATGCTCGACTGCACTCGGCACCAGACCGAGCTTCTGCCCCAACTCCTGCCGGCGCCCCTCGGCAAGAAGCTCCGCGTCCAACTCCAAAATTGACCGGAACCCTCCGATGGTAAGTTCGATTTTGAGATTCTCTTGCATTTGCCGGGTTATCGCCGCGCGTAGTGCTTGATTCTGGAGTGGCTTACGTTGGCGTGGGTTTGCAGCTCCAGCGTGGACGCCGCTTCCGGTGCCGCCACATATTCGAGACCGCGGCCGATCAGCGAGCACACGTCTACCGCGTCATCGTGCATTCCAGCCGGGAACCGCAGCAGTTGCCCCAGCACGTCCGCCTTCCAATTTGCTACCGGCGGGACGAACACCTTGCCGCTCGCTGCCAATGCCTGAAACGGCCGGCACCGCGATGCCTTGTCGTGGATCGATGCCAGCCACTCCAGCCGGCACCAGGCCCGACGTTCCTCCATGCGGCGCATCAGGAACGGCTCAATCGCGCGCCGGATCGGGCCACTCTCGCCAAACCAGCACATCGGCTTGTAGCGCAGGATCAAGTCGACCTGCGCCTCGATCCATTCGTCGCTCGCCGCTTGGCCGCGCCACCAATCGATGATGTAGATGTTCGACCAGGAATCGATGCCGAAGATGCCGTGCTCCGTGAAGTCGCCGCCCTTTTCCGTGACGGCATAATCGCTGGCACCATAGATCGCGAGGTTTTGCGGCTTGTTGGCCTCCTCGCGAAACCAATCGCGCTTGAAATAGTCGCCGTCCTCGCCGGTCGGTTCCTGCTGATAGAGCGCGTTCCAGACCCGCACATCAGCCTTGGCGTCGGCCACCATGTCGGCCGTAAACCATTCTGGCCAGAGACGTTCGCCGGGCTTCCGCCCTAGCGGATCGTGGCGCCCCGCCTCCATCGGCAGCTTCAGCACCCGCCACTTGTCACCCTCCATCTGGAGGATGCGCCCGCCGAGGTCGTCTTCATGCCAGCGGGTCATGACTAAAACCTGAGCCGCCGCCGGCTTCAACCGGGTCTTAAAATCGTTGATGTACCATTCCCACGCCCGCTCGCGGCCGCGTTCGCTGTCCGCGTCCTCGCGCGATTTCACCGGGTCGTCGATGACCCCCAAATCCGCCCGCCGGCCCGATACGGCCCCGCCAACACCAATCGCGAAATACTCGCCCCCGCGGTTCGTCGACCAGCTATCCGCAGACTTGTTGTCGGGAGACACCCCAACGCCAAAAACCGCCCTGTGCTCGTCCCTGGCGAATTGGTTGCGCACCCACCGGCCAAACGAGGCGGCCAGATCGAATGTATGGCTTGCCGCAATGACGCTCTTTTCCGGGTTCCGGCCCAAATACCAGCTGGGGAAAACCTTGCTGGTGTACGTCGATTTCGCCGAGCCCGGCGGCATCAGCACCATCAGCCGATCGCACGCGCCCCGCTCGACATCCTCCAAAGCGGATATCAGCAGCCTATGATGAGCAGCCGGAGTGAACCCAAGCCCCGTATAGGCCATATACGCCGCCATGCCTTCGCGAGCCCTAACCCGGAAAGCCGGCTCCATCATCCGCGCAATGGCGACCTGCTGCGCTGCGGGGAGCGCGGCAATCTCCGCTTCGATCTCCCCGGGCTGCGGTAGCGGCCCCGGCTCAGCCAGCGCCGCCAATAGGTTTGTCAGCACGCTAGTCGCGGCGCCTGATTTCCGCCCGCAGGCTGTCGTTGTCGGCCTTCAGCTCACGCACGGCCCCAACCAGCTCAGCAATCAAACATTCCTGCCGGTAGCTCTTAGGCGTCTTACCGTCCTGCTCGTAAATCGCGCATTTCGGGTTGACCGCCGCGACGTTCTCGGCCGAAAGCCCGATCTGCGGCTTGTCGTAGTTCCAATCTGGATTGGGCTGGTCGCCCGGCTTCATCGTGAAGGCAATCGGGTCCAGCTTCAGCACATCCGCCAACGCGCTATCTGTCGGCTGCGGACCGATCAGGTTCTTGAACCGCATGGACGAGATGGTGCAGGCGGAAGTCTGAAGTTGTACGATGCCGCCTGACGACAGACACAGGAAATCGGCGTTTGTGCCTGTCGTCAGGCCGGTGAAAGTGATGGTGCCGCTCGACGTGATGCCGGCGAGGCCAGATATCTGTCCCTGGGCTACCAAGTTGGAGCCGCCTTGCGGATTACGCAAAGCAGACGACCCGGATTTGGTTAGCAGGTTCCAGTTATTCGTTGACCCCTGCCCCTGGATAATCAATCCATCCGCCGCCGTCAGATAGACGGCGCCCTCGCCGTTGGCCGCGAGAGTTGGGGCTGCCGACACACCGCCCATGATGAGCACGTTGGCCGCCGCAGCAGGGAGGGCGCCGCTAAGCGATAGGCTGGTTGCCCCCGCAGCTCCTAGCGCGCCAGTTTGAAACCCTGTCCCGTAAATCATCTGTGCCCGCGCGCCCAGCGCAGACGCCGCCAGCACTGCCAGCGCTAGGAGCAGGCGCCTCATTGCATCCGCCCCGAGAAAAATGCTGTCGCGCTCAGCGTTTGCGTGAAACAGCCCGTGGTCGAAAAAACCGCCGTCATGCCCGTGACGTATTGCTCACTAGTCCCGCCAAAATCTATCGCCCACGTCGAATTTGCCGGCACCGCTATGCACATGACCGGCGTCACCGCGCCATTGACCGGCGCGCTCACGGCGTTGAAAGTCATCAGATACCCCGCCGTCGCGCCCGTCGTGACGTACAGCGAGCGAATGAAACACGGCGCCTTGTGAACCGGGCTCGCCCCCGTCGCGTCGCAAAAGACGTGGCTCGATTCAGCCGACGCGGAGACCGCCGACTTGATGTTCTCGGCCGCATACGCCTGACTGGCAAGCGCCAGCCCGAGCAACAGGCAGAGGGAGCGGAGCAGGGTCATGTCGCCTCCGGGCCGTCGTTCAGGGTGCGCCAGTCGTCGTGCGTATCAGGAGCAGCGTCCCTGTTTACCCAGGCGATCCCGCCGTCGTAGGTCACCGGATAGAATTGCAGCGCAAGCTCCAGCGCAGCCGCGTCAAACTCAGCCTCGCCCATGCTAATGAATCCCCCAGCAGTTCAGGCCCGGCCAGAAAGTGGCAGTTACCATCGTCCCCGCGCCTACCGCCTTGGTCGTGCAGATCGGATCAGAACCCCCACCCCCCGATGTGAAGGTGAGACCGTCCTGCACAAAGAACGTGATATTCCGCGAGGTCCACGGATGCCGGATGTTGGTCACGGCCACCGCCCCGGTCACGCTGACCAGCGGATAGAATATCGGCTCAAGCACCGCGTTGGAGGCCAGAGAGATGATATTGTTCTCGTAAAAAGAGTTGTCTTTGATGATGAGCTGCGCGGTGTTCGTGGTGCTGCCTGAGATCGGGCCATCGCCAATCGACCACGGCCCATAGAATCGGTTCCCGGTAATCGTCGCGTTATCCAGATCGCCGGTAGCCAACAAGATGTTTGCGGATGCTTGCGGCGTGAAATCGGTGGACTCGCAGGCCGCGCCGATGGTGTTGTTTTGGATGGATACCGTCGAGACAACATTGCCCATGACGATGTTGGCCGATCCGGCGCCGCGCTGACCCGGGAAGCACAGCGACGAATTGGAAATCGAAATCGAGTTGGTCGTGGCGCTGCCGGTGATTGCGATATTCTCGTCAGCCGCAGTGTTGAACGATGTGTGATCGAAGTGGATTCCGGTTACAACGCCGAGGCCGCTGTTTTGGATGTTTACGTTACGGGAGGGGTTCCATGTGAACGTCCCCGCCCAATCCCCGGTGCGGCCGAAGTAAGAGTTGCTGACCCTGACGATTTCCACATGACTCGACGCATCGCTCGTGTCGATCAGCAGCCCGTCGTTGTTGGTCGTGTCGCCAAGGACGGTGTTCTCGAAGAACATAAAGGCGTCGCGTTTGCCGGCCAGCGGCTTGATGATCGTGCCGAAGCCCGTGCGCTGGATGTCGTTAAAGGCGATGTAAGGCCCGCCCGAGTTCTGGAACAGCATCCCCGAATGATAAGCGCCTGCCGCGTTCGGCCCCCACGTCGTCATGATGTTGTTCATGTAGACGCTGCCGATAGTCTGAGCGGTAGCGTCTCCATCCACGATGACATCGCATGCAGAGGAATTGGTCGGGTTTACGTTATCGGTAAAGACGTTGCCCATAACGATGTTATGGCGACCGATGTTTGTAATGTAGTTGCAGAAGCCGTTGATGTGGTTGCTCTCGATCCGGTTCTCGTGGCCCGTGATCTTGATCGCAAACCCTGATGTATTACCGCCCTGGCCGTTGAGCACGAGGTTGTGCAGCCGAACACCGTTCCCGGTGATGGTGATGAGGCTGGCGTTGGATGAGCACGCCTTGAGCCCGCTATTGCTGTCGAGCACGCTAACCGGCGGCCCGGCACCCTCCAAGGTCACCGCAGTCGGAATTGTGAGCGCCGTCACGCAGTAGTAATGCCCGACGATGCGCAGCCGGTGTTGCGGCGTACTACCCGCCGTGTTCGCCATCGCCGTGATGGCCGCCTGAACCTTCGTCGTGTCGTCGGTTGTGCCATCGCCAGCCGCGCCCCAAATCATCGGGCTCGGCTCGGTGCTGCTGAAATCCGCAATCCAGCACCCGGTTCCGCTCGGCTGTACCTGGGCGCCGTCATCCGCAGCCGTGCAGTCCACCGCGCTCCAGATGTACCGCACCGCGCCACCATCGCCGGCAGAGGAGAACCCGTTGCGCCGAACGGAGGCGATATGCGTGCCGATAAGCGCCTTCAAAGCCGTATTGTTGGCGACCGACAGCTGAGGCGGGCCGCCGCAGTCTCGGGTGAGGCTGCCCGATGTGTTGTTCCAACAGGAAGCGTTGTCAACGGTCGAGGCGTTCGGCCCGACCATGTTGCCGCCCCCGGCTCCCGTGAACGGTATCTCGTACAACGTGCCGTTCTTGTTGAAGTAGATGGACTTCTCGGTTGCCCCGCCGTTCGCCGTTGCCGACAGGAGCGCGTTGCCGCTGCTGTCGTGGCCCAGGCAGAATTCGTAATGCTGCCCGCCCGTCACCGCGGAATGCGCGCACAGCCCGAGGCCGAGGGCGTCCGTAATCGAGAACGGCGCAACGCCCCGGCCGTTTACGTCGCCCGTGAGCCCGCCGGCGTCCATCTGCAAGCCGTTGCCGGCCGACTTCGTGACATGGCCTGGCGTCACGATGCCGGACTGAAAGACCGGCGCGCCCTGCGCGAAGGCGAGCGAGGGGGCAAGCAGAAGCAACCCAGCCGCCACAAACCGGTGCAAAGCCGCTAACCGCTTTGGCTCCGGGCTCTTGGCCCAATGAACATCCCCGAACAGCCTCAAGTCATATTTCTCCCGACCGTCAGGGCCACGAAACCGAAGCCGCGCCCACGCGCCATCCTCGGACTGGCCCAACACCGCAACCGGCTCCGGTTCTCCCGGATGGCAAGCGCACCACATCTCAACCAGCCGAGCCGCCTCAGCAGCGCAGGCATGCCGTAGGGCTGCCGCCTCCGCTTTAGCTCTCCAGCTGGCAAGCGCGGCGAGGGCTCTGCGGAGGATCATGTTACGGGTGCCACTCCTGCGCTCGCGAGGCGTCGATCTTCGCCTCCAGCCTCTCAACTGCGCGGTCAAACCGATCAATCAAATGGCCGATCAGTTCGGCCTGAATTATCACTGCCGAGGTATTGGCCCACCGCGGGTAAACGCGCTCGCCATATTCCTGCACTTGCCGCCAATACCGCTGACGGTCGGCGGGGAAGAATTGCAGGAAGGGGCTCTCCTCTTCCGGCGCTTCATTGGGGAGCGGGTCGCGATATTCGCCCATCACGGATGCCACTCCTGCGCTCCGGTGAGCGTGCCGCCCGCCGGCTCGATGTTCGTCACATAGCGACAGTCGGTAAGCGTCTCGCCCCGGTCGTCTGTGTTCCAACCGAAGTCGGGACAACGCGAAGGATCAACCGGCGCCGAGCCATCGCTGCGGAATGTCTGCCAAGCCAACCGGCCCCAGCCGCGGCCGAGGAAAATCCGCTCCATAAGCATCCAGCGGTGCTCGCTGATAACGGTCTCGACCGGGCCAATGCCGGGATACGTCACGACCGCGTGACAACCCCGCTCCATCGGCGAGTAGGTCGTCCAGCCCTGCGCGCAATCCACTGTGTCGGTGCGCAGCGCTACCCACGATATCGGTGTCGTCGAAACCCCGAGATGCTTCGTATTCGTGATGTGAATCTCGTTGCCCACGAGCTCGTAGCTTTCGCCGCCGTCGCCGTTGGCATCCACGAACGGCCCCCAAGGCGCATACGACCAGGTCGTGATCGCCGAGCCCGGCCCCGTCAGGAACGAGTCCTCCGCTTGCACATGGCCGAAATCAAATCGCCGGTAGCGTATCGGGTCGGTCGCGTGCAGCGGCGTTGCCGGGTTGCCGTCCGGGTTTACCGACTGCGCGAGGTAGGCAGCAGGATCGGGGATCGTGACAACGGGAGGGGGAGGCGGCGGGGCTGGGCTGTGACCGCCGCCGCCTCCACACGCTACCAGCAAGCCGGCAGCGCATAGGATGGACAAAAACGAGAGCTTCACCACAGATCAACCCGGCTGTCTTGCAGGAGCAGGGTCATTTCGCCGCCGTCTCAGGCTTTGCCCAGCACGCAAGCGACTGGTTCGGGTTATCGCGAACGATCTGCTCGCAGACCTCGCGCGACGGCATCGCCATCTGCTGCTGGTACGAGCCGCTGTGGCAGTCCATCAGCACCAGACCGCCAGGGCCACCGCATCCAGCATAGGCTAGGTAGACGATGAACCACTTCATTTCGCTTCCGGGCCGCTAACGGAGATCAACATTGCACTTATCTTGCTAATCCGCATAAACCACATCGTTCCTTCACCACAGGTCAACCCGGCTATCTTGCAACCCGTTCTGCACGCTCCCCGGCAGACAGGACGCGTCAATCCGCCAATGGCTGGAGTTGTCCGTCGCCAGCGAGCCGATCGAGCCGCGATACGAGCACTGAAAACTGTTGGTAATGTTCAATTGCCCGTTGTTGTTCACGTCCGAGAAATAGCAGCGGGTCGATTGCTGGTTCGTCTGAGTGCCGCCCGTGATGTAAATCCCCGAGCCCGAGCTCGGCCCGGTGCCGGCGAAACACCCGACGCCCCGCACCTTCAACCCGACGCAATCCCGAGCCCAGATGTTCGCGGCCTGCGCGCAGAACAGCTCGCAATCCTCGATCATCACATCCCGAAGACCCTGCGGCGATAACCGGGCGAGGCCGTCAAACACCACGTTGATGTACCAAAGCCCCTTGTCGTTGCTGGAGCACCACAGTTGCCGCAGCACCGTCTCATCCGGCTGGTAATCGCTCGTCCCGGCGATATAGGCCATGTATCCCGGCGCATATTTCGCGTAGGCGAGACAGGCCAGGCTGTCGATGACAACCCCGCCGCCGCGTTGCCCGTTGATCGTGAACAGCGCCCCGCCGTCAAACCGCTTGTTGAACACCGTCGCGAGCTTGCCCTGCCCGCGTATCGTCATCCGAGGGATCGGCTTCGGGGCCGAGAGGAACTGAAACTGACCGGCCGGGAACTCCAACGTGATGTCGCCCGCGCCGTTGATGCGCGAGGTAATATCATCGAGGCAGGGCGTGCAATCCGCCTCGCCGTCTGTTGGCCCCGGCCAAAGCACTGTTACGGCGCCGGGGCTGCTGCGGTGTTCGCCGCGACGGCATCGGCCATCGCCCGCTTGTTGGCCGCGATCTGATCGACAACCGCCTGCATGGCGGCCGGGTCGTTCTGCGCGATCGCGTCCTTCAGCTGCTGCTCGACGTTGGTGAGCAACGCCAGGACCGAATCCTCGACCGTCTTCTCGTCAGCAACCGCCTGCTTGATGTCATCGAGCGTCGCCATCATCACCACTCCTTGTCCGATAAGTCGGGTCAGTAGCTTGTCGAGCTTGCCTTCAATCCGGTTCAGCTGCGTTGCCGGCCACCACATCAGGCGCGCCTTATGGTAAGATCAGCGGATGGAAGACTTGCGCTGCCAGATACTCACCGATGCGCTGATCGGCCGGAAACTGCGCTGCCATGTCCCGCTTGAGGCCCAGCGGCGTGGCACGGCCACCATGTGCATCGATTGCCGAAGCGCCGGCCATTGCCTCGTCCCCGAAATGCCCGGCTCAACCTATGCCGACCTCGGCGAGCTGGCCCCGTTCAGCATGTGGGACGAGCCAGAGCTGTGAGCCCTCTGTGTTGGGCTAGAGGATGGGTAGCAGTCGGAACCTGCGGCTAACCGTCTGATTTCAGCGGATCGGCGGCGGATGAGATATCCGCCCACGCTCAATGAAGCGTCCGCTTCTCGCTACCGGGAGGGTTCCCAAGATTCAGGGCCGTGGCCTGCACTGGATGGTGCGCCCACATCTCCAGAACCCAATCTGGCTGCTGCCGCGCCCAAGCCTCCTCCTCGGTCAACTCTCGCTCAGGCTCAGGCCGCAGCTCAGCCCGCGGCAAATCCGACGCGCGGCGCTCCAGCCGCCGCTTCTCAGCCCATTGGGCTAAGGCGTAGCCGACGCATCCACCAAAGGCCAGCAGGAGAGCAACGCCGACAAGACCGACCATCTTCGCCTCCCAATAAGGCGTAAAACCCACGTCGCTTGTCGTCACGCTCATATCGGCCCGAAGATTTTTTGGCCTGATGCTCATTTTATCGCTTGACCATAGGCGTGACGCCTATTATATTCCTGTTTGTCAGACGACAGGAGCAGCAGATGACCCAGCCCACCATCACCATCAAGCGCCTCGACCTCATGGGCTACACGCCCGAGGCCCAGATGTGGCTTATTCTGAACGGCGGCGGCGGCCAGAAGACCTTCAACTTCCTGAAGCATTGGGCTGCGAAAGGTGCGTTCGACAGCCTCACCTTCATGGGCCAGCCTTACAATGGGCTTCGCGGCGAGCGCGCCCGGCACTTCGCTCAATTCGCGGCTGAGCATGGTTTCGAGGTCGTTTGGGATCACAGCTACCGGGCGGCGGCTTAGGCCGCCCCTCGGCACTACAGACAGGAGCAGCAGATGACCTACCTCATCACCACCAAGATGCTTTCCGGCCAGACCGGCTACTACTGCGGCGCAAAGAGCCACGATTATCTCGGCAGCGTCCCGTACATGATTTACCGCTGGTCGGCCGCTGAATACGCGACCCGCGATGAGGCCGAGGCTGCCGCTCGCAATCGGCCCTACTCGCTCTATACCGGCAAGCAAACGCCTATCGAGATCATTGAGGAGGCGGCGGCTTAGGCCGCCCCTCGGGATACAGGAGAGAGAAATAATGAGCCGATTTACAGCCCAGAATACAGATTATCAGTACACCAACCGCGAATTGGCAGAATTAAACGACGCTTTCGACTTTATCATGGAACGCGACGATATACCGATGGATGATTTTGCTTACAAATCTTGGCAAGATCACGTTTCTGAAACTCTGCTGATAGCATACGAAGAGGGGAAGCGCGGCGACGACCTCAAG
>Ga0310811_10014872_pt1 | contig 10157 bp, 7 predicted proteins | sample YCmetagenome_FD_207642 | JGI IMG/M metagenome (GOLD analysis project Ga0310811, IMG submission 207642) | Soil microbial communities from experimental microcosm in Duke University, North Carolina, United States - YC | ecosystem: Engineered > Artificial ecosystem > Soil microcosm > Unclassified ...
CACAGCGCCGGCGCCTCCTTTGCCCCCAACCCCATGTACTTCGACCCCGAAAATATCATCAAACTGGCCGTGGAAGCAGGCTGCAATGCCGTAGCTTCCACTTTCGGCGTGCTGGGCATCATGAGCCGTAAATACGCACACCGCATCCCTTTCGTAGTAAAGATCAATCACAATGAATTCCTCAGCCTGCCCAACCGGTACGACCAGACCCTGTTCGGCACGGTAAAAGACGCCTGGAATATGGGAGCCGTGGCCGTCGGCGCCACTGTCTACTGGGGCAGCGCAGAGAGTACCCGCCAGTTAAAGGAAATTTCAGAAGCTTTCGAACAAGCCCACGAACTGGGCATGGCTACCATCCTATGGTGTTATACCCGCAATAATGGGTTTAAGGTGGACGGCGTGGACTACCATACCTCCGCCGACCTCACCGGCCAGGCCAACCACCTCGGAGTCACCATCCAGGCCGATATCATCAAACAAAAGCTGCCCACCAACAACGGCGGCTACCTGGCGACCAAACATGGAAAGACCTCTCCCCTGGTCTATTCAAACCTTACCCATCCTGACAATCACCCCATCGACCTCACCCGCTACCAGGTGCTGAACTGCTACAATGGCCGGGTGGGCCTCATCAACAGCGGCGGAGAAAGTAAAGGCGCTTCCGATATGGCGGACGCGGTCTTCACCGCCGTCGTGAACAAGCGGGCCGGAGGAATGGGCCTGATCCTGGGCCGCAAGGCCTTCCAACGCCCCTTTGCCGAAGGGGTTGAGATGATTCAATCCATCCAGGATGTGTACTTGGATAAAGATATCACGATAGGATGACACGGTCATCCTGCCCGAAGGGCCATCATTAGACCCGAGGCCGATCTGCTTTACGCAGATCGACCTCGCTCTCTTTAGGAATTCGTTAACGACCCATACGATTAACTTTATAAGGCCCCGTTAGTCCAACGGGGTGTCTTCTTTCATCCTAAACAGATCGTCTATGCCAACTACTAAAATCATCACCAGGACCCTTATCGCATCGATCTGCCTTATTATGGCCGCCTGCTCCAACACCAAACTCACCTCTTCCTGGACACCAGCCAACGTCTCCGCACTGGCCCCGGGAAATAAAATACTCGTCCTGGGCCTGATCCGGGAAAGAGATATACGCCTTCGCATGCAGATGGAGGGTTTCCTGGTAGATGCCCTGAAAGCAAAAGGTTACAACGCTATATCCGCCTATACTTTATACGGCCCTAAAATGTTCGGCAACAAAGACGAGGAAGCCGCCTTAAGCCAATTACGCAACAGCGGCATCGCCGAGGTCTTCACGATCACTCTGCTGGACAAAGCCCGGGAGAGAAGTTATCAACCCGGTATGGCCTATCCCTATTCCCCTTTCTGGGGCTATTACAGCTATATGTATGGCCGCATGTATGATCCGGGCTATATCTCCGTAAGCACAAAATACTTCTGGGAAAGCAACCTGTATGACGTCGCTACGAAGAAATTGCTCTATTCCATGCAATCGCAATCGACCAACCCTTCTTCCGCAGGCGATATGGGAAAAGCTTATAGCAAAATAGCGGTAAAAAATATGACAAAAGAAGGAGTGCTGGCATCGGCTAAATAGATAATCATCTGCCCGTCAGTAACCATCTGCCCGTCGGCCGGACATTACCTGGCGGCCATAGGATAGACCGGCACCCACCATCTGAAAATATAAGCCTGGGCCAATACAAGCAGACAGATCAGGATCAGCATAAAAAAGCTGTGTTTCACCGTGAAGCGGAACAGCTCCGACTCCTTCCCCACCAGGCCTCCGGCTGCCGCGGCTACCGCTATCGACTGAGGAGAGATCATCTTCCCGACGACTCCGCCGGATACATTGGCGGCAACCGTCACTACCGGATCCACCCCGATGGAAACAGCCGTTGCATACTGCAGTTTGCCAAACAACGCATTAGCCGAGGTATCGGAGCCCGTTATAAATACCCCCAGCCATCCCAGCATTGGAGAGAAAAAAGGAAATAGAAAACCCGTTCTTGCCAGGGCATCTGCGATCGTGAAGGCAATACCCGAATCATTTACGATGTACGCGAAAGCCAACACGGCAGCAACGATGAGGATAGGATACCTGAGCTGCCGGACCGTAGCGCCCAATACCTGTAAGCCCTCCCTGAAAGACATGCCCACCAGGGGAATGGAGATCAGCACGGTCAGGAATATGGCCGTCCCCTGCGCTGACAGGTAATTAAATTTAAAAACATGGGGCACTAAATTTCCTTTCGTGTCCATGATAACATTATGCAGGCCTGGTATAGCAAACTGTATTTGCCCGGCAGCGTTCAACCAATCTTTAACAGGCTGCAGTCCCCAGGCAATAATGATGATCGTAAGTAAAATAAAGGGCATACATGCCCGGACGATCTGCCCGGGTGAATACGTCAGCGGGGTATTCATCGTCGGAGAGATCTCATCGGGGAAATGCCAGTTGGTCTTCGGTTTCCAGAACCTCAAAAAGATCAGCAGCGCCAGGATAGAACCTAGCCCTGCCAACACATCCGGCAGCGCAGGGCTCAGATAGTTCGAGGCAAACCACTGCAGGAATGCAAAGGAGAATCCGGATACCAGTATCGCGGGAAATACTTCCATGGCCTTTCTAAAGCCTGACATAAGGACCACTAAATACAAAGGCAGCAGCAGCGAGAGAAAAGGCAGCGTCCTTCCCACCATTTGAGATATAGCCATCTCGGGCAAACCCGTCACCTGGGAAGCAACGGTAATCGGGATCCCTATGGATCCAAAAGCGACGGGGGCCGTATTGGCGATGAGGCAAAGGCCGGCTGCATATAACGGATTAAATCCCAACCCCACCAGCATGGCGGCCGTGATAGCTACCGGTGCGCCAAATCCGGCCATTCCTTCCAGGAAAGTGCCAAATGAAAAAGCAATCAGCAAAGCCTGTATTCTCCGGTCGGAGGTAGTGGATGCCATAAAATGTTTGATGACTTCGAATTGCCCGCTCCTGACAGTTATATTAAAAAGGAATACAGCCGGCAGAATGATCCAGCAGATGGGGAATAACCCATACAGGGCTCCGTTCGACGCAGACAGCAATGCCAGCTTTAGGGGCATCCTGTATACCAGGACGGCAATCAGTAAAGCCAGGGCCGTCGTTAACAGGCTGGCCCGGTACCCTTTCATTTTTTGAATGATCAATGCCCAGAAAATGAAGAGGATCGGAAGAACCGCCACCAATGCCGATAGGAAAATATTATGCAACGGGTCAATGATCTGTGTCCAGTTCATATTAGGCAGATTATACTACATCAAGGGCAATGATTTCATGATCGGATATCCGGGGTACTTTTATAGTCATCACCCCCTTATTCACCTCGAAGGCAGGGTTATGATCCGCCATGAGCAGATGCACACCCGTCACCTTCCTATCGGGAGGGACCTTAACATGTACGGTAGCTTCGACCGGTATCAGTTCCCGGAAAGGCCCCTTCATCATCATGGGATTGGTAAGGTTGACCAGGTGCACCGTCATGGAATCCTTTTGTCGCCACACGGTAGTGTCTATCACACCGGGTCCTTCCACCCTCACAAGAGGCTCTTCATTCAACGCCCAGTTGATCACATTGCCCAGCAGCCTACCATGGTCCACGCTCATGATCTGCCAGAAACTGCGGTCAAGATCTCCGGGTATATAGGCTACCCGGCCACGCCCCACCTCTCTCAGATAGAGCTCACGGGTCTCCGTGTCTTCTATCCGGGGATACACATCCTCCATCGGCAGGTCGGGGTAAGTGGGAATCAGCGTGACAGGACTGGGGAAGGAGGCAGAAGGAGTAACATCCACCTGGTAGAGGGTATTAATGATCCGGTATGCGTCCTCCATTCCTTTCAGGACAGGATGATAAGCCTTGGTATCCAGGTCACTCTTCAGCTTCAGGTAGCTGTTCTTCATCGGACCTTCCACCTTTTTATTAAAAGACACCCCGAAAACGTCCGACAATCCGAAATCCGTCCGCTGGCTGCCGTCCTCTTTATAGAGGGATGTTTCGAAAGTAGCTACCAGGCTCCCTCCCTGCCGGACAAATACCCGCAACTGATCGCATTGCTGATCGGACAATGCGGCGATATTAGGAAGGATCAATAATTTATAGGCCGCCAGGTGTTCAGCATCGAAGAGACGGTCATTCACCATTTCAAAGGGAAGGCGGGCTTCCACCAGCGCATGATACATACCGTTGGAATGATCGTGCCCCTTTTGCTGCCAGGGCTTACCGCCATAATTCCGGTCGGTCTGTTCCGAATAGACCAGCCCAACACGAGCCAGACAGGAAAGGTTGCGCAGGTATTTTTCGCCACGGTAGTAGACCTGGTACATATTGCTGACGACATCCAGCCACCGCCGGTCATACAATACCGCCCCGAATTTCACACAGCAGGGTAACAACCCGTTGGCGACCCCTTCCGCCACCCATATCCTTATCTCCGCCTCGCTCTGCACGGAATCCTTCCACCGGTTCTCGTCTTCCACACCTACACTGAAGATACCTACCTGTGGCTTCATGCCCAGGGTAGCCCTTGTTTCCTTCGCGCCTTTGCCATTGGCCCAGGGGGGAATGACACCGCTCCTCGCCTGCTGATCCGCGAAAAAAAAGTCGGAATGCTGTCCTGTCAGCAACTTATCCGGGAAGCCATTCGGAATAAATCGGGACGTGGCCTTTTGCCGGCGGATCTCGCCATCCCATAGAAACCATAGTTCTTTCAGCCTTTCGATCCGCCAATCCAGGTATTTGAGATAACCCGGGTCAAAACGATCGTTGGTCCGGGGTAATTCCAACCCGCAATATTTTCTGAAATTTTCAACACAATGCTGACAATAGCACATCCCCGAACCGGCCCACCGGTTGGAGAACAGGGCATCCGGTTTGAACCGTTCCATGATCTCCCGGTTCACGGCCGTCATGAACTCGAAATTATAAGGGCCCAGGGCGCAGGTAACCCAAAGGTCCGGGTTGGCCCAATGCCGGCGTTTGGCGCCGTCAGCCGTAACAGCGATCCAGTCGGGGTGAGCATCATATACCTCCTGCCGGGCAGCATGGGGGTCTGTTCGCAGGATAACGGACATGTTCATCCGCCGACATCCCTCGACCATATACCCCAGGGGATTGGAAGTCCCCAATACATTACTTCGATGATGCAGCGGAATATTGGTGGGATAAAATGCCACCACTCCACCGGCGCTGAGTAACGCACCATCTGCATGGATCCGTGAAAAATAGCTAAGCCAGAAGTCAGGATCGAATTTGCCGGGGTCTGTTTCTACGAAGGCAAGCTGCGCCCATCGCATAGACCGGCTGAACCAGGGTCCCTCAGGCGAGGGGGATTCCCCGTACACTGGCAGGATGGGTCCTGCGATCGCCGAAGGTCCTCCCAGGGCCAGGCCTCCGCTCACCAGCGCCGTATTCTTTATGAAATTTCTCCTGTACATTATCTTGCTACAAGATAACGATTATCGTGATTGGCGCCTTGACAGAGCCAATAAATTCCCGATCCCCCGGGAGGTCCTTACCAGGTTCTCCATGGTATGCCTCAACGCAACAGAAAGGTCGGCAGGCTCGTTGCCGATAGGCTGCAGCACATCGAAATATTCCTGCAATCCCTCGCTATCGGCCAGGGGCACTTTCCCGGCAACCGCCAGCACCGGCAACCCTTTCTGCTTTGCCATGTAAGCAACTCCATAAGGTCCCTTCCCCTGCAGCGTCTGTTCATCGATGCTGCCTTCCCCGGTGATCACCAGGTCCGCCCGCTCCAATGCTTTATCGAATCCGGTAAGCTCCAGGAAATAATCAATGCCATTCACCAGCTTCGCATCCAGGAAACCATAAAGGCCGGCAGCCGCACCACCTGCCGTGCCCCCGTGTTTAAGAGTAGTCAGGTCTTTACCTAGCTGCCGCCGCGTCACTTCCGCCAGCTGCCGCAGCGCTGCCTCCAGCTTGGCTACCGCCTCCGGTGTAGCCCCTTTTTGAGGACCAAACACCGCCGCAGCCCCCTCCTCCCCCAGGAGTAAATTATTGACATCGCACAGAACAATTATTTCACAGCCGCCGATCCGGTCATCGAGCCCGGCAACATCGATCGTTGCCAGCCGCTGCAGGTCTTCCGGAAGGGAGACCAGCTCCGTCCCCTTCTCATCCAGGAACCGGATACCCAACGCCCTTAGCATACCCGTCCCCCCATCCACCGTAGCAGAACCTCCCATCCCAATGATGATCCGGGTAGCCCCCTTATCCAAAGCCAGACGTATCTGCTCCCCTGTCCCAAATGAATTTGTCCTCAAGGGATTTAATTCCGATGGGGTCAGTAAACGTAGTCCCGCAGCATTCGCCATTTCAATCACCGCCGTCTTGCTTCCACCCTCATCGATCAACCCGAACGAAGCGGTGATGGTCCTCCCCAGCGGATCATCAACATCCCCGCTCACCAGGACGCCCCCGCATTTTTTAATGATCAGATCACCTGTTCCATCTCCTCCATCCCCGATAGGAAAGGTCTCACAGGTGCAGGAAAGGTCACTCCTCTTCAGACCCTCCCCGATCGCCAGCGCCACCGCTTCCGCATCCAGGCTGTTCTTAAAAGCATTGGGAGCGATAAGAATATGATATGGTTCCATTTTTATTTTTACGATTGCCCCGATTCATCAAGATTCGACAGCTTCTCCAGCGCCAGGTATAGGGACTGGTTACCCAATGATCCGCCTCCCATCGCCTGCACCGACAAATAAAGCTGTTTTACCAGCGCCAGCCCCGGCAAAGACAGCTTCATCGCCTCTGCCTCTTCCAACGTAATACGAAGGTCTTTCACGAAATTATCCACCGAAAACCCGGGGGAATAATCCTTTCGGACAAGCTTAGGCGCCAGTACATCCAGGCTCCAGCAGGCCGCCGCACCTTTGCTGATGGACTCGAGCAATTTATTGAGATCCAGACCGGCCTTGTATCCATAGATCATCGCCTCACAAACACCGATCAGCGTGCCCGCGATGGTGATCTGGTTACACAATTTTGCATGCTGTCCCGCGCCGGCTTGTCCCTGGTAGACCATATTCTTTCCGAAAGCCTCAAAAAGAGGGGTTACCTTATCCACTACGTCTTTCTTACCTCCGATCATGATAGACAAGGTCCCATTGATAGCCCCCACCTGTCCTCCGGAAACCGGGGCATCGACAAATTCCGCTCCCCGCGCAGCCGCCTCTTCCGATATCCTGATAGCCAGGCTCGGCTTCGTGGTGGTCATATCGATGAGGATCGTCCCTGTCTTTAAGGTAGTAAAAATACCTGCCGGTCCAAAGTAACATTCCTCTACATCTTTGGGGGCGCCAATGATGGTCACTACCACTTCCGAATTTGCCGCCACTTCCGCCGGCGTATCATACCAGGTGCAACCCATGGCGATCAGTTCCTCCGCCTTGCTCTTCGTACGATTATAAACATTTACAGTAAAGCCCGCCTTCACCAGGTGGCCAGCCATCGGAGACCCCATAAGGCCCGTACCGATCCATCCAATTGTTTTATTCTTCATGTTATATTGATTATTACGATCCTTATCGTTTTAGCAAAAATTTGGGAGAAGTCCCGAATATACGTAAAGAAGTAATGAGATGAAGATGTACCCTTTCCACAAAATGGGTAATAAACTACGCAGCGACCATGGACTCGTCAGAAGGCTTCTCCCAGGTTGATATAAAAAGAATAATAATCCTTGCTGGCTCCGAAGTCGATCCCCACATTCGATCCGGATTTTTTGTTGAATTTTATCCGCAGTCCGGTACCGGCGGCAGCATGTATATAGGAAAACTGATGGGTGCCGGGCTCTGTCACGGTATTCATGTTGGCGAAAACTACAAAACCGAATAAGCCATCGGCGGTGATATCCCGACGATACTCGGATTCCGCATAAAACAGGCTTTTCCCTACATAACGCCCGGAGTAGAATCCCCGGCCACTGCGCTGGTAAGGCTCCCCGTCGATCGCCGGCAGGCTGAGGTAGGGGGGATTACTCCCCATGGTTGTCCAGAAATAACTCCACAGTGCCAGTACATTCTGTCCTTTCCGGCTAAAGGGGATATACTTTCGTGCGTCCAGGTACAGGGAATGCCAGTCGGTATTGCTGCCCAGGAATTTCAGGTTGGCCCGGTAGACCATATTGAAGTACATACCCGGTAAGGGATTGATCTGGTTGTTACGGGTATCGTATAGGAGATTCAGTGTAGGCCCTTCGGAGAATGAGTTGGAATTTTTGGAGGTTCCGAATTTGTACCCGGTGAATTGCTGCAGGTCCAGGGAATCCACCACCGGCCGGATATGGATATGATAATCCAGGTCAACCCCAAATCCCACCAGCAGATAGGGTCTGATCCTTTTCAGAGCGCTTATATACAATCGGTAATACTTATACCGGACCAGCATCTTGTGGTCTTCGTCCTGTCCGGCGCCCAATCCCCAGGTATACTGGGGATAAATGGAATACCGGGTGTCGACCTGGTAATTCCAGGCATTATTAGGTGACCATATATTGGCCCGGATGGGGAAATTAAACTGCCCATGAAAGTTGAAACCGGGAGAAAAAGTAATATTGGACATGTAAGTACTGTGCCGGTTGCCCAGGTAAAAACCTGCTGTGGTAGACGTAACGATGGCCGTTCCTCCCCCCGGAACGGAGGTACTGAGCGGCAACAGGGAATAATATACCCGTTTCCCTTCCACAGAATCCTGTTTTTTTATGTGAATATGGGTATACTTCAAAAAAAGCCCGATCAGGTCCTGCCCGGTAGTGTCCTTCACCGTGGAGGCGGCAGGGGCTACCAGCATGTCCTTAGGGGTCTGCGCCCAGAGGCGGTACGGTATAAAGGCACAAAACAAAATAATTAAACCTTTAGGCATGTTTACAAGGATACCAATATTGTGCTATTTTTCCAATATAAATGAGTTTCCCCACTATGCGCAAATACTTCCACTATCCCGCTCTACTCCTGTTGGTAATTTGTAGCTGGCAGTTTACCGCTCTCCCCCAGAGCCGGCCCTCGACTGCTCCCGTCGGTGACCATCCCACCGACGTCTTTGCCCCCCCGACAGGGATCCAGCTCCTCACCACCGGCCCGCATACTTCCCTGCGAGGCCTCAGCGCTGTCAGCGATAAGATCGTATGGGTCAGCGGCAGCGGCGGCGCCGTGGGCAGGACGCTCGACGGCGGTCAGACCTGGACCTGGTCCACCGTACCCGGTTACGAAAAAAGGGACTTTCGCGACATCGAGGCTTTCGACGCCAAAACAGCCATTATCATGGCCATCGCAGAACCCGCCGAAATATTGAAAACTACCGACGGTGGGCAGACCTGGAAGCTGGTCTATGAAAACAAGACCCCCGGCATGTTCCTGGACGCCATGGAATTCTGGAATATCAACAGCGGCATCGTCGTAGGCGATCCTGTGAACGGTCGTTTCTTCATAGCCCGCAGCTTTGACGGAGGCGACAGCTGGCACGACATCCCCTTTAAGGAATTACCCGCTGCCGATTCGGGAGAAGGTTGTTTTGCCACCAGCGGCACCAATATCCGGAACCTCGATAGGGACGAAGCCTGCTTCGTCAGCGGTGGCCCCCGTTCACGCCTCTTTATCCGTGACAAAGCCATCGACCTGCCGCTGATACAGGGGACGACTTCCACCGGCGCGAATTCCATCGCGGTAAAAGACCATAACAAACTAAAAGGCGGTCGCCAGCTCATCGTGGTAGGAGGCGACTTTACAAAAGATACAGCCCGGGAAAAAAATTGTTTCTATTCGACGGACGGCGGCGCCACCTGGATAAGACCTGCTACCCCTCCTCATGGCTACAGGGGGTGTGTGGAATACATTGGCGGCGATAAAGTTCTCTGCTGTGGTACCTCAGGCGTTGATATCTCTTATGACAACGGGAAGAACTGGAAGGAGATTGATAAAGCAGGTTTTCACGTATGCCGGCTCGCCAAAAAAGGGAAAACCGTTTTCCTGGCAGGCTCAGGCGGCCGGGTGGCGAAGCTGGTATTGTGATCTTACTTCTTAAAGACAATATACACGGCCGCCAGCAGGAACCCAAAGGCCAGCAGGTATTTCC
>Ga0310811_10014873_pt1 | contig 10157 bp, 11 predicted proteins | sample YCmetagenome_FD_207642 | JGI IMG/M metagenome (GOLD analysis project Ga0310811, IMG submission 207642) | Soil microbial communities from experimental microcosm in Duke University, North Carolina, United States - YC | ecosystem: Engineered > Artificial ecosystem > Soil microcosm > Unclassified ...
TCTTGACTCTAGTATCAAAATCGTTGAGAGCCTGCTCACTGGAAATTGGGGCCTGATGCTCTTACTTCCTGCTGCTCTAAAATTTATTTTGCAAATAAACCAGCGCCGCGAGTATTGGAGGGCATGTCGTGAGGGTCCATAACGCCCTTGGGAAGATAAACCAGTTCACGCAACGGCTTGACCATCGGATCGTTCGTCACCTTGTATGGCATCCGCCCTAGCGCCACACTGTCATAATTCAACTCATGACGCTCGTAAACAGACAGTTCGTACTCTTCAGTGTGGGATAGACAGTTAGTCGGGCACCATTCCACACAATTGCCGCAAAAAATACAGACTCCAAAATCAATGCTGTAATGGTTAAGCTTTTTCCTTCTAAGAGTTGGGTCAAATACCCAATCCACGATGGGAAGATTGATGGGGCAAACACGGACACAAACTTCGCAGGAAATGCATTTATCAAACTCAAAGTGAATTCGTCCCCGAAACCGCTCAGAGGGAATGAGTTTTTCATAAGGGTACTGCACGGTAATAGGTCGTCTTCCCATGTGGTTGAAGGTAACAGATAGCCCCTGTCCAATGTAATAGGCGGCTTTCACCGTTTCTTTTGCGTAATCACCAACTTGCTTGAGGAACTTGAACATCTTGCGTTTTTCTTCCGATCGTTTTAAAGGTCGCCCAAGATAACTTTGCAGTTGGTGCCATTCGTCAAAATAGTCACGTCTGTGGGCGCGAAAGAATGCACAAATCTCCTACCTGCGGAATACATTCTGATGCTGATGCAACCTCCGCTTTTTTCAGCCTCATTTTCTAAACGGGCATTTCCTGATGGCAGTGACTACAGCGCCAGTAAAGTTCTCCCAAACGCACATGACGGAGTAAAACGTATGAACAGTGAGGGCAAAGATGCTTACTCGTCATCCCTTGGCTCGTTGTTGTAGATATACCTAGTTGGTGGCGACTCGTTAATAAAGCTTTATTTCTCATGTATTTCACCGAATTTTGGTCGTTTACTTTAATAAGTATTAGTATGACATTTTGGTGTCAAAAAATATGTATAATCCAACGTTTGATCGATGTATGAATTGTATGGTTTGTACGGAATATTCTAATTTTTTTACAATAATCTGTAAACGCATCACTCAATCTTATTGCTCAAACAGTAAAATAGATATTATCAGATAAACTAAATAAGCTCAGCCCTATAATACTCATTGTTTAATGATATTGCCTTTGTTAAAAATGGGGACCTGCCTAGTTACATAGAACTGTAGCTACTGTTATAGAGCCAGATAAGTTTGCCTAATTCTTACAGGGAATTGGGCGATATAAAACAATAATAAAAAGGAAAAAATAAATGCCTAGACTTATAGGAAAACGCTTAAGAATGTGCTTACAGGAACAAAAATCCTGACGACTGCGGGACTCAACCTCGGTAAACTGGTCGATTTGTTCTTTGAAGAGCATAGCGGAATCCCAACCTATCTCTATGAACTAATACAAAATCCGCCCTCATAGCCCCTTTTCCTTGCGGTGTCGTAGAGTCGAAGTTATTACTCAAGAACCTAACTGTATCTATTACTTTGGTCCTTTTGCAAGTAGCTACAAAGCTCAATTGTATTCAGGCGGTTACCTTGAAGATTTAGAACAGGAAAAAGCCCAAGTCATTGCTGTCGATATCAAGCGGGGTCAGCCAGGTGAACTAACAATTGTTGAAAATGAATTGGGACATAGACTTGAGGGGCAACTCTCGCTAGCTATCTCTAGCTTTGTTGAATCTAGGTTCTACTAATGTCGTAGATAATTTATCAGTAGGAGAACGATTCATTCAAAATTAGATATGAGCAACTGGTACAAGCTGGACTCAGTAGAAGTGTTAAGGCAACTCGATACTGATGCCGATCGCGGTCTGAGCCGAAACGAAGCGACCCACCGCCTAGAGCAATACGGACTGAACGAATTAATCGAGCAGAAGGGTGAGAGTCCCTGGCAGATTTTGTGGCAGCAGCTAACATCCCCGATGGTAGTGATTTTGATTATTGCAGCCCTGCTCTCGGTTGTTTTGGGTGACTACAAAGATGCCGTTGCTATTCTTGCCATTGTTGCGTTCAATGCTTTCTTGGGGGTCAAACAGGAATATCAGGCCCAAAAGGCGATCGCAGCCCTCAAAAAGCTAGCCGTACCCACAGTTAAAGTTCGTCGCGATAGCACCGTAGAGGAAATCTCAGGTAACCAACTCGTACCCGGTGAAACCGGAAACCTGGTGCCAGCAGACTGCCGAATGCTGGAAAGTTCAAACCTGCGGATACAGGAAGCCTCTCTCACTGGGGAATCGGAGTCTACGGACAAAAACGCTCACGCTCTGGGACAAGCCGACTTACCCCTAGCCGATCGGCACAATATGGCTTACATGGGAACCGTCATCACCTATGGGCGTGGTCTAGCCGTAGTGACTGAGACGGGAATTAATACAGAATTAGGTCACATTGCAACGGCGATTCAAACGGTAAGCCGAAAACCAACCCGACTCCAGCAGCGCTTAGACAAACTGGGATGGAACCTGGGGATTGCCACTCTGGCGATCGTCCTAGCGATCTTCATTCTGGGTCTGCTGCGGGGAGAAGAGGTAAAATTTATGTTCCTCACCGCTGTGAGTTTAGCCGTAGCCGCCGTGCCTGAAGGGTTACCTGCAATTGTAACGATCGCATTAGCTCTGGGGGCACAGCGGATGCTCAAAAAACACGCATTGATTCGCAGGCTGCCTGCTGTTGAGACATTAGGTTCAGTCACGGTAATCTGCTCGGATAAGACGGGTACACTGACAGAAAACCGCATGACCGTCACCTTTCTAGATGTAGCCGGTCATCGGGTCGATTTAACCACCCCCCTACGCCGCACCACACCTGTACTGGAAGCGAGCGTTGCACAATCTTCCCTGTTGCAGGAGCAACCAACGCTAGCATTGCTCCTAGCTGGAGCGGCACTATGCAACGATGCTTCACTGGAGCGCGATGGGGAGGAGTCACAGCACTTCCACGCGATGGGAGATCCCACTGAGGGGGCATTGGTTGTAGCGGCTGCTCACGAAGGACTTTGGAAAGCTAATTTAGATGGAGCCTTGCCCCGTGTAGCAGAGGTACCCTTTGACGCAGAGCGCAAGCGAATGACCACCGTTCACAAGCTTCCATCTGCCACCGTCCCCATTCCAGGCGGGCTGGAGCCGATCGAGTCCTGGCTGCGATCGCAAGGAAACTCACCCTGTGTTGCCTTCACCAAAGGGGGAATGAATAGCCTACTTACTATTTCCAGTCATGTTTGGGTGGATGGACGAATAGAGCCGCTCAGCGAGGGTTCGCGCACAAAAATTATTGATGCCAATAACGAACTGGCACAAGATGGGATGCGTGTACTAGGCGTCGCCTTTCAACTCCTAGAATCGTGTCCGGTTGGCGAAGTCAAGGATAAGCTGGAGCAGAACCTGACTTTTGTCGGTCTAGTCGGCATGGTCGATCCGGCACGCCCTGAAGTGAAAGAGGCGGTGCTGACTTGCAGAAATGCTGGGATTCGCCCTGTCATGATTACGGGCGATCAAGCCCTGACAGCTCAACATATCGCGCGTGAGCTGGGAATCGCTACCAATGACCGCATTCTAACGGGTCAGGAGCTGGCTCAACTTTCTGGTGCAGAGTTGGAAAACCTTGTCGAAGATGTGTCCGTTTATGCCAGGGTTTCACCCCAGCACAAGCTGGACATCGTTCAGGCGTTGCAAAATCGAGGACATATCGTTGCCATGACAGGCGATGGTGTGAACGATGCGCCAGCCTTGAAAAAAGCTGACATTGGTGTGGCAATGGGCATCACGGGTACGGATGTCGCAAAAGAGGCAGCGGATATGGTTCTCTTGGACGACAACTTCGCCACTATCGTTGCCGCAACCAAAGAAGGGCGCGTGATTTACGACAACATCCGTAAGTTCATCAAGTACACCCTAACCGGGAATTGCGGTGAACTCTGGGTGATTGTGGTGGCTCCATTTTTAGGAATGCCACTGCCACTCCTACCCCTGCAAATTCTCTGGATCAATCTGTTGGGTGATGGACTGTTGGCTCTGGCTTTGAGCTTAGAGCCAGCCGAGCGCAAGATCATGCGCCGCCCACCCTATAATCCTGATGAAAGTATCTTTGGTCGAGGGGTCGGTCGAGATATTCTGTGGGTCGGGCTGCTCTTGGGACTGGTATTATTGGCGATCGCTTACGGATATTGGTCGAATGGTCAGGTCAGTTGGCAGACGATGGTGTTCACTACCCTCGCCTTCTCCCGGATGGGACTTGCCGAGACTATGCGCTCCGAGCGAGACTCAGTGTTTCGCATGAGCCTGTTGTCTAACAAGCCGCTCTTGGCAGCCGTGGCTCTAACGTTTGGGTTGCAATTGGCAGTTATCTATGTTCCCTTTTTGCAAGGAGTTTTTAAAACCACTCCCCTATCCAGGGTTGAGTTGGTCGTCAGTCTGGCTCTTAGTACTGTGGTCTTTGGGGCGATGGAACTACAGAAGTGGCTGCTCCGGCGCAGATAGCTAAATTGAGGTATTAGTTATTCTGACCTAGAAAATATACATTACCTCGTTTATCGTGTAAATATTTTGTTACTATAAGTTTATATAACTTTACGCGAGGGCTAACACCCATGCTTTACACCGATAAACAAGGGAAAACCCTCAACCTCAATGAGTGTATGACGGCTGACAGCTTCTTGATGCAGGCTGAAGTGTATATCAGCGAACCACAGGAGATGCACTTCAACCCACAAGGAGAGCTACAAGCCGGAAAGAAATCGAACAAAACAGTAGCACATCGTAGTGATGGCAGTGAGCTGATTCCCGCTGCAGTTCAAGCCAATACACGTAGTGATAGCAGTCAATTGCTGAATCAGCCTCTCGCCGCTGGTTACACAGTAGACGATGAGGGAATCACCAATAACTACGCCCTTGAACCTGCTATGTCCTTAGCAGAATATCCCTCACCCAAACAGCAACAGCGTTATGCCTTGCAGGGGGCAGTCGCTATTCTATTCGTTGCCTTGACACTGTGGAGTGCATTGGCTGTCAGCTAGACCTGACAATAGCTAGGGATTTAGCTTCTTCTCAAGATATCTAGCGAGCATTACCCCCTCTACTTTTTGCCCTAAGTGGGCACAGGAGCCAACGCGTGAATCAGCCCATGGAATTATCTTTAGAGCAACAATTTAGCATCAGGAGCTTTGCTGACCAAGTACAGCAAATGTCCCGCGAACAAGCCCAAGAGTTTTTGCTCATGCTGTATCAGCAGATGATGATGAAGGAAATGATGTACCAGCATTTTCTGAAGCAGGAGTGGAAACTAGACTAAGGTGCGAGCGCTCACCTTAGTAAGGAAGCCAATACGAAGGGGTTTTAGAGCCATGATTGATGGCGTTTACATTCCACTGTATCAAGTGGTAAAAGGCTTGAACTAACAGATACATAACACCTCCTGCCCAAAATTGACACTGATTTCTGACAGCTCTCCGACTTCAGCAATCAGATTAATCCCCCACAATCAAAGTTTCAACAAAGAAGCCGGGGAACTGGGTTTGGGAGCATCCCGCTTTTGTAAATTTGTAGTGCGGATCAGAGAGCCCACTTGGATAGAAGTAGGGAGCAAGATGCTCCCACTAACGGATTTTTGCAAATTTGGGATGCACCCGCTGAGTTTTCTATTCCTGCTCGCTTTATTGTTTGTTCACAAGGTAAGAATTCGAGGCAAGACCCTGCTAGACTCAGGGCTTGATTACCTCCTCAATTAGCTCCCTGGCATCCCTATTGAGCCGAAGAAGTTTTGTGGAGGCAAACCTCTATGTTTAGCAACCTTACTGATTTAATCAATCCCACTGGCAGCGATTGGGGAGAGCGCTTACTCAATACCGTTGCCAGTAAAACAATCCGCTACCTATTTACTCAAAGCGAGTCAGTCGAAGTCTTTGTCCGCTGCCATCCTTCCAGTAAACTCTTGCAAGGCAGCATTGACAGCTTCAAAATGACGGGTCGTGGGCTCGTCATCCGTGATGAGTTTAGGGCGGAAGAACTATCTTTTGAGACCGACGCCGTATCGATTGACTTCAGTGGCGTTTTGAACGGCAAACTGGTTTTAAAGCAACCCACCCAAGCTGTTGCCCAAGTCACCCTTTCGGAAGCAGGCATCAACCACGCTTTTCAGGCTGAACTGGTGAAAAAGCGTTTGGTGAACCTCTCCCTGCCTGCCTTAACCAACCTATCTGGCGCGGAACTAGTTTCCTTTGAAGCTGTCCAACTCCAGTTATTGCCCAACAATCGAGTGCAGATTTGGGCTAAAGCCGACCTAAGCAACGGCGAACTCGTACCGATTAGCCTGAGTGCCACCTTAGCTATTGAGCGGCGGCGTCGCCTTGTTTTTTGTGACCCCAAGTTTGAAGCAGACACCGTGCCAGAATCTCAACGGGACATCTCTCAATCACTGAGCATCGCATTGGGTCAAATTCTCGATCGCATGGTCGATCTAGAGCGCTTCGATCTCGACGGCATCACGATGCGGCTTAACCGATTAGAAACCCAAGGAAAACAGTTGATTTTCAGCGGCTACGCTCAGATCGATCGCATCCCCGCTAGCTCCTAATCTACCGAGGTGGAGTGGGGTTTTGTACCTCACTCCCTTGACTGGGTTGCTCACCATCAGCTCATATTAACTGTTGCACCTTTAACCCCCATCAATTAGTAAATCAGCAGAGAAAAATAGACTAGGGTTGTTTCTCTTGAGGGGGGATGAGATTCATCAGGCTTGATTGGTTGATGACTTGCAACAATTCCTCTTGTTTCTGACCCTCTTTCTTCTCTATATAGTCTATTAATTCATCAAGCTTTTTAGAATTTGTGTTTATAATATCTTCTCTCCGTTTCTCGATTTCCTGTACAATTGCTTTCCATTTCTGAAGGTTTTTTAGTTCAGCTTCTTTGAGCGCTCCTATAGTTTGGAGCTGGCTTTGCTTCGTTACTTCTTTGATTTTTATCATGTGGGGATCTGGTAATTCTGTTAATACACTTATAGTTTGATTGAATCCTATAAGGGCAGTTTGATAGGCTTTTTCCAAAGATTCTTCCGATTCTCGGATGATTGTTTCCAAGATATTCTCGAAATTGGGAGTCTCAGACATCGGCTTTTTTCCTAAAAATATATACTATGAGAATTGACGGATAAAATCTAAACCAAAATTTTATCCTTAAAAGAGTTAGAAGTTGTTCGGATAAAAAATAAGTTGTTCTTTTACCCTCTAAATAGGTTACTTTCACCTTCATTAAGGGACAGCAAGCAACCTTCAAGGGTCATGTCAGTAGCCGAGCTTCCTCCTCTTTGACAAACCGATAACACTCGCAGCTAAGCGCTGCGAGCCCCTGACTATCGAGGATAGTCATCTGACCTCGACTGTAGCGAATCAAGCCCGCCTTTTGAAGCCTCCCAGCCACCACCGTGATACTGGCACGGCGCACCCCTAGCATTTGGGAGAGGAACTCATGGGTGAGTGGAAACCGATCTGAGTGAGCGCGATCGCGTACAGTTAGCAGCCAACGGCAGCAGCGCTTTTCCACTGAGTGGTAGGAGTTGCAGGCTGCCGATTGCGCGATTTGAAACATCAGCGCGTGCGTGTAGGGCAGCAGCAGGCTGTAAAGCGGACTATCTGCATTGACCAAGTCCTTGAATACATCCGCTTTCATCCTCATGGCTTCTCCAGGAACTTGGACAATCGCCTTGAAGGGCGTTGCCTCGATTCCCAAGAAAACGGAGACACCAACCATGCCTTCATTACCGACCAAACCCACTTCGGCTAGGATGCATTCTTCCACGATGGTGAGCAGAGAAATGACGCCATTCATGGGGAAATAGACGTACTCGATAAGTTCTCTAGACTCGTAGAGGACTTCCTTGAAAGGCAGCGAGATTCTTTCCAAGTTGGGTTCTAGACCTGCTTTGACCTCACTGGGTATAGCCGCTAAAAGCCGGTTTTCCACCGGCATCGGAGGGGGGATGGACAGGGACATCGAGACACTCCTTGAGCCGGTTGTGTTTAAAAAAGACACTGACGGCACAAGGCGCGGTATAAAGGTTCCGTTTCTGATGTCAAAAGGTGAAATTTCTAAAGAACAAGCTCTACGGCTAGTTGCTTACACAATTACTCTAACAAACTTTGTACCTTGCCGTACAGAAGTGTTAGGATTAATGGAGAGTACGATAGCGTACCTAAAAGTTCAACTCGCTGCCGCATTGGAGGCGCAGGTAAGCAAAAACCAAGCATCAGCAAAGCTCTAAAGATTCGACTGAGTTACAGAGGTACAGCGCCTTCTTGATACCAAATCCGCAACTCCGTCTTCTCTGGAGCGCGGACTTCGGGTTCTCTCTCGTAGTGGCGCTCACCAGCAAGATTAGAGGGCATTGAGCCTCAAGGCAGGTTTTGTCTGACTTGCCCCGGACTATCCGGTAACTAAAGTTTTATCGCGTTCCCCAGGTGGTGAGTTGGTAATTTTCGCGGTACTGGGTTGAGACTCGCTCTTCGTACACAAACAAGTCTTGCACCTTTCAAACGATTCAGGTAGAAAGCCGGGGTGGATGAACGACTTTCACTGTGACGCTTGACGACTTTCGCGCTGACAAAGATTTAGTAGAGACGAAACACTTATAAAGTTCTGTGACTGCTTGCCGTTTAGGGGTGTCGCCTCCCTAACCAAGAATCTACCTGAGGAATTAGTCAGTTAGTGAAAACAAATTTCCTTTTTTATTTTAAAGGAATTATCAATATGACTCTTTTAAAGTCTGTTCTTAATGATTCTCCTGAAAAAATTCTCTGCTTCTATATCAACGATAGTCGCAAAATTCAAATTATCCGTACTATTCCAAATTCATCTTGGGAGCGAGTGGTTTTTCCGGAGCAGCGTTTGTTGTTTGAAGCCCTGCCTTCAGACAAATTACAAATTCAAATTTGTAAAGTTCTTAGCGTGCTCATTCCTTGCTATAAACTGCGTGTTAACGATCGATCTAGTTTATTGCGATCGTTACCTTGAAGATTTAGAACAGGAAGCAGCGCAATTAATTACCGCCGATATCAAGCGGGTTCAGTCAAGCGAGTTAACGATTTTAAAGGATGACTTGAGAGAAACTCTTGGGGGGAAGCTCTCCAGATATCTCTAGCTTTGTCCGAGCTTGGCTCCGCTAATGTAGGTTTTGGTTGTTGGTAAATCTTTAACCCTTGATTTTAAGTACATCTCTATCTAAGGATTAGTGATTTTTTTGACTAAAAGTTGTGTAATAAAGGTATTGCAATTGCTTCAATAATCCGTTGGCTTTGCTTATTATTCAAAATTATCAACTCAAAGTAAATCTAAAATAATAACTAAGAGCTAACAGGTATTTTACTAAACCCTTTAGTGTGACGACATCCAACAAAGGAACATGAGCTATAAATTACCAAAAATATTATAGTCTTTACACTTATCGATCGGGGACATTTTAAATGCTTACAATCAAAGCTTTTGTTCAAGCTCTCAATACTTTTCACTGGAAAACTGATTACAAGCAGTTCTGTCAGGTATTACATCTCGATCGGGGAAATTATAGCTTGGAGAAATACAAGCAATTTGAAAATCTGTGCAAAGCTCTCAACGACTTCGATCTCGATTCACTAGCCAAACTTATTGAGGCTGGAGCTATAGCTGAGCAGAATTCAGCGATCGCTAATCGCTCATCAGGCAAAGATACAGCTTTTTAACTGATTAACTGAAAAAAATAAAGTCTCTGCTGGTTTTCAGTCCCCTCTTCTAATCAACGCTATTGGGTACTAATCACCAGTACAGCATTTTTTAACACTGATTTATTCACAGCATTTTTAGGAAAGATTCATGACAACACAATCAATCATCCCTGAAAGCAAGCATCGCCTTGCTATCAGTTGGCCAACTGTTGCCTTTATGGGTGCAGTTCATGCCGTAGCTCTGTTATCTCCCTGGTTTTTCTCCCCGTCAGCTTTGGGAGTCATGATAGTTCTCCACTGGTTATTTGGCAGCATTGGTATCTGTTTAGGGTATCACCGACTTTTAACGCACCGTAGTTTTCAGGTGCCGA
>Ga0310811_10014874_pt1 | contig 10156 bp, 7 predicted proteins | sample YCmetagenome_FD_207642 | JGI IMG/M metagenome (GOLD analysis project Ga0310811, IMG submission 207642) | Soil microbial communities from experimental microcosm in Duke University, North Carolina, United States - YC | ecosystem: Engineered > Artificial ecosystem > Soil microcosm > Unclassified ...
GGTGCCGGAGTTCGAGCGTATGATCTGCCGCGCCTTCGACACGCTCTATCGCGAGGGCGCCGAGTCGGGGCGGGTGATGGCGATCGCCGTCCATCCCTTCGTCACCGGCCAGGCCCATCGCATCCAGGCGCTCGACAACGCCCTGAACTACATCCTCGGCCACGACGGCGTGTGGAAGGCGACCGGCTGGGAGATCGTGCAGCACTATCTCTCCTCCGACTTTGCCAAGGCGATGTCATGAGCGACGAGCGTGCGGCGGTCGCACAGGCGGCGCGGCGGCTGACCGACTGGGCGGCCTGCTGCAAGCTGGCCGACATCCCAGCGGAGGTCTTGGCTCGGGCGGCGACGGTCCTCGCGGACGACCTCGCCGCCATGATCGGGGCACGCGACGAGCCCGAGGTGGCGCGCTTCCATGCCCAGACGATCCACCGTGCGCGGCATTGCGAGGCGACGGTGCTGCGCGGCGGCAAGGCGCGGGTGGCGCGGGTCGACGCCGCGGTGGCCAACGCCGTCGCCGCCAACTGGCTGGAGCTCGACGAAGGGTATCGGCGAACGCCCTGCCATGCCGGCCTCTATGTCCTGCCGGCCTTGCTCGCCACGGCCGAGACCGACGATGCGCCGACCGAGGCGTTGCTGCGCGCCCTCGTGCTCGGCTACGAGGTGGTGACCCGCATCGCCCGCGGCTGGAAGCAGCGTGCGCTCAACATGCAGTCGCACGGCCGCTACGCGGCGATCGGCGCAGCGGCGGCGACAGCCCTGCTGCGCCGGCTCGATTGCGAGACCCTGTCCTCGGCGGTGAGCGCGGCGGCAACGCTGGTCAATCCGTCGCCGCGCACGCACCTGGTGGCGGGCGCGCTGGTGCGCAATGTCTGGCCGGCGCAGGGCGCCTGGTCGGGCATGATGGCTGTGGAATGGGCCGACATGGGCATCGGCGGCTCGGCCGATGCCTTCTACGACGTCTACAGCGACGTGCTGGGCGGCACCGCCGAGCCGGAGGCGCTGACCGAGGGACTGGGCCAGTCGTGGGCGCTGCTCGAGGGCTACACCAAGCTCTATGCCTGCTGCCAGCACCTGCATGCCACAGTCGAAGCGCTGCTCGATCTGCGGCCGGCGGTGATGGCCGCCGGCTCGGTCGAAGCGATCGCGTCGGTCGAGATCGCCACCCATGCGCTGGCGCGGCCGCTGATGAATCTGCGGCCCGACACCACGCTCGGCGCCAAGTTCTCGCTGCCCCATGCCGTCGCCTCGGCGCTGGTCATGGGCTCGGGCGGCGCGGAGGCGTTTGCCTTCGACACACTGGCGCGTCCCGAGATCGATGACCTGCGGCAGCGGGTAACGGTCAAGCCCTACGAGGCTGACCTGCCGCCGCCCAACGACCGGCCGGCGCGCGCCGAGGTCAGGCTGCGCGACGGCCGCGTGCTCTTTGCCGAGTGTCTCAGCGCCCGCGGCGGCGCCGACCGCCCGCTGCCATCCTCGATCGTCGATGACAAGCTCGCGCAACTGGCGGTGCCTGCCTATCCCGGCATCGCCGAGGTGCTGGCGCCCGTGCGTGCTCTCGAGGCGACGGCGTTGCGACGCGGCTGGCGGCAGACCGTCGACGCCTTCGCCTCCGCCGATCGGCCTGCGTCCTAGAGGAGGAAAGAGATGCGGCGCCGAATTCTCGTCCTGCTGCCCGCGCTGCTGCCATTGGCGGCAGCGGCCCAGACCTGGCCGGACCGGCCGATCCGGCTCATCGCTCCCTTCGCGCCGGGCGGCGGCGCCGACTTCACGGCGCGGGCCATCGCGCCGCTGCTCGGCGAGCAGCTCGGCCAGACGATCGTGGTCGACAATCGCGCCGGCGCCAACGGCGTGGTCGGCACCGACATCGCCGCCAAGGCGATGCCGGACGGCTACACCCTGCTGCTCGGCGTCGCCGGCACGCTCGCGGTGGCGCCGCATCTCGGCGAGAAGCTGCCGTTCGATCCGGTGCGCGACCTGATCCCGGTCTCGCTGGTGGCGACCAGCCCGTTCATCCTGGCCGTCACCAAATCGTTGCCGGTCGACTCGGTGCCGTCGTTGATCGCCTACGCGAAGGCCAATCCCGGCAAGCTCAATTTCGGCTCGTCGGGCAAGGGCGGCGCGCCGCAGCTGGCGACCGAGCTGTTCTCCTCGATGGCCGGCATCAAGATGGTGCACGTGCCCTACCGCGGCCTCGGCCCGGCCGTGGCCGACCTGATCGCCGGCCAGATCCAGGTCCTGTTCGCCGATGTCCCGCTGGTTGCCGAGCACGCCAAGGCGGGGACGCTCAAGGCTTTGGCGGTGACCGGCCGCGCGCGCTCGAGCGTCGTGCCCGACCTTCCGACCGTCGCCGAGGCGGGCCTGCCGGGCTACGCCGCCGGCACTTGGTACGGCATCTTCCTGCCGGCCAGGACGCCAGCCGCCATCGTCGAGCGCATCAGCGCCGCGCTGAACGTGGCCCTGACCAACGAGGGCCTCAAGGCGACCATCGCCAAGCAGGGCGCCGAGGCGCAATGGTTGACGCCCGATCAGTTCGCCGACTTCGTCCGCACGGATTCGACAAAGTGGAGCACCCTGATCCGCGAGGTGGGAATCAGGGTGGATTAGTCCAAGTCCAGGGGCAGGCGATGGAGAGCGCGGGCGCCTGTTGGCTCCCGCGCCTCGCTGACCTGTTCTCTGCCCATTGACGGTCAGGTCGTTGGATCTACCTCCGAGGATTGGATTCAGTCCCGCTGCACCGCTGGTCAGCCGCGAACCGGCGGCATCGGCGGCGGAGGCGGCGGCGGCGGTGCAGTGGCAACCGGTTGCTGTGGCGGCGGCGGTTGCGGCGAGGAGCATCCCGCGACCAGCGCCGCCGGAATCACGACGGCAAGCAGCGCGGCATTGCGCAACCGACCGAAGCGAGCCTTTTGTTCGGCAACGTCGTACATCCTTTTCCTCCAGAGTTGAGGGAGTCGAGCACCTTGCAACGCGCGTAGAGTGACCGACACAGGACAACGTCGAACAGGGCAGTCCGGTTCCCGCCCGATGGCAAAAAACTCGGTCGTGGCGGTCACCTCGAAGGTCGGTCAATGAAGGCCTTGCTTTTACAACCGCTTGAAGCAAGCTCGTCATGGCGACGCTGTCGGTGAGGCGATGTTGTTCCCATTCTGCAGCGACAGGACAAGAGACCTTCTGGGACGCATCGGGGCGACGGCAGTCGGCGCGATTGCGCTCGCGGCAGCCTGTGCACCCGCCGAGCCGGCCGGTCGTGCGGCGGACCTGGAGCCGGCCGTGGACCTGGTCGCGGCACCACCCGCGGCGATGGTGGTGCATGCCGACACCGGACTCGGTGAACTGATCGAGAACGCTCCCAAGTCGGTCGTCGCCGGCGAACGGCTGAATGTCGACCTGCTGCGACGCTTCTACCGGCGCCGCGGCTTTGCACCAGTCTGGACGACCCGGGAGGCGCAGGCGAATTCCCTGATGAATGCCGTGTTGCACGCGCGCGATCATGGCCTCGACCCTGATCTGTTCCACGCGGAGGTGCTGCGGTCGCCGGCAAAGTTGCCGATGCTCGACCGCGAGCTGTTGCTGTCGGACGCCTTCCTGTCCTATGCCGACGCGCTGGCGCGCGGGGCAATGCCGGTCGAGCGCCGACGAGACGACGAGACGTTGACGCCCGAGCCGATCGATGCTGCCGCCGTGCTCGATGCCGCTCTTGACGGCCCCGACCCTGCGTCGGCGATCGAAGCGCTGGCGCCGGCGACGCCAACCTACCGGCTGCTGCGCCAAGCGTTGCAGAATTCTCGCAGCCCGGTCGGCGGCAAGACCGCGACGCCTCGCTCGCGCGAGATCGAGGTGAACCTCGAACGCGCACGCTGGTTGCCGCGGCGGCTGCCGGCGGACCGCGTCTGGGTCAACGTGGCCGACGGGCGGCTGGTGCTGTACCGCGACGATCAGCCGGTTTTCTCCACGCGAGTCATTGTCGGACAGAACGACCGACGCAATCAGAGTCCGGAACTCGAGGCCTCGATCGACGGACTGTGGTTCAACCCGCCCTGGAACATTCCGAAGGACATCGCCACCGACGAGATTCTCCCGAAGGCGAGGCAGGACCCGACTTATCTGGCGCGGCACAACATGGTCATGCTGCCCGATGGCGGGCTGCAGCAGCTGGCGGGCGCCAACTCGGGGCTCGGACAGCTGATGTTCCACATGAAGAACCGGTTCGACGTCTACCTGCACGATACCCCGTCGAAAAATCTGTTCAGCCGCTACGACCGCCGCATCAGTCATGGATGCATCCGGGTGGAGGATTCACAGAAGCTGGCCGCCCTGCTGATGCAGCAACCGATCGATGCGATCGATCAGGCGATCGCGACCGGCACCACCACCTGGAGCGCTCTGCCGAAGCCCGTGCCGGTATTCGTGGTGTATGAGACTGCATTCGCGGATGCCGATGAGACGCTGCAGTCGCGCGCGGACATCTACGGACGCGACCCCGAGATCTGGCAGTACCTGGATCCACGGCGGCGCGCGGTGGCGGAACGCGAGGCGCCCGACCGGCGCGGGCGTTGACATGATTGCAGGCGCTGGCCCGGCAACCGGTCGGGAGGCGGCCTGCCGCCATTCCGCTACTCCGCCGCGGCCCGGCTCGCATAGTGACCCGTCTGCTCGCTCTCGCCGTGCGCGGCCAACAGCTCGAGCAGCAGGCGGCGCATTACGAGCCCCGGCTGGTCGGACGGCATGTGGCGTTCGACGCCCGAGTGCATGTCGAGCGGCACGTCGAAATCGGTGCCTTCGAGCACGGCGCGATCTTCCTCGGTGACGCGGCGGTCGAAGGCGATGATGTCGCTGGCCGGGGCATCCGCCTCGCTGTCGCTGCGGAAGCAGAACTGCACGATCTGGGAGCGCTCGTCGTCGATCGGCGTTGCCGCCGTGATGATGATGTGGTCGAGGCCGCTGGGATAACGGATGTGCAGGCGGCGCAGGAACGGCATGTACCAGTGCGCCGTGATGTGGCGCACGGTGAACGCGCTGTCGTCGCGCAGGTTCTTCTTCTGCAGGTCGCTGTTGTAGACCGGCACGTCGGAGCGGGCGACGAAGCCGTACGGCAGGGGCTCAATCGTGGGCTGCGGCGGGCTGGGGTCGTTGATGTCGCCGAACGTGTTGCGATGGACGAAGTGGATATGGGCGTTGTCGAAGCTGTTTTCCATCAGCCGCAGCCCGGCGCAGCGCCAGGGTTCGTAGAACTGGTCGATGCGGCGATAGCCGGAGGCGCCTTCCTCCGGCCAATCCGGGATCGCGGCGAGCGGCTCGTCGAGCGCCACCCAAACGTGCCCGTAGCGCTCCGTGCAGGCGAAGCTCGGCACGACGCGGCCCCTGAGCCCGTTCGAGTCCGGTCGTTGCGGCACGCGCACGCAAGTGCCGGAAGCGTCGTAGGACCAGCCGTGATAGGGGCAGACGAGGGCGTTGCCGTCGACCCAGCCCTTGCTCAGCGCCGCCGAGCGGTGCGGGCAGCGGTCGGCGAGGGCGACGACGGCGCCGTCGGCGTTTCGCCACAGCACGATCTTCTCGCCGAGCAGGGTGAACGGTTGCGGGCCGGCCTCGATCCGGTCGACGGGCATCACCGGATACCAGAAGCGGCGCAGGACAGGCTGGTGGGTAGCGAGCATGGCGAACTCCTGTCTTCTTATGGACCGCGGGCGCCTGCCCTGAGCGAAGCCGAGGGGTCTCGCCCGTTCATGCGCATGAGCGGGCGAGACGCCCGCGGTCCGCGTGAGCATGATCTCCCCGCACCTCCGCCTCGCCGTGCTCGGCGAGCAGCCGGGCCAGCATGCGGCGCATCTCGAGGCCGGGCTGGTCGGTCGGCATGTGCAGCTCGCCGGCCATCGCGAGCGGCACGTCGGGGTCGCACTGCTCGAGCACCGCGCGGTCCTCGTGGGTGACCTGGCGATCGAAGCGGACCAGGTTCTCGGCCGGCGCGTCGGCCTCGCTGTCGGAGCGCAGCAGGAACTGGATGACCTGGGAGCGGCGGTCGTCGATCGGCGCCGTCAGGGTCATGATGATGTGCACCAGGCCATTGGGATAGGTCACCTTCATCTTGCGCGAGAACGGCATCCACCAGGTCTTCTCGTAGTGGCGCATCGTGCGGTCGGCGGTGATGCCGAGATTGGCCTTCTGGATCTCGGGGTTCTTCACCGGCACGTCGGCGTACATGACGAAGCCCGCCGGATGCGGCTCGAGCCGCGGCGGCACCGGCTCGGGATCGTCGATGATGCCGAAGCTCGCCTTGTGCACGAAGGAGAAGTGGGCGTTGTCGAAGCTGTTCTCCATGATGCGCAGGCCCGGCGCGTCCCACGGCTCGTAGAACTCGAAGACGCGGCGGTAGGCCGGGTCGTCGTACTCCGGCAGGTCGGGAATGTCGCGCAACGGCTCCTCCAGCGCCACCCACACGACGCCGTGGCGCTCGCAGCAGCGGAACGCCTCGACGGCGATGTTCTTGCCGGGCGCGCCGTCTGGCCGCTGCGGGATGCGCACGCAACGGCCGTCGCCGGCATAGGTCCAGCCGTGGTAGGGGCAGACGATGTTGCCGGCCTCGATCCAGCCTTGGCTGAGCCGCGCCGTGCGATGGCAGCAACGGTCGATCAGCGCGTGTGGCGCGCCCCGGGCATCGCGAAACAGCACGATGTTGGTGCCGAGCAGGGTGAAGGGGTGCGGCTTGCCGTCCAGCCGGTCGGACGGAATGATCGGGTACCAGAAGCGGCGCAGGATCCTCTGTCGCGTCACGAGCATGGCGTCGCCTTCCAGGCTTTCATCTTTCCTGGGTTGAGCAAGCCCAGCGGATCGTTCTGCTGCTTGAAGGCGAGCTGCGCCTGGTCGACGGTCTTCATGCCGCCATCCTCCAGGATGAAGGTGTGCGGATCGGCCACCGGGATGCCGGAGGCTTCGAGCCAGCCGATGATGTCGTAGAGCCGGCGCTCGCTGGTGTAGCGCACGAGCTGCAGGCCGAAGGCGGCGATGCGACCGTCGAAGCGCGTGAACTCGAGATGCATCGGCGTCTCGTCGCCGAAGTGAGCGATGGTGCGGGCGATCTTGTCGAGATAGTCGGCGCCGGCGAACAGGCATTGCAGGTAGGTGATCGTGCGGTCCGTCTTCAGGGCCCACAGCGTGGTGTGGTTCCAGGTGAACTCGTAGAGCGGCGGGATGTCGTCGGCCTCCTCGCCATAGGCCCGTTCGAACGCCACCTTGCCGCCGTGTGCCGCGACCAGCGTCGCAAAAGCCTCGCGCGCGCCGTCGTTGATCATGGCGAGCGCGACCGCCCGGCCTGGGACGAGATGAGACAGCAGCGGCCTGAAATACTGCGCCGCGCCCCAGTCGAAGACCGAGACCAGCTTTTTCATGATCGCGTCGGACTCGCCGAGCGCATTGGCGAAGGCATTGGCATCAGCGATGTCGGCGAACGACACGATCACCTCGCGCCACGGCCAGGCGCGGGCAAGCGGCATCGCGAGCTCGGTGATGATGCCATTGGTGCCGTAGGCATGGACCGCCGGCATGACGGCATCGCCGGTGAGCTCGAGGATCCGTGGCTCGGCCTCCATCGTGACCAGGCGCAGGCCGAGCACGTTGCCGCGGTTGCGCAGGCCGCCGAACTGGATCGAGCCGACGCCGCCCGATCCGCCGGCGACGAAACCGCCGATCGTGGCGGTGCGCCGCGTCGAGGGATGGAAGCGCAGTTCCCAACCCTGCGGCAGGGTGTGCGCCTCGAGGTCGATCAGCTTGAGGCCGGCCTGCACGCGCGCCACGCCGTCCTGCAGCCCGAGGAAACGATCGAGGCGGGAGAGATCGAGCACCACGCCGCCTTGCAGCGGCATCGCCTGGCCGTAGTTGCCGGTGCCGGCGCCGCGCGGCGTCACCGGGATGCGCCTGGCGTGGCAATAGGCCAGCGTGCGCACCACCTCGTCCTCGTTGGCGGGTGAGACCACGAGGTCGCCGCGCACGCCCTTCAGGCGATCGTTCAGCACCGGCGAATACCAGAAGAAGTCGCGGCTCTTCTGGCGCACCAGCGCGCGATCGGCAATGCACTCGATCGGCGCCAGGTCGGCCACGACCTGCGCCCAGTCGATCGCCGTCACGCCGCCGTCCATCGTCCCATCTTTCCCGGATTGAGCAGGCCCAGCGGATCGGCCTCGCGCTTGAAGGCGAGCTGCAGGTCGGCCGCCAGGACGCGCGCACCCTTGTCCTCGAGCACGTAGCTGTGCGGATTGGAGAGCGTGATGCCGAGCGTCTCGAGCTCGCGCACGATCTGCCACAGCCGTTCGTCGCTGGTGTAGCGCACGACCTGCAGCGACGAGCAGTTGGTGCGGCCGAAGCGGCGCTGGAACTCGGCGTGCGCCATCACCTCCTCGCCGAAGCGCTCGTGGCTGGCGATCAGTGCCTCGATGTTGGCGCCGAGCGGAAAGATCGTCTGCAGGTAGGTGACGGTCTTGTCGACCTTGAGCGCCTGCAGGGTCGTGTGGTTCCAGGTGTATTCGTAGAGCGGCGTCACGCCCGCTTCGACGGGGTAGGCTCGCTCCAGGGTGATCGTGCCGCCGCGCTCGCGCACCAGGTCGTGCACCGCCGCCGCGTTGCCTCTGGCCACCATGATCATCACGACATGCCGGCCCTCGGGCAGGGCGCCCTCGAGGCCGCGGAAGTAGCCGGGCAGCGGCCACGCCATCAGGCTGTCGAGCTTGAGGAAGATGCCGTCCGCTTCGCCCAGCGCCTGGGCGACCTTTGCCGCGACCGCGAATTCGTCGAACGCCGCCACCATCTCGACCCAGGGATACGCCGGCGCCAGGGCGAGCTCGACCTCGACCACGATCGAGGTGGTGCCGTAGGCGTGCAATGCCTTGCCGATGTCGGGGCCGCGCAATTCGACGACGCGCGGCGTCGGTTCACACGACCTTCAGCGCCAGCACCGATCCGGCATCGCGCAGCTGGCCGTAGCGGATCGAGCCGACGCCGGCCGCGCCGCCGCAGACGTAGCCGCCCACCGTGGCCTGGCGGCGCGTCGACGGGAACATGCGCAACTCCCAGCCCTTGTCCTGGGCCAGCCGGTCGGCGTCGCCCAGGCGCACGCCGGCCTCGAAGCGGCCGCGGTCGCCCTCGATCCACAAGGTGCGGTCGAGCCGCGCCATGTCGAGCAGCACGCCGCCTTGCAGCGGCACCATCTGGCCGTAATTGCCGGTGGCCCCGCCGCGCACCACCAAGGGCACCTTGAAGCGCGCGCAGGCGCTGGCGACACGCACCACCTCGTCGATGGTCTTCGGCACGACGATCAGGTCGGCGGCCTTGCCGTCGAGCTCGCGCTTCAGGATCGGCGAGTACCAGTAGAAGTCGCGGCTGCGTTGCTTGAGCTGCACCGGATGATCGACCAGCTCCAGCCCGTCGAGCGCCGCGCGGAAGCCAGGATCGTTGGCCGCAATCATGCGGCGTGCCCCAGCAGCCCGTCGAGCAGCCGGTAATCGGGCAGGGAGGTGTCGATCGGTTTGCCGGCGCGCAGCACGACGCGGTCGGCCTGCGCCCGCGACAGCATCTCCGACATGAAACGCGCCGACAGCAGCACGAGATCGGCCGCGGCGCCGGCCTTGAGGCGGCCATACTGCGGCAGACCCATGACGTCCGCCGGCACGGCGGTGAAAGCCTTCGACCAATCGCCGAACGGATGGTCGAGATGGGCAATGCGGGTCGCCTGGGTGACCACCTCCAGCATGTCGTGATCGCCGAAGGCATAGAACGGGTCGCGGCAATTGTCCGACGCGATCGAGACCTCGAGGCCGGCCGCCTTGAGCTCGTGCAGCAGCGTGACGCCGCGCCAGCGTGGCGTGCGCCCGCCTGTGCGACCCTGCAGGTACATGTTGCACATCGGCAGGCTGACGATGGCGATGCCGGCGTCGCGCGCGGCCATCAGGGTGGCGTCGACGAAGGCGTCGTCCTGGACGGCGAGCGAGCAGCAATGCCCGCACTGCAGCCGGCCCTTGAAGCCCAGCCGCACGGCCATGCGGGCGATCTCGATCAGCGCCTTGGCGCCGGTGTCGCCGCTTTCGTCGACATGCAGATCGAGATCGAGGCTGCGGTCCATGGCCAGCTTGAAGAAATGTTCCAGCAGGTCGAGGAATTCCGCCGGCAGCGC
>Ga0310811_10014876_pt1 | contig 10156 bp, 9 predicted proteins | sample YCmetagenome_FD_207642 | JGI IMG/M metagenome (GOLD analysis project Ga0310811, IMG submission 207642) | Soil microbial communities from experimental microcosm in Duke University, North Carolina, United States - YC | ecosystem: Engineered > Artificial ecosystem > Soil microcosm > Unclassified ...
GGCCACCGCCGTCACGCCAAGGTCCCGGCCGCAGCCAGCGGTACCACGTCGGCGACGCAGCTTCCCGGCCACGCGTAAATCTCGCCGGTGTCTCGCCGCGGCGGCCTGAGGCTCCGGACGGGTTAACGCTTCGCCGTCTTCTTGGGCGGCAGGGAACGCGCGTGCCCGATGCCCATCTCCACCCAGGGAGAGAGATCGTCGTCGGTGCCGAGGTGCTCGGCGGCGACACGCAGCCACCCGGGCATCTCCCGCCCTTGCATCACGGCGACGGTGGCATTGGTCGTGGCCACCAGATCATCACAGCGTGCGGGATCGACGTGCACAAGCACCCCGCCCTGCCCGCTGGCGCTGATCGCCATATGCTCGCGAATGAGAAACGCGAGCCCCCCGAACATCTTCTTCTCCGTGAGCTCGGGATCGGGCCCGATCAGATCCCGAATCCGCTCAGCGAGCGCTTCGTCGTATGCCATGCCGCCGATCGTACAGAAGAGCGAATCCCCGCGAAACGCAGCGCTCCGGATCCCGCTGCGGCCTCGACGAGAAGGGCCCCGCCGACTTCCCAAGCCGTGAACTCTGGGCAGGACGGGGTGGTTGGGGCGCGAAGTAACAACCCGTTCAGGTGACTGCTCTTGATAACGCTCCGTTTCCGAAGAATGAGCTGATTCCAACCTGATGAGGACGGGAAGCAGCTCAATGACATATGGCGTCAGGAACAGGCGCGTACCCTGTCGTTTGTGAGCGAGATCGCCCGCTTCTACCGGCAGCCGAGCCCGACCTCCGGTCTCGGGCACCACGCCGACCTCTCGCCCGGCCTTCCGGCCGACCCGGAGGCGCTCGGCGCGATCGTGCGGGGACTGCTTGTCCACAACTACACGGCGAAGATTCAGGGCCTGCCGTTTCCCGCCGAGCGCATGGCGCATATGCAGACCGTCGGCGCCGAAGCGATCTTGGACAACGTGTTCAGCCTCGACCCGGCTCCCCTGGGCCTTGAGCGGCCCGCCGAGCGGAGAATGGTCGGCTTCTGCTACCACTTCGCCCTGCTGCACTGCGCCTTGCTGCGCGCCACGGGTACCCCGGCCCGCATCCGGTGCGGCTTCGCCGGGTACTTCGAGGCGCAACGGTGGATCGACCACTGGGTGGTCGAGTACTGGGACGGTGACCGCCGCCGGCTTACAGACCCTCAGATCGGACGCAGCGACCTGACCAGCGACGACTTCCAGACCGGCGTCACCGCGTGGCATCAGTGTCGCGGCGGTGCCTCGCGGCCGGCTTTGTACGGCAACGGAGAACTGTGGGGCTGGGACGAATTGCGAGGCAGCCTGATCAATGACGTTGCCGCCCTCAACAAGGTCGAGGTCTCCGGCTGGTACTGGTGCGACCGCCTCAAGGTGGAACCCCTCGACCAGCCGCACGACGAACTCGACACGTCGCTCGACGTCCTTTCCCGTCTCGCGGCCACCGCGGAATCGGCCGAGACAATCAAAGAGTGCTTTGACCTGTACCCGGAATTGCAGCCGCCAGCGGACGCCGTCGCGCGATAGAACGCTCGCCCGACCACTCCGGCCACCGATTCCACCCGCAGTAACAGCCACCACGGACGGCCAGCCTGGTGTCGGATGTGAGAACCGCTGGCTTGAGCGCCCTCGCGTTGGTCGGCCGTCCGTGGTGGCGGTGGTCGCGGGCAAAAACCAGTGGCCGGAATCGTCACGCCGGGTCCCTGGGGCGGCTGGTCACGAGATATGGGCGCAGAACATGTAAGTTTTTGGCCGGATGTAAATTCCGACCACCTCACGCGTATTTTTCTTACATCCGGCGAAAAACTTACCCGCAGATAGAAATTTACCCGTTAACGACCCTGGCGCAATACGCCCAATAGCCGGACAAAGAATCAGTCCGCCGCCGCTACGTCGATCAGGACCTTGCCCACCGCGCCCTGCTCCACCGCGTCGTAGGCGGCCGGGGTCGCCTCCAGCGCGTAGTGGTGCAGTGGCAGGCCCGCCTTCTCCCCGGCGCGCAGGGCCCCGGCGGCGACCGCTGCGGTGACGTCCTCGGCTGCGGCCGCGAGGAGGGCCGGGTCGAGCGTGTAGAGCAGTAGGAACTGGTATCGCAGGTTCTTGGCGAAGGTCTTCCTGATGCTCATGGGGAACTCGCCGCCGCCGTTGTCGGCGTAGATCGCGATCGTCGCCCCGTTCCCTGCCACAGCGAGGTCCAGGTCGTTGTTGGCCGCGGGGGACACCTCGGCGATCAGGTCGACCCCGTCCGGGGCCAGTTCACGGATCGCCGCGCCGGCGTCCTGGGTGCGGTAGTTGACCGTGTGGTGCGCGCCTGCCGCCGTTGCGAGGGCGGCCTTCGCGTCGCTGCTGACGGTGGTGAGCACCGTCGCTCCCGACCAGGCGGCGAGCTGGATGACGGCGTTGCCGACCGCGCCCGCGCCGCCGTGCACCAGCACGACCTGCCTGGCCAGGGCACCCGGGCCCAGCCGGGCAGCGCGGGAGCCGGAGGTCAGCGCCCGGTGCGCGGTGATCGCGGGGACGCCGAGGCTGGCCCCGAGGTCGTAGGCGTCAGGCACGTCCGGCAGCCGCACCACCCGGTGCCAGTCAAGGACGCAGTACTCGGCGGCCGTTCCGTGGGGCAGCCCGTACTGCCCGAGGTATAGCCAGACGGGGTCGCCTGGCGCGAGCCCCGTGACGCCTGCGCCGAGCGCGTCGACGACACCCGCGCCGTCCTGCCCTGGGGTCACTTCCGCGAACGCCATGGGCGCCGAGCCGCCGCCGGACCGGGACTTCCAGTCGGTCGGGTTCACGCCGGCCCGCACCACCCGCACCCGGACCTGTCCTGGGCCAGGCTCGGGAACTGGCCGCTCGACGAGGCGCATGACACTGGACGGGCCAGTTTCGGTGTAGACGATCGCACGCATACCCCGATGCTAGGCGCCGCTGTCCCGGCCACCGGGGCCGGGCCGTGCTTGCCTATGCTGAGTCACGTGACAGCTGAGCTTAGGAACTGGTCAGGGACCTACCAGTTCACCGCGCACGAGGTGATCACCGCGCGGACCGTGGACGAGGTCCAGCAGGCGGTGGCCAAGGCCAAGGCCGGCGGCGGCCGGATCCGGGCGATCGGAACCAGGCACTCCTTCAACGACCTCGCGGACAACGGGGCCACGCTGGTCTCGGTGGCCGGCATCGCGCCGGATCCCGAGATCGACGAGGCCAACCGCACCGTCACGGCCGGGGCCGGGATGTCCTACGGCGCGCTCGCGACCTGGCTGCAGGACCGGGGCTGGGCCCTTGGCAACCTGGGCTCGCTGCCGCACATCTCAATCGGCGGTGCGACCGCCACGGGCACCCACGGGTCGGGCAGCCGCAACCAGGTCCTGTCCGCGGCGGTGTCCGGCCTGCAGTACGTGGCCGCCGACGGCGAACTGCGCCACGTGGACCGGACCACGCCGGACTTCGCCGGGCTGCCTGTCGGCCTCGGTGCCTTCGGGATCGTCGTGCGCCTCACGCTGGACATCCAGCCGTCCTACCTGGTCAGGCAGGACGCCTACACGCACCTAGCGTGGGACGCGGCCCTCGAAGACCTAGACGCGATCATGGACGCCGCCTACAGCGTGAGCCTGTTCACCGACTGGAGCGGCGAGACACTGCACGCCGCGTGGGTCAAGCGCCGGGTCGACGACGCCACCGCCGACGTTCCGGAAGAGTTCTTCGGTGCCCGCCGTGACCCAGGTCCGGTGCGGTTCATCGACGCTCCCGCCGACAACCTGACGGTCCTCGGCGTCGCCGGGCCATGGGCGCAGCGCCTGCCGCACTTCCGCCTCGACTCCACGCCGAGCAACGGGGACGAGATCCAGTCGGAGTACTTCGTCGACCGCCGGCACGGGGCGGCGGCGCTGGCGGCGGTAAAGCGGGAAGCAGCGAAGATCACGCCGCTGCTGCTGGTCTCCGAGATCCGCGCCACCGCCCCGGACGAGCTCTGGCTCAGCGGCTCTTACCAGCGCGAGACCTTGGCGATCCACTTCACCTGGCGCAACGAGCCGGACCGGGTGAACGCCGTGCTCAAGCACGTCGAAGCGGCACTCGAGCCGTTCGCGCCGCGGCCGCACTGGGGCAAGGTCTCCCACGTGACGGCCGCCCAGGTGGCGGAACACTACCCGAAGCTCGCCGACGCGCGGGACCTGTTCGCACGGCTCGACCCGGACGGCCAGTTCAGCAACCAGCGCCTAGAACGCCTCGGCGTCCGCGCCCCCGCCAAGGCGCAAGGCGGAACGTCTAAGCGGCAGCGGTAACGTCACAGCCTGACGGAAGTTACCGGGTCCAGCCGAGCGCGGTGGCCGCGCCCGGTCGTGCCCGCGCGGTACCGCGTCGGCACGACCGGGCGACATGGGCTCTGCTTACCCGAAGAACCTAAGCAGCTGCGCGTTGATTTCGTCGGCGTGGGTCCAGCACAGGCCGTGGCCGGCGCCCTCGATGGCGACGTACTCGCTGCCAGGGATGAGCTCGGCGGTGCGCGGACCGCAGGCCTCGATGGGCAGAATGCGGTCATTCGTGCCGTGCAGCACCAGGACAGGAATGTCGATCTTGGGCAGGTCGGCGCGGAAGTCGGTGTGCCAGGTCGGCACGCACGCGATCGTACCCTCCGGGGAGGCGCTGACCGCGAGGTTCCACGCGTCCTGGACCGCCTCGGGGCTGATCAGCTTGCCGAGAGTCTCGTCCAGGTTGAAGAAGTTCTTGTTCCACTCGGTGAAGTACGCGGCGCGGTCGGCGGTCAGCGCGGCCGCGATCTGGTCGAAGACCTCCTGCGGCGCGCCGTTCGGCGTTTCCGGCGTCTTGAGCAGGTACGGCGGGACACCGGAGATGATGACGGCCCGCCGGACCCGCCCCGAGCCGTACCGGCCGAGGTAGCGGGCGATCTCACCGCCGCCCATCGAGTGGCCGGCCAGGTAGACGCCCTGCAGGTCCAAGGCGGTCAGCAGCCTGTCCAGGTCCGCGGCGAAGGTGTCGTAGTCGTAGCCGCTGACCGGCTGGCTGGACTTGCCGAAGCCCCGCCGGTCGTAGGTGATGACCCGGTACCCGGCCGCGAGCAGGGCCCGCTCCTGGCGCTCCCAGGCCCGCCCGCTCAGCGGGAACCCGTGAATGAGCACGACCGGGCGGCCCGTGCCATGGTCCTCGTAGTAGATCTGGATCGGCGCGGAGTTCTCTTGCCCGACGGTAACGAACGGCATTGCGTTTACCCTTTCCTGTGCGCCAAAGTGCGGCGAAGTGGCACGCGCCCGGTGTGATCGGAGCATGCACTTGTGTCGGATAAAGATCGCTATTCCGAACGACAGCGTGGTCCCAGTCTCCCCTACGTGATTTCGCGGGTTTCAGCGGGCAGGGTTGATCCGGCCTCCGGCCGGCGTAGGTTAGCGGCGTGATCACACGGCATTCGGCGCGGGCGATCCTGATCGATGACGACGGACACTTGGTCCTGATCAAGCGAACCCGGCCCGGCCAGGTGCCGTACTGGACGACGGCGGGCGGGGGAGTGGAGGACAGCGACGCCTCGGTGGAGGCCGCGATGCACCGGGAGGTGGCCGAAGAACTCGGCGCGAAAGCCACCGCCGCCACGCGGGTGTTCCTGTTCAGCGAGGTACGCGAGCGCGGCACCGCGGTCGCTCACTTCTTCGTTGCCCGCCTGGTCAGCCTGGACGTCTCGACCCGCACCGGCCCGGAGTTCGCCGATCCCGCCCGGGGCACGTACGATCCCGACCGCGTCGACCTGCGCGGCGCTGCCCTGGAGTCCGTTGACCTGCGCCCGCTTGCGCTGAAAGCGTTCATCCTCGCCAACCGCGAGGCCCTGCTAGCAGAAGCAGGCCTCGTTTTGTGAGCGGCGGAACGGCGGCTACCAGTGGGCGCGGGCGAGGGTGCGGGTGATCAGGTCGAGCACGAGGCCGGGCTCGCGCAGCGGCGGGAAGTGGTCCATGCCGGGAACCAGCAGGAACTCGCAGCCGGGGATCCGGGGGGCTGACTCCCGGTTCAACTGGACGAGCGGTGCGTAGTCCGCGTCACCGACCATGAGCGCGGCGGGGACCGTGATCTCACCGAGGCGGTCGAAGACCGGGGGATCTGCCAGTTCGAGGTCGCCGATGGCGATGGCGGCCCGCGCGGCCGAGCGCGCCTGCTCGAGCACCGTCGGCGTCGTCCCGGTCGCCCCCCAGGCCTGCAGCATCACGGCAGCGAACCCGTCTACGTCCCCGGCCGCCTGCGCCCGCTCGAACCCGGCCATAAGCTCGACCGCCTTGTCCGGACCGAAGATTGCCGCCTCTTCTTTGTTGGTCATGGGGAAACCGGGGATGCCGGGGCAGAGCAAGACCAGGGCGGATACCCGCTCGGGCTGCGCAAGCGTCAGCCCGAGCGAGGTAGCGCCGCCCTGGCTGCACCCGACGAACGCGGCCCGCGCGACGCCGAAGTGGTCAAGCACGACACTGAGGTCGCGCAGCAGCGAGAACTTGACGGTCGGCGCGGGCGACCGCCCGAAGCCGCGCGCGTCATACCGGAGCACCCGGTACTTCCCGGTCAGCGGGGCGAGCACGGGCTCCCAGATCCGCGAGTCTCCGACTCCCGGATGCAACATGACGAGCGCCGGCCCGTCGCCCCCGCTGTCGTCCGCCCACACTTCCCCGCCATCAACCGCGACCATCGTGGAAGTCATAGGACAAGAACTATCACCGTCGGCCGGCGGCCTGTCACCTCATTTCTGGTTAGCCGCCGCGGCCGGTCACGGATTTCTGGCGGGATGACCGGGCTCCTACAGGATCGTGTCCTCGTAGCCCTCCGGCTGACCTTCGAGGATCATGAACTTGGTCTCGAGGAAGTGCTGGAGGCCCTCGTGCACGCCCTCGCGGCCGATGCCGGACTGCTTGTAGCCGCCGAAGCTGACGCCGAAGTCCGTGCGCATCGCGTTGTGCCCGACGGTGCCGGACCGGAGCCGCGCCGCGACCTGCCGGGCCCGGTTGACGTCGTTGGTGAACACCGACGCGTTGAGCCCGTAGATCGTGTCGTTGGCGATCCGCACCGCGTCGTCCTCGTCGGCCGCCGGGATGACCGACAGCACCGGCCCGAAGATCTCCTCCTGGGCGATGACCGAGTGGTTGTCGACGTTGCCGAACACGGTCGGCTCGACGTACCAGCCCCGGTCGAGGTCCTTCGGCCGCCCGCCGCCCGTGGCGAGCGTCGCGCCGTCGGCGATGCCCTTGGCGATGTAGCCCTCGACCCGGTCCCGCTGCCGCTCCGCGGCCAGCGGGCCCATCTGCGACTGCCCGCTGAACGGGTCGCCGACCCGCACCTGGCTGAACGTGGCCGCCAGGGCCTCAAGAAGGTCGTCATGGCGCGTCCGGGGGACCACGATCCTGGTCAGCGAGGAGCAGACCTGGCCCGACAGGAAGCACTCGGCCGCCGAGAGCGTGCGGGCGGCCGTCTCGATGTCCATGTCGTCGAGGATGACGGCGGCGGACTTCCCGCCGAGCTCCAGCGTGCACCGGGCGATCCGCTCGCCGCAGATCGAGGCGATCCGCCGCCCGGCCGCAGTAGACCCGGTGAAAGTGATCTTGTCGACGCGCGGGTCCCTGACGAGCAGCTCGGAGACTTCGCGGTCGGCGGTCACGACGTTGAGCACGCCCGGCGGCAGCCCGACGGCATCCGCCGCCTCCGCGATTAGGTAGCCCTCACCGGGGGCCTCGGGCGAGCACTTGAGGATCACGGTGCACCCGGCGAGCAGCGCCGGGGCGACCTTGTTGCTGATCAGGCCCATCGGGGCGTTCCACGGGATGATCGCGCCGACGACGCCGACCGGCTCGCGGACCAGCAGGCCGAACTGCCCGGCCGACGGCTTGGCCGGCTCCTCGAACGGGTACGTGCCGGCCTGCGCGGCGAAGGCGTTGAAGGTCCGCTCCGCGCCGATGCCGCCGCCCTTGGCGACCGCGTGCAGCACGCCGGACTCGCGCGGCCACATCTGGCCGATGTCGTCCGTCCGCCGCTTGAGTTCCGCGCCGAGCGCCCGCAGGTACTCGGCCCGCCGCTCGTGGGTCAGCCAGGGCCACGGCCCGCTGTCGAACGCCTCCCGAGCCGCGCCGACCGCGCGGGCGATGTCGGCGGCCTGGGCCTCGGGGACGGTGAAGTAAAGCTGCTCGGTGTCGGAGTCGATGACGCTGATCTTCGCGTCGGACGACGGTGCCACCCACTGTCCGCCAATGTAGAGGCTGTCGGTGTGGCTGAGCGGCGCGGCTGCCTGGGCCATGCGGTGCCCTCCTAGTAGTCTCACTGTGACTACTAGCGTAAACCAGGACGCAACGGACGCCAAGCGCGCTCAGCGGGCCTTTCCCCGCAGCCCTGAGCGGAAGACCGGGCCCCGGCCGCCCGGCCACCCCCTAGTGCGCCGGGATGGCGACCAGCCATGCGCCTAGTCACTTCACTGATGCGAGCCGCCCGCCCCGGCGCCCACACTGGCAAGCGTGACTGACGAACAGTTGATCGGCATGCTGGCCGTGACCGCCCAGGCGGCGTGCAACCGGATGACCGCATACCACCTAGCCGCCCTGACCGACGGCGTTGCCCAGGCAGAGTCGCTGCCGGCCAAGCCGTACTGGGACCGGAAGGCCGTCGCGCACGCCGCGGTGATCGGGATGCTCGGCGACGCGACCGGTGACCCGGTGCTGGTGTGGCTGGCCGGCTTGGGCGCGGGCTGGACCTATGACCTCGCGGTCACGGCCGGGCCCGCGGCCGACGGCATCATCCTGGGCTCTCGCCGCCGCTTGCTCGGCCACCTGCGGGCGGGTGACGCGGACGCGGCCGCGCAGGAAATCGAAAAGCACTTGCGGGTCCTGAGCATGATGGAACGCCTCGCCCGAGGCGGCACTGAAAACACCGGTCCCGGTAGTCGGCGCAGCGCGGCCTAACCGCGGTTACCGGGCGAGGCTAGCTCGGCGCCAGGGATGCGGGGTGAGGCGAGCCTGACTCATTCAGCGAGGGGCTCGAGCAGCTCTGCCAGGGCTGACTGCTCGAAATGCCGGGCCCAGCCGAGAGGCGTGGCCCGGTAGTGCTTATCGGGGATGGTGGGGTCGGCGCCTAGGTCGAGCAGCATGCGGGCGAGCGTGAGGTTGCCGGTCTCGGCGGCGACGTGCAGGGCGGTGTGCCACGGGTCGTTGCTGGGGATGTCGCTGCGGCCGAGCGCGTTGACGTCGAAGCCAAGTGAAGCGAGCAGCGCGACGGCGTTGGGTGCGCCCTGGGCCGCGGCCCAGGTGACCAGGCCGGTCCGCTTGCGCCGCACGGTAGCGACCACCTGACCGGGCGTCTGCCGGACCACTTCGGTGTCGCCGGCGAGCACGGCACCGACGAAGGCGTCGGCCGCCGTGAGCCGGGCCGGGCGGGCCCCCAGGGAAAGCAGCTGGGCGGCCAGCTCCCCGTGACCGTTGCTGAGGGCGACTTCGACTGGCGTGCCGTGCCGGGGACTGCGCGGTTCGGTGAACGGGCTGACGATGTCTACGCCGTGCTCGGCGAGCAGGGCGACGCGACCACGCTGGTCGTGGATGATCGCCCACGCCAGCAAGCTGCGCAGCATCTCGGCGGGCGACTCAAGTGACTCGCCGAGCAGCCGGTCCCAGGGGCCGTGGGTTCGGGTACCGAGACCGTACTCGAAGAGCAGCACGAGGTGGTCGTCGTTGCTGCCGAACATGCGGTTGTAGAGGGTCTGCCCGTCGTTGGGGTCGGCGCCGCGCTCCAGGAGCAGCCTGGCGAAGGGACCGGCGTGGGGATGCCAGGGCTGCGGATCCCCGTAGCCGAGCACGCCGGTGAGCGCGGTGAAGGGAGTGGGCAAGGCGTGCCAGAAACGGCCGTCGTTGGGATCCGCGCCAGCGTCGAGGAGCAGCCGAGCCGTCTCCAGCGAGGCCGGCAGGCCAATGCGGGGGTCGTGGCGGGCGTAGGCCTGGTATAGCAGCGGTGACCAGCCGTGCGGCCCGCCGGTCACGCGTGCTCCGGCGGTGCGGCCCGCCAGGTGACGGCGCACCTCCGCCGCATCCGCGCACGCGGCGGCGGCGAACAGGCTGTATCGGGGCAGTTCGGGGTGCTCGGCCAATAGCCGGGCGGCAGCCAGCCGGTCAGCGGTCTGGTCGTCGCTGTCC
>Ga0310811_10014877_pt1 | contig 10155 bp, 11 predicted proteins | sample YCmetagenome_FD_207642 | JGI IMG/M metagenome (GOLD analysis project Ga0310811, IMG submission 207642) | Soil microbial communities from experimental microcosm in Duke University, North Carolina, United States - YC | ecosystem: Engineered > Artificial ecosystem > Soil microcosm > Unclassified ...
GTAGGTCTTGTCGAAGTCCTCGTTGACCAGGACGTGGTCGTACTCGCGCCAGTGCTCGATCTCGCTCTTGGCCCAGGCCACCCGGCGCTCGATCACCTCGGCGGTGTCCTGGCCGCGGGCGTAGAGGCGCCGGCGCAGCTCGGCCATCGACGGCGGCAGGATGAACACCCGCTCCACGTCCGGCCCGGCGGTGGCGGTGATCTGGCGGCTGCCCTGCCAGTCGATGTCGAACAGCACGTCCTGGCCCCGGTGCAAGGCGTCCAGCACCGGCTGGCGCGGACTGCCGTAGCAGGCGCCGTGCACCTCGGCCCATTCCAGGAAGCCGTCCTCGGCCACCATGGCGTCGAAACGCTTGCGGTCGACGAAATGGTACTCGCGCCCGTCGATCTCGCGTGAGCGCGGCGCACGGGTGGTCCACGAGATCGACAGGGCCAGCTCCGGATGGTCCACCAGGAGCCGGCGCGACAAGGAGGTCTTTCCCGCGCCCGAAGGGCTCGAGATCACCAGCATCAGGCCCCGGCGCGGATGATCGTCAACCATGCTTCACTCGACGTTCTGGATCTGCTCGCGGAACTGCTCGATGGCGGCCTTCAGGTCCAATCCCGTCGCGGTGAGGGCCGAGGACGCCGACTTCGAACACAGGGTGTTGGCCTCGCGCATGAACTCCTGCGCCAGGAAGTCCAGCCTGCGTCCGGCCGGACCGCCCTCGGCGAGCAGGGCGCGGGCGCCTTCGACATGGGCGCCCAGCCGGTCCAGCTCCTCGCGGACATCGGCCTTGACCGCCAGCAGCGCCGCCTCCTGCACGATGCGCTCCTCCAGCCCGCCCCCGGCCTCGCCGACGAGGTCGGCGACGCGCCTGGCGTAGCGTTCCTTCAGGGCGGGGCCCTGGGCGGCCGCCTGGGTCTCGGCGGCGGCCTTCAGCGCTTCTATGCGGTCGACCGCGCCCAGCAGCACCACGGCCAGGATTGCGCCCTCCTCGCCGCGGGCGAGTTTCAGCCCGTCCAGCGCCTGTTCGATCGAGGCGGTCATCGCCGCCTCCACGGCCTTGCGGGCGGCCTCGTCCTCGGTCTCCTCGCCGGCGTCCAGCACGCCGCGCACGATCAGCAGGCCGTCGAAGCGGGGCGGCGCGACCGCTCCGGCGGCGACGTAACTGCGGGAGAGCGCGATGAGCTGCTCCAGGGCCTCGACATTGACTTTGACCGAAGCGGCCCCTTCGGCCCGCCGCGCCTGCAGCCCGACGGTGATCTGCCCGCGCTGGAAGCGGGTCTGGGCGGCCTCGCGCACCACCCGCTCCAGCCCCTCGTAGCCCTGCGGGCCCTTGTAGCGGGCCTCCAGGTTGCGACCGTTGACCGAACGGGCCTCGACCGCCCAGGACCAGGCGCCGTGGGCGCCCTCGCGGCGGGAAAAGCCGGTCATCCCTGACAGGGCGGGCATGGCGACCTCAGCGGTTGGAGGGGCCGCGGGCGGCGGCGCCGGCCCCGGAAGATGGGGTGGGGAGGGCCGAACCCGACGGACCCGTGCCCTCCTGGTGCGTGGCCGTCTGGCCGGGGGGCCGGGTGCGCTCGATCTCGCGCCAGAGCGCGACGTTCTTCTGGTGCTGTTCGTAGGTCTCGGCGAAGGCATGGCCGCCCGTGCCGTCGGCGACGAAGAACACCTCCCTGGTCTGCGGCGGATCCAGCACGGCGGCCAGGGCCGCGCGCCCGGGATTGCCGATCGGCGTCGGCGGCAGGCCGGCGTTGAGGTAGGTGTTGTAGGGGCCCGGCATGAGCAGCTCGGACTGCAGCAGGCCGCGGCCCAACGGACGGCCGCCGTTGATGCCGTAGATCAGGGTCGGGTCGGCCTCCAGCCGCATACCTTGGTGCAGCCGGTTGACGTAGACCGCCGCCACCCGGGGGCGCTCGGCGGGAACTCCGGTCTCCTTCTCGACGATGGAGGCGAGCGTCACGGCCTGGTCGGGGGTCTCGAACGGCAGGCCGGCCTGGCGCTTGGCCCAGAGCTGGCCCAGCAGCCTGTCGCGGGCGTCCATCATGCGCTGCAGCACCGCCGAGCGCTCCTCGCCGCGCACCACGTCGTAGGTCTCGGGCAACAGGACGCCTTCGGGCGGGGTCGGGACTTGGCCGGTCAGGACGGCGGTCTTGGCCAGGATGTCGACCACTTGCTGCGAGGTCAGCCCCTCGGGGACGGTGACCCGGTGGTGGACGATGTCGCCGCGGCGAATCTTGGACAGCACCTGGGACAGGGAGGACCGGGAGGCGAAGGCGTACTCGCCGGCCTTCAACCCCTTGGCCGCGCCGCTGATCTGGGCGGCGGCCATGAACAGGGGCGCCGAGGCGATGGCGCCGCCCCGCTCCAGCGCCGCCCCGATCTCCGACACGCCCGCCCCCTTGCGCAGGACCACCGTGGTCTCGCCGCCCTGGCGGGCCGCGGGACCCGGGGCGTTGTAAACCCACACCGATATGACGAGGGCGATCAGGCCCAGGGCGCCGACGGTCAGGGTGGCGCTGGCGACGCCGGCCAGGAAACCTCGGCCCCGCCGGGGCTCGCGTTGGTCATAGCCGTCGAAACGGCGCTTCACGGAACCTTCGTCAGCACGAGCGAGGCGTTGGTGCCGCCGAACCCGAAACTGTTGGAGAGCACGGTCCGGATCGCCATCGGCTTGGCCTTGTGGGGCAGCAGGTCGATCGCCGTCTCCACCGACGGGTTGTCCAGGTTGATGGTGGGCGGGGCGATCTGGTCGCGGATGGCCAGGGCGCTGAACGCCGCCTCCACCGCACCGGCCGCCCCGAGCAGGTGGCCGATCGCCGACTTGGTCGAAGACATGGCCGTCTTGCCGGCGCTGTCGCCCAGCATCCGCTCCACCGCCCGCAGTTCGATCTCGTCGCCGAGCGGCGTCGAGGTGCCGTGGGCGTTGATGTAGTCGATCTGGCTGGGCTCGATGCGGGCGTCGCGCAGGGCCGCCTGCATGGCGCGGAAGCCCCCGTCGCCGTCGGCGGCCGGAGCGGTGATGTGGTAGGCGTCGCCGGCCAGGCCGTAGCCCTGGACCTCGCAGTAGATCTTGGCCCCGCGGGCCTTGGCGTGCTCGTACTCCTCGAGCACCAGGACCCCTGCCCCCTCGCCCATGACGAAGCCGTCGCGATCCTTGTCGTAGGGGCGCGAGGCCTTCTCGGGGGCGTCGTTGAAGTTGGTGGACAAGGCCCGGCAGGCGATGAAGCCGGCGATGCCGATCTGGCAGACCGTGGCCTCGGCCCCGCCGGCCACCATCACGTCGGCGTCGCCGTACTTGATCATCCGCATGGCGTCGCCGATGGCGTGGGCGCCGGTGGCGCAGGCGGTCACCACCGCGTGGTTGGGCCCCTTGAAGCCGTAGCGGATCGAGACGTGCCCCGAGGCCAGGTTGATCAGGGCCGATGGGATGAAGAACGGGCTGACCTTGCGCGGCCCCTTGTCGCGGAGCTCCAGCGCGGTCTCGGCGATGGTGTTGAGGCCGCCTATCCCCGATCCGAGGATAACCCCGGTGCGGCAGCGCGATTCCTCGTCTTCCGGCGCCCAGCCGGAATCCTTCACCGCCTCATCGGCCGCGGCGATGGCGAACAGGATGAAGTCGTCGACCCGCCGCCGGTCCTTGGGCGACAGGGTCTGGTCGGGGTCGTACGACCCTTCCACCTCGGGCCCGCCGCCGCCGCGCCCGTCCACCCGCGGTACTTCGCAGGCGACCTGGCAGGCGTAGTCGGCGGGATCGAAGGCGCTGATTCGGCCCGCGCCGGACTGTCCGGCGAGCAGGCGCTTCCACGACAGTTCGGCCCCCCATCCCAAGGGGGTGAGGAGGCCGATGCCGGTGACGACGACGCGACGCATGGCGTCTTCCTACCTTTCCGGCCGCCCGGAACACGCAAACAGGGTGGGGCGTCGCCGGCCGCGGCTACCCGCGTCGGAGATCATGCCCCGGCCCACCACGCAGATCGGGTGGCGCAAGGGCTCAGGCGCCGAGCCGTTCTCCAATGAACTTCACCGCGTCGCCGACGGTCTGGATGTGCTCGGCCGCGTCGTCGGGAATCTCGATGTCGAATTCTTCTTCGAAGGCCATGACCAGTTCGACGTTGTCGAGGCTGTCGGCGCCCAGGTCGTCGATGAAGCTGGCCTTCTCAGTGACCTTCTCCGGATCGGCGTCGAGGTGCTCGATCACGATCTTGCGCACGCGTTCGAGGATGTCGGACATACGCTCTTAGCCCCTTGTTGGTGTGTCGCTGCGACGCCCCGGAACGTCCGGATTCGCCACATCTGGTTTCAGGCCTTTATCAGCCCGAAGGCTTAGCCGGTTCGCTGGGACGCCTACCATACTCCTTTTGGGGAGACTAGCGCCTGAGGCGAAACCGCCGTTCGCGCCCCGCCGTCAAGGCATGGCCATGCCGCCGTTGACGTGCAGGGTCTGGCCGGTGACGTAGGCGGCCTCCTCGCTGGCCAGGTAGACGCAGGCGGCCGCCACTTCGGCGCCCTCCCCCAGCCGGCCGGCCGGGATCCGGCCCATGATGGCGCCCCGCTGGGCCTCGTTCAGCACGTCGGTCATCGGGCTGGCGATAAAGCCGGGAGCCACGCAGTTGACCGTGACGTTGCGCGACGCGACCTCCTGGGCGAGCGCCTTGGAGAAACCGATCATCCCGGCCTTGGAGGCCGCATAGTTGGTCTGTCCGGGGTTGCCGGTGACCCCCACCACCGAGGCGACGCCCAGGATGCGGCCCCAGCGGCGCTTCATCATCCCCTTCACCACGGCGCGGGATAGGCGGAAATAGGCCTCCAGGTTGACGCGGATCACCGTGTCCCAGTCCTCATCCTTCATCCGCATCAGCAGGCCGTCGCGGGTCAGGCCGGCGTTGGAGACCAGGATGTCGATGGGGCCGGCGGCGGCTTCGGCCTGGCCGAACAGGCCTTCGACGGAAGCGGCGTCGGCCAGGTTGGCCGGGGCGGTGAACACCCGCTCGCCCAGCACGCTGGCCAAGTCGGTCAAGGCCTCCGCGCGGGTGCCGGACAGCACCACGGTCGCGCCCTGGGCGTGGAACGCGCGGGCGATGGCTCCGCCCAGGCCGCCGCTGGCGCCGGTCACCAGCGCGGTCTTGCCGGACAGGTCGAACATGAGTGGGGCTCCCGAAAATTCGAGTGGAACAGTCCTGTCAGGCGCTAGAGGGTCTGGGCGAAGGTTTCCAGGTCCTGCGGAGTATTGAGGGCGGTGGCTTCGGCGTCGGGGACGGCGCGCTTGACCATGCCGGTCAGCACCTTGCCGGCGCCGGCCTCGGCGAAGCGGGTGACACCGCCCTCGCCGGCCATCCAGGCGAGGCTCTCGCGCCAGCGCACCCGCCCCGTCACCTGCTCGACCAGCAGGCGGCGGATCAGCTCGACGTCGCCGGTGGGACGGGCGGTGACGTTGGCCACCACCGGGGCCAGCAGGGGCGAAAGGGTCGTGGCGGCCAGGGCCTCGGCCATGGCGTCGGCGGCGGGCTGCATCAGCGGGCAATGGAACGGGGCCGAGACGTTGAGCAGGATGGCGCGGGCGCCGAGGGCCTTGGCCGCCTCGATGGCCCGGTCGACGGCGGCCTTCTCGCCGGAGATGACGATATTGCCCTGGTTGTTGTCGTTGGCGACGACGCAGACGCCGATCTCGGCGCCGGCCGCGGCGGCCTGTTCGGCCAGGGCCAGGTCGACCTTGGGCCCGATCAGCGAGGCCATGGCGCCGACCCCCACCGGCACGGCGCGCTGCATGGCCTGGCCGCGCAGGCGCAACAGCTTGGCGGCGTCGGCCAGGGTCAGGGCTTCGGCGGCGGCAAGGGCGGAATACTCCCCCAGGCTGTGGCCGGCCACGAAGGCGGCGCCCTCGACCGCCACGTTGAACTCGTTCTCCAGGGTGCGGATCACCGCCAGGCTGACCGCCATCAGGGCCGGCTGGGCGTTCTCGGTCAGGGTGAGCTCGTCCTCGGGGCCTTCGCACATCAGCCGGTACAGGTGCTGGCCCAGAGCCTGGTCCACCTCCTCGAACACCGCGCGTGCGTCGGGGAAGGCGTCGTGCAGGGCCACGCCCATACCGACGGCCTGACTACCCTGGCCGGGAAACAGGAAGGCGAGGCTCATCTGCGGGGGCTCCTCGGAACGGGGCGTCGGCGGGGCGGCAGGGTTATGGCGAAACGCCCTGGCCTTCAACCCGCTCCGCTTCGACGCCGGCGCCAAATCGGCATACGGGCGGCCGGCTTCGTGCTATGGTTTGGCTCCCTTTGCGAAGGAGGGCGGACATGGCGAGCCAGCGTCTCCACACCAGCGTCCTGGCCGGGGCGGCGGCCCTGGCCCTGATCGTCGCCGCAGCGCCGCAAAAGGCCCACGCCGTCGACCTGATCATCGGCGGCCGGGCGGAGATGTGCTCCCGGGCGGCCAAGGCGGGCCTCGCCAACGAGGTGACGCTCGACAATTGCACCATGGCCATCGTCGGCGAGCCGATATGGGGCCACGCCCTGGCGGCGACCTACGTCAACCGCGGCACCATGTACCTGGGCCTGCGCAACTGGGGCTCGGCCATGGCCGACTTCGACGAGGCCTTGAGGATCCAGCCCGACCTGGGCGAGGCCTTCGTCAACCGTGGCGGCGCCCTGATCGGCCTGCGCCGCTACGGCGAGGCCCTGACCGAGATCGACCGGGGCCTGGCGCTCAACCCCGACGAACCGGAGAAGGCCTACGGAAACCGGGCGCTGGCCAAATGGAGCCTCGACGACCTGCGCGGGGCCTACGAGGACCTCATGAAGGCCCACGAGCTGAAGCCAGCCTGGACCTGGCCTACCGAGCAGCTCGCCAACTTCCGGGTCGAGACCCGCGCGGCGCGGTAGCGTTCCGCCGCTAGCGGACCTGGGCGCCCTGGCCCTGGCCGACCCGGAAGGCGAAGGCCTGACGGGCGGCGTCGTCGACCACCTGGGTCGCCCGGTCGCCGGGCTCGCCGAGATTGCCCACCAGCTCGTTGTGGCCGCTGTTGGGGATGTTCTCGATCCGGGCAGGCGTGCCCGCCGCGCGCAGGGCGTTGGCCAACACCGCCGCCTGGCGGCCCAGGTCCTCGGAGGTGGCGATCAGCATGACGAAGCTGTCGGCGTTGGGCTTGGCGGTATGGTTGGCGGGCGACAGTTCCGGCCCGATCATGCCCGGCCCCCCGCCGCCCTGCCCCTGCCGCGGGACCAGCCCCGCGCCCTCGAGCAGCACCACGCCGCCCAGGACCGAGGGGTCTAGCCCGCTCTTCTTGAGGAAGCGCGGATCGGTCGCGATCAGGGCCGAGTTGTGGCCGCCGGAGCTGTGGCCGATGAGCAGGATTTTGCGGCGCTCGACGCCCAGCTGTTCGGCGCGGGAGAGCAGGAAGGCGACCGCGTCGGCGACGTCCTGGGTCTGCTGCTCCACGTTGACCGCGGGCACCAGTCGGTAGTTGACCGAGGCGTAGGCGTATCCCTGGTTCAGGAAGTGCGCCGGCGTCGCCGCCCCGATCCATTCCTTGTCTCCGCCCCGCCAGCCGCCGCCGTGGACGAAGACCACCAGGGGGGCCGCCGGCCCGCGGCCCCGCCAGAAGTCCAGCCGCTGCAGGGGATCGCGGCCGTAGGCCATCTCCTGCGGCGCCGCAGGGCGCGCAGGCCGCGGCTGGGCCGTCGCGAACGGGGGAAGCAGCATCAGGCCTGCCAGAATCAGGACGAGCGTCCGCATCGGTGTTTCCTTCGTCGTTTCCAGCCCCGCCGACCGCTCTACCGGACTGTTCTGCGCCAGGCCAGTCCGGCGCGGGCGGGCGCTTCTGCGCAAGGCTGGCGATTCGCTTGATTTTCCGGCGGCTCCGCGTATGTTCCGCCGCTTCCTGGAAGGCGGTCTCGACGTGGAGCGCAAAAGGGGCGGGACCATCCCGTCCGCCGCGCCGAGAGCCATCGTGGTCGCCGGAACTTCCGCCGACGGCCGCGCCGCCTTCCATCCGGAAGAAGGACGCCATGGCGCTATACGAACACATCATCATTGCGCGGCAGGATATTTCGCCGCAACAGGCCGAAGCCCTCAACGACCAGCTCAAGCACATGCTCGAGGAACTCGGCGGCCACGTCGCCAAGATCGAATACTGGGGCCTTCGCAACCTCACCTACCGCATCAAGAAGAACCGCAAGGGCCACTACTCCCTGCTGGCGCTCGACGCCCCGTCGGCCGCCGTCAAGGAAATGGAGCGGCAGCTCAGCCTCAACGAGGACGTGCTGCGGTTCCTGACCGTGCGGGTCGAAGAGATCGACCTGGAGCTGTCCCCGGTCCTGGCGCGGCGTGACCGCGACCGGGAACGTGATCGCGGCGACCGCGGCGACCGTGACGGTCCGCGTCGCAGCTATGACGACATGCCGGCTTGAGGGAACGCACATGACCGATACGACCACTGCTGCGGCCCCCACCGTTCCGGGCGCCGCCACCGGGGGCGGCGGACGCCGTCCCTTCTTCCGTCGCCGCAAGGTCTGCCCGTTCTCGGGCGCCGGGGCGCCGAAGATCGACTACAAGGACGTGAAGCTGCTGCAGCGCTACGTCTCCGAACGCGGCAAGATCGTGCCTTCGCGCATCACCGCCGTGTCCGCCAAGAAGCAGCGTGAGCTGGCCCGCGCCATCAAGCGCGCCCGCTTCCTCGCGCTCCTCCCCTACGTCGTGAAGTGAGGAGGGCGCACCCATGAAAGTCATTCTGCTCGAACGGGTCGAGAAGCTCGGCTCCATCGGCGACGTGGTTTCGGTGAAGGACGGGTTCGCCCGCAACTTCCTGCTGCCGCGCTCCAAGGCCCTGCGGGCCACCGGCGCCAACCTGAAGGTCTTCGAAGGCCAGCGGGAACACATCGAAGCCCGCAACGCCGAGGCCCGCGCCCAGGCCGAGAAGGCCGGCGAGAAGCTGGACGGGACCTCCTACGTCCTGATCCGTCAGGCCGGCGATTCCGGCCAGCTCTACGGCTCGGTGTCGGGACGTGACGTTTCCGAGGCCGTCCAGGCCGAGGGCGGCAAGGTCGACCGCAGCCAGGTGGTGCTCGACCGCCCGATCAAGACCCTGGGCGTCCACGAGGTGAAGGTCCGCCTTCACCCCGAAGTCACCGTCACCGTCAAGGTCAACATCGCCCGCAGCGCCGACGAAGCCGACCGTCAGGCTAGAGGCGAGAACGTCATCGCCTCGGCGTTCGACGAGGACCGGGCGGCCGCGGCCGAACAGGCCCAGGACATGCTCGAAGGCGGCGCCGGCAAGGCCGTCGAAGAGGCCGGCGGGATGGACCGCTAGGGGTCCACCGTCTGTGTGAAGTCCAAGGCGGCCCCGGGAAACCGGGGCCGCCTTTTTCTTTGGGCGAAGCGCCCCCTCGCCCGAAGCGCGGGGGAGGGTGAGGGGGTCGCCCGCTTGCCGCGCTCGCGCTCGAGTGCTCGACTGCAGAAAACCTGAGAGGATCGGATGCGGCTTCCGACGCTGTTGCTGGCCCTGGCCCTGACCGCCTGCGGCGCGCCGGCGTCGGCGCAGCCTTCCGTCCGTGAGGAGGGGCCGGCGACCCTGCGCGACAGCCGGCAGTTCACGGTCCATTCGGCGCTGCTGAACCGGGACTTCCGGATCTATGTCGCCCCGCCCCGCCGCCCGGAGCCCGGGGCCAAGGTCGCGGTGGTCTATGCCCTCGACGGCGACTCCAGCTTCGGCCTCGTCGCCGACGTCGCCCGGCGGCTGCAGCAGGGCGGCGAGATGGCGACGGCCTATGTGGTCTCGGTCGGCTACGGCGCGGGGGCCAACCGGCGCAACCACGACTATATCCACGAACGGCTGGACAACGTGCCGACCTCCGGCGGCGGGGCCGACTTCGAGCGCTTCCTGCTGCAGGAGCTGCGCCCGCTCATCGAGGGCCGTTACGCCGTCGACCCGGCCCGGTCGTACCTGATCGGCCATTCCTTCGGCGGCCTTTTCGTCGCCAACGTCCTGGTGCGCAGGCCGGACGCCTTCGCCGGCTACCTGGTCTCCTCGGGCTCGCTGTGGGTCCAGGACGAGGCGGTGGTGAAGGCCGCGGCCAGGCTGGCCAAGGCCGGCAGGGGCGGCGGGCGCAAGGTGTTCATGAGCGTGGGCCAGCTCGAAGGCGACGGCATGATCGGCCCGATCCTGCGCTTCGGCGACGC
>Ga0310811_10014879_pt1 | contig 10155 bp, 10 predicted proteins | sample YCmetagenome_FD_207642 | JGI IMG/M metagenome (GOLD analysis project Ga0310811, IMG submission 207642) | Soil microbial communities from experimental microcosm in Duke University, North Carolina, United States - YC | ecosystem: Engineered > Artificial ecosystem > Soil microcosm > Unclassified ...
AAGATCATCCCCGACCTGCCCGGCCGCGTCGTCGCGCCGGATCTGATCGGCTTCGGGCGCTCGGACAAGCCCGAGCGGATCGGCTGGTACTCGTACGACCGCCACGTCTCCTCGATCGTGCGGCTCGTCGAGCAGCTCGACCTGCGCCGGCTGACCCTCGTCGTCCACGACTGGGGTGGCCCGATCGGCCTGCGGGTTGCGGTCGAGCATGAAGAGCGGTTCGAGCGGCTCGTGATCCTCAACACCGGCATCGGCGGCGGCAGCGCTCCGAGCGGGCAATGGCTTCGGTTCCGCACCGTGATGCGCGAGCTCGGCGGCGCGATCGACATCGGTCGCCTCGTGGAGGCCGGCACCGCGCAGGGTCTCTCCGACGTGACGCGCGCGGCGTACGACGCACCGTTCCCGACGCCGGAGTCGAAGGCGGGGGCGCTCGCGTTCCCCGAGCTCGTTCCGGCAGAGCCCGAGCATCCGAACACGGCGCCGATGAACCGCATCCGCGACGCGTTGCGCCTCTGGCAGAAGCCCGCGCTCGTCGTGTGGGGCGCGGAGGACACGATCCTCCCGGCGGCGATTGCCGACGCGTTCGTGGAGTTGATCCCCGGCGCCCGCGGGCCGGTGCTCATCGCCGGCGCGTCGCACTTTCTCCAGGAGGACCGGCCGCGTGAGGTGGCAGACGCGATCGCCGGGCTGATCTCCGGCTAAATCCGGCCGCCGCCGGCGGGACGCCCGTCTACAGTTGACTCAAGACAGTGTCCGCGTCTCGCGTCTATCTCGCCGTCACCCTGCCGCTGATCGGAATCCACTTCGCCTTCCCGGCGGGGGGCACGGCGCAGTCGATCATCTACGAGCTGCTCGGCGGCACGGCCGTGCTGGCGATCGTCTACGCGGTGCGCCTGCACCGCCCCGAGCACCGGCTGCCCTGGCTGCTCTTCGCCGGCGGCAACGCGCTCTTCGTGATCGGCGACGTGATCTCGATCTTCCTCGAGGATCCGCCCGTCCCCTCGCCCGCGGACGTCTTCTACCTGGCCGGCTATCCGCTCGTCGCCGCCGGGCTGCTGCTGCTGATGCTCGCCGCAGGCGCCCGCAACCGAAGCGCCGCGCTCGCCGACGCGGCGGTGTTCACGCTCGGCTTCGCCCTCCTCCAGTGGACGTTCCTGATGGGCCCGGCCGTCCGCGGTTCAGGTAGCCGCGCCGAGCACGTGGTCAGCGGCCTGTATCCCGCGATGGACATCGTCCTGCTCGCAGGCTTCGCGGGCTTCTTCGTCTCGCCGGCCTGGCGGACGCCGGCCTTTCGTTACCTGGTCGGCGGCGTGCTCGCTCTCCTGCTCGGAGACGAGGTCTACGGTCTCGACGCCAACGGATACTCGTCGGGCGACTGGGTCGACTTCACCTGGATGCTCTCCTACGTCCTCTGGGCCGCGGCGGCGCTCCACCCGTCGATGCGCGAGCTTTCGAAGGCGCGCCGCAGCACGGCACTCCGCATCGCCGGCGCCCGCATCGTCGTCCTCGCGGCGGCGCTCGTCACCGTGCCGGCCGTGCTGCTCGTGCAGCAGGTGCGCGGCAAGCCGCTCGACGTGTACGTCGTGGTCGCGATCGGAAGCGCGATCTCGCTGCTCGTCGTCGCCCGGCTGACGGGCATCCTGCGGGCCCTCGAACGGATCCGCGGCCGCGAGCAAGCCGCCCGGACAATCGCCGAGGAGGCGCAGGCGCGGCTCACCGTTCAGAACGAGCAGCTGGTCGAGGCCGACCGTCTCAAGGACGAGTTCGTGGCGCTGATCTCGCACGACCTGCGCACTCCCCTCACGTCGATCGTCGGCTACGTCGAGCTCGCCATGGACGACGAGCTCGAGCAGCCTCTCGACGAGGAGCGGCGGAGCTACCTCGAGGTCGTCTCGCGGAGCTCGGAGCGGCTGTTGCGGCTCGTCGACGACCTCCTCTTCATCGCGCGGCTACAGGCGGGCCAGCTCGTCCTCGAGCCCGCGAAGCTCGACCTCTGCACGATCGTGGCGCAGTCGGTCGAAGAGTCGAAGCCGCGCGCCGAGGCCAAGGGCGTCGCACTCTCCTTCCTCGGGAGCGGGACTGTCATGATCGAGTGCGACAAGGGACGCATCTTCCAGCTGCTCGACAATCTGCTCTCCAATGCGATCAAGTTCACGCCGGCAGGCGGCCGCATCGACGTACGCGCGGTGCCGAAGCTCGACGGCGCCGTGCTCGAGGTGAGCGACACCGGGATCGGCCTCGCGCCCGGCGAGGCGGAGCTCGTCTTCGACCGCTTCTTCCGCTCGTCGACGACCGCCGCACAGCAGATCCCCGGCACCGGGCTCGGCCTCTTCATCGCGCGCGCGATCGCCGAGGCGCACGGCGGGCAGATCTCCGCAGGCGGGCGCGACGGTGACGGGACGACGTTCAGGATCGAGCTGCCCGCGCAGCTGCCGCCACAGCCCGGGAGCGACAGCGCCGGCGCGGAGCTCGTCGCATGAGCGCGGAGTTGATCCTCGTCGCGGACGACGACGAGGACATCCTGCTGCTCGTGACGACGCGGCTCCGGCGGGACGGCTTCGAGATCGTCCAGGCGAGCAACGGGACGCAGGCGCTCGAGCTCGCCCGCGAGCGGCGTCCCGCTCTCGCCGTGCTCGACATCGGCATGCCGGGGCTCGACGGCGTCCAGGTGCTCGAGCAGATCCGGGCCGACGCCGACCTGCGCAGGATGCGCGTGCTGCTGCTGACGGCGAAGGCGCAGGAGTCGGATGTGCGACGGGGCTACGACTCGGGGGCCGACGCATACGTGAAGAAGCCGTTCTCGCCCGCCGAGCTCTCGACGCGCGTGCGCGAGCTGCTCGCCTAGCCGGGTGCCGTGTATCGGTACCCGAAGCCGCGCACCGTCTCGATCGGGACCACATCGGGCTCGGCCGGGTCGAGCTTGCGCCGCAGATAGCCGACGTACAGCTTGACCTGGTCGCCACCGACGCCGTAGGCGTCGCCCCAGACGAGCTCGAGCAGCTGGTCGCGGCTCAACACCTGCCGGGGATGGCGCACGAAGGTCGACAGAAGTCGAAACTCGAGCGGCGTCAGCTGCACCTCGCGGGCGCCGACCGTGACGCGGGCCTGCGACCAGTCGATCGCGAGATAGGCATCCGCGTAGGTCTCGGCCTGCGCCTCGCTCGGGGCGCGCGACGCCCTGCGGAGGAGGGCCTGCACCCGCGCGACGAGCTCCTGCTTCCCGAACGGCTTCACGAGATAGTCGTCGGCGCCCGACTGGAGGCCGCGGACGCGCTCGAGCTCGTTGCCCCGCGCGGTGAGCATCAGCACCGGCACGTCCGACATGTCGCGAATCCGATCCAGCACCTGCCAGCCGTCGAGCTCGGGCATGTTGATGTCGAGGACGACGAGATCCGGCCGCCAGGCGTGGAACTCGCGGAGGCCTTCACGACCGTCCGCGGCCTGGTGGACGGTTGCGCCGGTGCGCTCGAGCAGCGTGGCGACGAGGACGCGGATGTCGTCGTCGTCGTCGACGACGAGGAGTCGCGGTCCGCTCATACCGGCTTCATACCATGGCCATTCGCGGTTCCCTCCGTCGAGACCGAGACTCTTTCCATGGCCGTCATTCTGATCGTGGATCCAGATCCGTCGAATCGCTCGCTGCTCGAGCTCCTGGCGGTGCGGCTCGGCCACACGACGATCGGCCCTCAAGACTGGGTTCGCGGCGAAGAGCCCGACCTCGTCGTCCTCGAGCCGGAGTCGCGGCCCGGCGTGCGGCTCGTCCGCGGCATCCGGCGGCGCTTTCCGAACCTGCCGATCCTCTGCGTCAGCATCGACGGGCCGACCCCGGAGACGCGGACGCTCAACCCGATCGGCCATCTGATGAAGCCCTTCCGGCGATCGGAGCTCGAGCTGGCGATCGAGGGGGCGCTCGACGCCGCGCCGGGAAGGCTCACCGCGTAGCGACCGGTTTTGGAGGGCGCCTCTCCGGAGACGCTCGCGTCATGATTGCGATGACAGAGCAGGCGGTCGAGGTGATCCGCTCGATCGTCCAGGAGTCGGAGATCGGGCCGGCGGGCGGGCTCCGCATCTCCGGCTCGAACGAAGGGAACGGCGACGCGGCGCTCGAGTTCGAGCTCGCGGCCGAGCCGGCGGCGGGCGACGAGGTCGTGCGCGAGCGCGGCGCGGTGGTGTTCCTGGACGAGGCCGCGGCTGCCGTGCTGGCCGGCAAGACGCTCGACGTGCACTCGCACGGCGATCACTTCCACTTCTCACTCGACGAGCAGGACTCCTAGCCGCCCGGGACAGTTCGTGAGCGTTGCAGTTCCGTTAACGGTGACAGTCACCGTTACGAAACTGTTAGGAGCCGGCGCCGATCGTCCAGGTCTCGCCGCTGTGCAAGAGCGCCGCGAGGTCGCCGGCGCCGCGCTGCTCGGTTGCCTCCGCGATCTGGCCCGCCATCAGCTCGTCGTAGACGGGCCGGACGACGTCCCGGAAGACGCCGATCGGCGTGCCGCCGTGCGTGTCCTGCGTGACGCGCGACAGCGCGAACGCGAGCGAGGGGCCCGCCGCCGCCGCGTCGTGCACGAGCACGTCCGGGTCTCCTGCACCGCACACCTCGATCGAGCCGTCGCTCCGCTGGCGGAGCGCCTTCTCGCGGTCGGCGCCCCAGACGATCGGCTCGCCGCTTCGGAGCGCGATCCTGTTGACCCCCACCTTGTCGTCGCGCACGTCGTCGAACGCGTCGTCGTTGAAGATCGGGCAATTCTGGAAGATCTCGACGAACGCACTGCCGCGATGCTCGGCCGCCGCCCGCAGCACCTCCGTCGTCCCCGCCTTGTCGGTGTCGATCGTGCGCGCGACGAAGGTCGCCTCGGCACCGATCGTCAGCGAGAGCGGATTGAACGGCCAGTCGAGCGATCCCATCGGCGTCGACTTCGTCACCTTGCCGAGCTCGCTCGTCGGCGAGTACTGGCCCTTCGTCAGGCCGTAGATACGGTTGTTGAAGAGCAGGATCTTCAGATTCACGTTCCGGCGGAGCGCGTGGATCAGATGGTTGCCGCCGATCGAGAGCGCATCGCCGTCACCGGTCACCACCCACACCGACAGATCGGGGCGCGAGACCGCGAGCCCGGTCGCGATCGCCGGCGCGCGACCGTGAATCGAGTGCATCCCGTACGTGTTCATGTAGTAGGGGAACCGCGCCGCGCAGCCGATGCCCGACACGAAGACCGTGCGCTCGCGCTCGATCCCGAGCTCGGGCATGAACGACTGCATGGCAGCGAGGATCGCGTAGTCGCCGCAGCCCGGGCACCAGCGGACCTCCTGGTCCGTCTTGAAGTCCTTCATCGTCAGCTTGCCGTTGCCGTTGCCCTCGCTCATGCGTCCACCAGCGCCTTGATCGCCTCCGCGACCTCCGCGGCGCGCAGCGGGAGGCCGCTCACCCTGTTGTAGCCGACCGCGTCGACGAGGAACTCGGCGCGCACGAGCTTCAACAGCTGCCCGAGGTTCATCTCGGGCACGAGCACGCGCTCGTAGCGCCGCAGCACCTCGCCTGTGTTCCGCGGGAACGGATTGAGGTGCCGCAGGTGCGCGTGCGCGACCTTTCGCCCGCTGTTCCGAACCCGCCGGCAGCCCGCCGCGATCGGGCCGTACGTGCCGCCCCAGCCGAGCACGAGCACCTCGGCGTCCCCGTCGGGATCGTCGACCTCGAGCGCGGCGATGTCGCCCGCGATGCCCGCCACCTTCTGCGCGCGCAGGCGCGTCATCAGGTCGTGGTTGTCGGGGTCGTACGAGATGTTGCCCGTGCGGTCCGCCTTCTCGAGGCCGCCGACGCGGTGCTCGAGGCCGGGCGTCCCAGGCACCGCCCACGGCCGCGCGAGCGTCCGCTCGTCGCGGAGGTAGGGAAGGAACTCGCCCTCGAAGTTCGGCTCGGTCGCGAACTCGACCGAGATCTCCGGGAGGGTCGAGACGTCGGGGAGCAGCCACGGCTCGGAGCCGTTCGCGAGATATGCGTCGGAGAGGAGATAGACGGGCGTGCGGTACTTCAGCGCAATGCGGCACGCCTCGATCGCGGCGGCGAAGCAGTCGGACGGCGACATCGCGGCGACGACCGGCACGGGCGACTCCGAGTTGCGGCCGAACAGCACCATCAGCAGGTCGCCCTGCTCGGGCTTCGTCGGCATGCCGGTGGACGGCCCGGCCCGCTGGATGTCGCAGATCACGAGCGGCAGCTCGAGCATGATCGCGAGCCCGACCGTCTCGGCTTTCAGCACGACGCCCGGCCCCGCAGAGGTCGTCACGCCGAGCGACCCGCCGAACGCAGCGCCGACGGCGGCGCCCGCGGCCGCGATCTCGTCCTCGGCCTGGAAGGTCCGCACGCCGAAATGCTTGTAGCCCGCGAGCTCCTCGAGGATCGCGCTCGCGGGCGTGATCGGATACGCGCCGAGGAAGAGCGGCAACCCCGAGAGCTTCGACGCGGCGAGGAGCCCGTACGAGAGCGCCTGGTTGCCGGTGATGTTCCGGTACGTGCCGGGGGCGAGCTTCGCCGGCCGCACCTCGTAGGTGACCGCGAAGCTCTCCGTCGTCTCGCCGAACGCGTAACCCGCCTGCAGGGCCTTCACGTTCGCCGCCGCGATCTCCGGCCGCTTCGCGCCGAACTTCGCGTTCAGGAAATCCACCGTCGCCTCGACCGGCCGCCCGTACAGCCACGACATCAGCCCGAGCGCGAACATGTTCTTCGAGCGTTCCGCCTCGCGGGAGGTCACGCCGTCGATGTCCTTCAGCGCACCAACCGTCAGCGTCGTCAGCGGCACCGCGTGAACCTGGAACTCGTCGAGCGACCCGTCCTCGAGCGGGTTCGTCGCGTAGCCCGCCTTCTGCAGGTTGCGCTCGTTGAACGCATCCGAGTTCACGATCAGCGTGCCGCCCTTCGGCAGATCCTTCACGTTCGTCTTCAACGCCGCCGGGTTCATCGCCACGAGCACGTTCGGTGCGTCGCCGGGCGTCAGGATGTCGTGGTCGGCGAAGTGCAGCTGGAAGCCGGAGACGCCGGGCAGCGAGCCGGCGGGCGCACGGATCTCGGCCGGGAAGTCCGGCAGCGTCGAGATGTCGTTCCCGAGCAGCGCCGTCTCGGAGGTGAACTGCGAGCCGGTGAGCTGCATGCCGTCGCCCGAGTCGCCCGCGAAGCGGACGATCACCTGGGAGAGCTGCTCGACGGGCTTGGCCACGTGCCTCGTCACAGGTATAGCGAAAGGACCTTACGACGGGGCAGTCAGAAGCAGCGCATTCTGCGAGGGATCGCGGACGAGGAGGCCGCCGCCCTCGTGCGGCTGGGGCTCCTGGCCCGTGCCGGCGACGCGCCCGGCGACGCGGTCGAGCTCCGCAGCGTCCGGCAGCACGATCGTCGCCCGGCGCAGGGTCGCCGTGCCGGGGGGCGCCGGCGACGCGCCGCGGCTCTCCCACACGTTCGCGCCGACGTGGTGGTGGTAGCCGCCGGCGCTGAGGAACGCGGCGGCGGGGCCGGCGAGCGCCGTCACGTCGAAGCCGAGCACGCCGTTGTAGAAGTCGACGGCGGCGGGCACGTCGGCGACGCGCAGATGGACGTGACCGACGTCCGTCCCGTTCGGCAGCCCGTCGAACGGCTCGACTGCGGGATCGTCGAGCTCGCCGAGCAGGTCGTCGACGTCGATCGGCAACGTCGTCATCACCTGCCCGACCTGGCCCTCCCAGAGCGCGCGCGGCCGGTCGGCGTAGATCTCGATCCCGTGGTGGTCCGGGTCGCGGAGGTAGATCGCCTCGCTGACCGCGTGGTCGGAGAGGCCCGTCAGCTGCACGCCGTCGCGCGACGCGTGCGCGAGCCAGCGCGCCAGGCTCGGCCGGTCGGGGACGAGCAGCGCCACGTGGTAGAGGCCCGTGTGCCCGATGTCGGGTCGGGCGCCCGGCTCCTCGACGAGCACGACGAGCTCGGAATCCGCCCCGAGCGAGGCCGTCCCGTTCTCGCGCTCGAGGAGGCGCAGGCCGACCGTGTCCTGCCAGTAGCCGAGCGAGCGCCCGAGGTCGGCGACGGAGAGCTCGACCGGGCCCATCCGCGTCTCCGGTGCGATCGCCATGGAATCGTTATAGCGCCGTCACCCTCGGCCGTGCTTGAGCGCCGACTCCTCGATCTGCGCCTCGGCGAGCGTCAGAGAGCCGTCGCAGACCTTCCGGTTCAGATCGTTCTCGATCGTGTCCACGTCCGAGGCACGCGGATACGGCTCGGGCCAGAGGTTGCGGGGGTCGGTCGGGTGCCCGCCGAGCTCGAGGCTGATCAGGTGGTCCTCCTGGTAGGCGGACGCGGCGCCGGCCTCGCCGTACGCCCGCATCTGCCGCCGCTTCAGCGCGTTCGTGTACTCGGTCGTGGGACGGACGGTGCGTGTCCAGCCGGTGACACAGATCGTCGAGCCGATCGTCGACTGGGTCACGTCCGGGTTCAGCACGCCGGGCGTGCGCACCGGATCGGCGACGACCGCGGGAGCCGCGGCGTGCTGCTCGACCCGCAGCACGAGTGCGAGGAAGGCGAGCAGGATCCCGGCCGCGAGGAGAGCTCGATACGCCGTCACTCACGACGACGCTACGGCCGGCGCCTCCGCAGTCGCAAGACGCACTTCGGGACGCGTCCGCAGGGTCAGCGCCCCGGCGAGGCCCCATACGCAGTACGCGACCCAGGGGTCGCCGATCACGTCGGTCTGCACCGCGAGGGCGAGCACCGCGGCGAAGCCGGCGGCGACGCCGGCCGCCCACGGGTCGGCGCGCCCGGCGCGCACGAGCCCGGCGAGCAGAACCAATCCCCACGCCGTCCAGAGCACGGCACCGAGCGCCCCGAGCTCGACCCCGAGCTCCGTGTAGTTCGACTCGCCCGCCTTGATCGGCGTGCCGGTGCGCGAGGCGGTCTGGCCGACGTTGCCGAGCCCGAAGCCCTGCGGGTGGTGCACCATCGTGCGGGCCCCCTCGCGCAGGCTGACCCAGTGCGAGTGGAGCGACGGCTCGCTCGCGCTCGTCGCGTCGAAGTTCGTCGGCGCGCCCGTCGCGATCCGCTGCTGGTACTCGAGATCGACCTTCGTCCAGTTTCCCGTCGGTGCGATCTTCGGAAAGAGGTGTGCCCAGCCGACCGCGATGGCGACGACGACCGCGGCGGCGGCGAGCGCCGCGGGACGCCGCCGTACGAGTGCAAGCACGACGAGCCCGGCCGCGAGGGCGACAAGCGACGAGCGAGAGAACGTCCACAGCAGACCGGCGGCCGCGAGGGCTCCGAGCGGGACGACGAGCCGGCGACGCCGCAGGGTCGTCGCCGCGACGAGCAGCGCGACGGTGAAGAGGTAGCCGCTCGCGAGCGGGCTGAGGAACGTCGAGACGAGGCGACGCAGGAACGGCTTGTCGCCGCCCACGTTGTAGATGAAGTTCTCGGGGAGGCCGTAGACGGCGCTTCCCGGGCCGCCCTCGAGCCGCTCGCCCGTGCCGTGGTAGTCGTAGCCGAGATGCCGGTGGAAGTAGTCGATGACGCCGTTCGTCCGCCACCAGCCGATCGAGATCGCGTAGGCGTCGACGAGTCCGGCGCCTGCGACCGCCGCCGCAACGCCGAGCAGCGTCCAGCCGAGCCGGACGAGCTCCGCGCGGCCGAGCTGCAGCGACCGTCCGAGGAAGAAGGCGCCGACCGGCACGAGATCGTGCCGCAACCCGAGCACGACGGCCCTGTGTCCAGCCTGACCGTCGAGCGTCGATTGGGGAATCAGCGCGTACACGACGACGAGCAGCGCGAACGCGACCGCGAGCACGTCGACGAGACCCGGCCGGAAGGGCAGGCGCCGCTCGCGGCGTGCGTCGAGGGCCACCCGCCCCAGCGCGACGGCGAGCAGGATCTCCTTCCAGGCCGTGATCGCGGTCAGCGTGGCGCCGCGGACGCCGGCCTCGTAGAGCGCCGCCATCACCGCGTTGTGGACGGCGAGCCCGGCGAGGAAGAGGTAGAGCGCCACGACCGGTCGCCGCCAGACCGCTGCGCCCAGGCCCGCCAGGAGCACCGCATAGAGAGCGAGCTCGAGGACGGTCACGCGCCGAGGGTACAGCGGGTGGGAGCGTGAGCCCCCACCCGCCGGTCGCGAGGGCTAGTTGGGCCCCCATGGCTCGTTGCCGAGGGCGAGC
>Ga0310811_10014880_pt1 | contig 10155 bp, 7 predicted proteins | sample YCmetagenome_FD_207642 | JGI IMG/M metagenome (GOLD analysis project Ga0310811, IMG submission 207642) | Soil microbial communities from experimental microcosm in Duke University, North Carolina, United States - YC | ecosystem: Engineered > Artificial ecosystem > Soil microcosm > Unclassified ...
CGGCGCGTGCCTCCGCGCGCTCGCGCCCGACGAGCGGCGCGCGGGCGCGATGTACCTCGCGGGCGAGCTGCCGCAGGGACGCATCGGCATCGGATGGGCGCTGATCCAGGCGGCGTTCGAGGGCGCGCCTCCGTCGGTGTCCGCGTCATTGTCGATCGGCGACGTCGATCGGACCTTGACCGAGATCGCGGGGCTCGGCGGCGCGGGCTCGGGGCGCGCGCGCAAGGAGAGGCTCGGCGCGCTGTTCGCGAAGATGACCGACGACGAGCGGAAGTTCGCCGGCGCGTTGATCGTCGGGAACCTGCTGCAAGGCGCGCTCGCGGGGTTGGTCACCGAAGCGATCGCGCGCGCGTCGGGGCTCGCCAGCGCGGTCGTCCGGCGCGCGGTCATGGTCGCCGGGAACGTCGGCGTCGTCGCGGACGCCGCGTTGTCGTCGGGAGACCTGTCGCGGTTCGCGATCACCGTCGGCAAGCCGATCGCGCCGATGCTCGCGCAGACCGCCGAGGACATCGGCGCCGCGATGGAGGAGCTCCACGAGGCCGCGCTCGAGCACAAGCTCGACGGCGCGCGCGTCCAGATCCACAAGGACGGCGACCTCGTGCGCGTCTTCTCGCGCGCGGGCAACGACGTCACCGTCGCGGTGCCCGAGGTCGTCGCGATCGCGCGCGCGCTGCCCGCGAGGACGCTCATCCTCGACGGCGAAGCGATCGCGCTGCGCCCCGATCGCCGCCCGCACCCGTTCCAGATCACGATGCGCCGCTTCGGGCGATCGATCGACGACGAAGATCTTCGCGCGTCGCTGCCGCTCGAGGTCTTCGCGTTCGATGCGCTCTTGATCGACGACGAGGTCCAGGTCGATCGCGCGACGCGCGATCGACACGCGGCGCTCCAGGCGATCGTGCCGGATGTGCATCGCGTGCCGCGGATCGTCACCGCCGATCCTTCGCTCGCGAAGCAGTTCGCCGACGCCGCGTTCGCCGCCGGCCACGAAGGCGTGATGGCGAAGGCGCTCGACGCGCCCTACGACGCCGGCAACCGCGGCGCCGCGTGGCTCAAGATCAAGAAGGTGCACACGCTCGATCTCGTCGTGATCGGCGTCGAGTGGGGCTCGGGCCGGCGCACCGGCACGCTGTCGAACATCCACCTGGGCGCGCGCGATCCGCACAACGGCGGCTTCGTCATGCTCGGCAAGACGTTCAAGGGCATGACCGACGAGCTGCTCGCGTGGCAGACGCGCGAATTGCTCGCGCGCGAGATCGGGCGCGACGGCCACGTCGTGTACGTACGACCCGAGCTCGTCGTCGAGATCGCGTTCAACGACGTGCAGGCGTCGCCGCACTATCCGGGCGGGCTCGCGCTGCGCTTCGCGCGCGTGCTCCGCTATCGACCCGACAAGCAAGCGTCGGAGGCCGACACGATCGATGCGGTGCGCGCGATCGCGATCGCCGACGGCGTGATCACTTCTTGACGCGCTTGTGCGGCCGGCGCGACGCCATGCCGGTGCCGCTGCGCGACAAGATCTTGCCGCTGGGCGCGATCGTGAGCGTGACGACCTTGCCCGCGCCGGCGAGCTGCGCGTGATAGACGACCTTGCCGCCGGTGCGCCCTTCCTTGCGCACCCACTCGACGTCCTTCGTGCCCGCCTCGCGCAGCACCGTCGTGCGCACCTTGTCGGGCAGCTGATCGACCGGCATCTGCTCGGCGTACTTCACCGCGGCCGGCGCGTGGTCGGTCGCGCCGGTTTGCAGCCCCTGCGCACGAGCGGCGCCGCCGATCATCAGCGCGGCGCCGATCGCGAAGACCCGCATCATCGACTTCATGTCGCGGGGAAGGTGCATCGCTCGTGCCGTCGTAGAATGAGCCGATGCGCCACGCGTGGATGCTGGTCTTGCTCGTCGCTTGCGCGGTCGGCTGCGGGAAGGAGCACACGCTCGCTGATGCAGCGAGCGACACTGCGATCGTTTCCGACGCCTCGGCGTGCGTGATTGCTGCGTGTGATCCGCACGCGACCTGCGTCGAGAACGGCGGCAGCGCGTCGTGCCTCTGCAACGCGGGCTACCAGGGCGACGGCAAGACGTGCACCGCGGTCGCGGTCGCCCTGCAGGGCATGCGCTGGGAGATCCCGTGCGGCGCCGACGCCGACGCGGTGACCTGTAACGTCACCGATCCGGCGACGCAGACCGCGATGCTCACCGGCGCCGCGGGCACGACGTACTCGGTCAGCCTGCGCTTCCGCGGCGTCGTCGAGCAGAAGACGTACACGGGCGGCGCCGCGGACAGCGCCGCGGGCGGCTACTTCTACACGGGCGGCGCCGAGAACGGCGACGGTTACAACGTCTACCAGCTCTCGATCTCGTCGCCGGCGCAGACGTTCTTCCTGAACGCGGGCGCGTCGGGCATCACGAACTGCTGGCCGATCGACTACACCGAGACGATGCCGATCGACGCGGGCGCGACGATCACGCTCTCGGCGACCGCGAAGGACGGCCTCGAGATCAAGAACCGCGACGCCGCGACCGGCGCGCCGATCGTCGTCCCCGACGTGCCGCCCGCGCCGAACGCGTACGCCGGGCAGTTCATCCAGATCGACGTGCTGAACGTCGACGCGCCCTGACCGCGGCGTTACGCGCGCAGGCCCGGGTGCGCGAGCGCGGAGATCATCTTCGCGACGTCGCCGTTGGCGGTGCGCCAGATCTCGACCGCGTGATCGGCTTGCGTGCGGCCGGTGGTGGCGATCTCGATCACGGGATCGAGCAGGGCGACGGACTCGGGCGCGACGCGGGCGGTGCCGGCGCGCACGATCGAGACGAGCTCCTTGGCGAGCTCGCCGATGGTGCGCGAGCCGGCGCGGGCGGCGAGGCCGGCGCGGGGGACGTCGTCGGCGAGCTGTTGGCGCTGATCGAACGTGAGGCCGGCGGTGAGCGCGGTGGCGGCTGCGCGGGCGTCGGCGTCGTAGAGGAGGCCGCGACAGAACGGCGCGAGCGCCTCGATCATCTCGATCGATCCGCAGTCACAGCCGCGCACCTCGATCAGCTTCTTGAGGCGCGCCTCGGGGAAGAGCGTGGAGAGGTGGAGCGCCCAGTCGGCGCGGGTCGCTTGCTCGGTGCGCCAGCCCTCGGCCATGAAGCGGCGGAACGTGATGCCGCCGGCGGGCTGGTAGCCGCCGCGATAGACGAAGTACATCGGCACGTCGAGGGCCCACTCGGCGTACGCGCGGAAGATGTCGTCGCGCTCGAACACGAACGGCAAGAAGCCGGCGCGCGCGCGGTCGGTGTCGCGCCAGATCCACGCGCGGTACGACTGGAAGCCGATCGGCTTGCCGCCGGCGATCGACGAGTTCGCCCACAGCGCGGTGAGGATCGACGACGTCGCGTTGAGCGCGCGCAGCTTGGACGCGGCGTCGGCCTCGTCGGAGTAGTCGAGGTTCGCCTGCACCGTCGCGGTGCGCAGCATCATGTCGAGGCCGCGCGTGCCGACGGTCGGCATGTACGCGCGCATGACGCGATAGCGCGCCTTCGGCATCCACGGGATGTCGTCGCGATCGCCGAACGGGCGCAGCCCCGACGAGAGCCACGACAGGCCGAGCGGGCGCGAGACGTCGCCGAGCGTCGCGACGTGCGCGCGGAGATCGGTGTTGAAGTCGGCGTCGCGCGTGACCGGGCGGCCGGCGAGCTCGAACTGACCGCCGGGCTCGAGCGTGACCTGCGCGTCGCCGCGCGTGAGCGCGATCGTGTGGCCCTCTTCGACGACGGGCTCCCATCCGCGCGCGGCGAAGCCGCCCAGGACCGCGCCGATCCCGTCGGCCGAATCGTACGAAGGCGCGGAGCCGTCGGCGCGCACGCCGATCAGCTCGTGCTCGGTGCCCACGCGCCACTGCTCGCGCGGCTTTCCCGCCGCGCGGAAGTACGCGATCAAGTCGTCGATCGTGCGGACCGGCCGAATCAGATCGACATCGGCTTCATCGACGAGGTGCACCCATTGCTCCGGCCAAGGTCCACGCACTCTAGTGTCGGGTCAGTGGATCGTCAACCGTCGCCGGTCGGCCCATCCCGTGGGATGATGCGTTCGATGAAACTGGACGATCTGTTCGCGTCGCCGGCCCTCGGGCACCAGCGCGATCGACTGCTCGAGCTCTTGCGGACCCTGTCGTTCCAGGAGCGCGAGGTCACGCTCTCGTCGGGGCTCAAGTCGAACTTCTACATCGACTGCAAGCAGGTCTCGCTCGACGCCGAGGGCCAGTTCCTGATCGGGCAGCTGTTCCGCGCGGTGATCGACGCGGTCGCGCCCGACGCGCGCGCGGTCGGCGGGCTGACGCTCGGCGCCGATCCGCTCGCGACCGCGACCAGCGTGATGAGCTTCCTCGCCGGGCGCCCGCTCGACGCGTTCATCGTGCGCAAGGAGCCGAAGGCGCACGGCACCCAGCAATGGATCGAGTCGAGCGCGCGCGTGCGCGAGGGCACGCCGGTGGTCGTCGTCGAGGACGTGATCACGACCGGCGCGTCGACGATCAAGGCGATCGAGCGCGCGCGGGCGGGCGGCCTGCGCGTCCTGCACGCGGTCGCGCTCGTCGATCGCATGGAGGGCGGCAAGGAGGCGATCGTCGAGACCGGCGTCGGCGTGACGTCCTTGTTCGACAAGAAGGACTTCTTGCCGTGAAGCGCTTGGCGGTGCTGCTGCTCGTGGCGGCGTGCGGCGCGCCGCCGCACACGATCGCGTTCTCCGACGAGTGGCCGACGCGCGTCGCGCGCTTCGACGACGTCAGCCTGGCGTGGACCCGCGTCGTGAAGATGCGCAACGGCTACGAGGAGTCGCTCACGCTGCAGGCGACGTTCAAGTCTCCCGAGTGGCGCGCGGCGCGCATCGCGCGCGACGTCCGCAACGCGCACATGAGCGACGCCGCGGCGACCGATCTGGTCGCGAAGGAGCAGGCGGCGCTCGGCGATCACTACGAGGTCGAGCTGCTCGTCACGACCTGGGAGCGCCGCGAGAACGATCTCGATCGCGGCGAGCGATCGGTCTGGAAGGTCTCGCTCATCGACGACGACGGCACCGAGGTCTCGCCGATCGAGATCGTGCGCGACAAGCGCCCGCGCGAGATCCTGCTCGCCGACTTCCCGGAGTTCGGCGACTTCGCGGTCGCGTACATCGCGAAGTTCCCGAAGAAGACGGATCTGTTCCGACCCGGCGCGCGCAAGATCGGGCTGCACATGTGGAGCGCGCGCGGCGGCGTCGAGCTCAGCTGGTCGCGCCCGTAGTCACTTCTTCTTCGTGCTCGTGCCGCTGCCGCCGCCGGGCCGCTTCGCCCCGGGCGCGCCGCCGCTCCGCTTCACGGGCTTCTTGCCCATCAAGCGCTCCCAGAACGTCTGCGGGACGTAGCCGTCGTCGAGATCGTGGAAGGTCTCGTGCTTCTCGGCGTGCTTGTCCTGGAACTCGGGGTGTGAGCCTTCCTGGAAGAAGGCCTCTTCGTCGTCGGTGAAGTGGGTCGCGTGCGCGGTGACCGTCTGCGCATCGGCGCGCACCTTCGCGACGTCGCCGTGCGCCGCGTGCGGCGGCGGCGTCGGCTCGCGCTTGCGGGTCGCCGGCTTGCCGACCGCGGCGGCCGCCGCGACGTGCGCCGCCGCGAGATCCTCGATCAAGATCGACGGCCCGCTCTCCATCGGGCGCTCGGCGACCGGCGGCGCGATGCGGATCTCGCCCGACTTCTCGGTCCACGCCGCCTGCGCCGCCGCGATCACCGCGGCCTCGCCCGGCGTCATCTCGTCGACCTTCTCCATCTTGTCGGTCTCGGCGGTCTGATCGAGCGGGCCCGCCGCCTTCGCCGCCGCGGCCTTGTCCGCCGCCGCCTTCTGCACCGCCGCCCAGTCGGCGGCTTCCTTCGCCGCCTTCTCCTTCGCCTCGGCCTCGGCCTTCGCCTCCGCGGCCGCCTTCGCCTCCGCGGCCTCGCGCTCGAGGCGCGCCTTCTCCGCCGCCGCCTCCGCGGCCGCCTTCTCGGCCGCCGCGCGCTGCTCTCGCTCGTGCTTCTCGCGCTCCGCCTTCGCGACCGCGAGCTCGGCCTCGTGGGCCGCCTTCGCGCGCTTCTCCTCGGCCTCGCGCTCGGCGCGCTCCTTCGCGGCGCGCAGCTCCGCTTCCTTCGCTTCGCGCTCGATCGCCTCGCGCTCGCGCTGGTGCGCCTCCTCGAGCTTCTTCGCGACCTCGGCCTCGGCTTCGCGCGTGAGGCCGACGTCGATCTCGATCTTCTCGGCGGGGAACAGGCGATCGCGCAGCTCCGCGTCGGTCAGCGACTCGAGCCCTTCGCGCCCGCTCTTGCGCGTGCCCAGCTCGCCCGACGCCGCCGTCGACGGCACCACCGTCGAGATCGCGCCGAGATCCGGCCCCGGCGCGCGCGGCACCAACGCGCCCCAATCGATCTCGACGATCGCGGGCGCCGCGTCGGGCGGCGCGACCGCGGCGCGCTCCTTCGAGTGCCGGCGCTTCTTGCGACGGCGCGCCGCCGCGCTGCCGCTCGACTTCTCGCTCTTGTCGCCGCCCTGCTCTTCGATCACGACCGGCCCGGTGTCGCCGGTCGGCTTCAAGCGATCGAGCACCGCTTCCTTCGACTCGGTGCCGACCAGCCACTCTTCGACGGCGAGCACCGCGCGCTGCGCCGCCTTCGGCTTCGCGGTCTGCACGCGGCGCAGGAGGCCGGCCTCGATCGCGCGCTGCGCGATGCGCAGCGTCTCGAACACGCGATACGGGCCGTCTTCCAGGACGTCGGCGAGCGTGCGATTGCCGTCGAAGAGACGGAGCACGCCGTGCACCTCGGTCGGGATCTTCTTCGCCATCGCCTGCATGCGCTGCACGTCTTGCTCGTGCACCGACGACGGCGACAGCCCCGCGGCCATCTCGCGGATGTCGAGCAGGAAGCGCTCCGCATCGGCGAGCACCGCGCTCATCTCCATCGGGATCTGCCGGCGGCGCACGACCGGCTCGTGGCGGAACTCGAAGCGCGCCTCGGTCCACAAGAGCAGCTGATGGAGCGCCGCTTGTCCGTGCAGCGCGCCGACCTGCGCGCTCGTCACCTCGCCCGGCCCACCGTCCTCCGCGAAGAAGCGCACCTCGCCGCGGCGCAAGCCGCGCGCGAGGAACAGGACGCCGCTGCGTCCGGTCGCCGCGATCGCGCGGATCAGATAGAAGACGCCGAACGTGTCGCCGAGATCGCCGTGCACCAAGGTGCGATGGCCCGGCTTGGTGCCCGCGAGCAGCTTGCCGATCGTGACGACGTCGCGCAGGTACGCGGGCGGGTCGAGCACCTCGGCGGCGCCGAGCTCCCACGCCTCCGCGCGCGTCGCGCCGTTGCCGACGTAGAGGATCGGCGGATCGACGCCCGCGCCTTCGACCGCGTTCGCGATCGCGCCGAGCACCGCGGCCGCATCGCCCATGCCTTCGGCGCCTGCCACGATCAGCCCGACCTCACCGGAGATCGCCGGCTTCGCGTCGTCGACCGACGCGGCGGAGACCACCGCGGCACCCTCGCGCTCGAACCCGAGGCGCATCGCCTCCATCGCACGACGGTCGCGCTGGACGAGGATGACTTTGCCCAAACCCGACATGACCGGTAGACCGGACTTCGGAGTATAACCACCGACAGACCCTGGCCAGAAGCGCTATTGCCGGACATCTGGCCCCGGCGCCGCGCGCGTGACCGACCCGTGATCGTCCTCGAAGTCCTGCAAGGAACCTCCCCGCGTTCCGTCTACGAGGTGCGCGACGCCGTCGCGACCTTGGGCCGCGCTCCGACCAACACGATCGTCCTCACCGACTATCACCTGTCGGGCGAGCACGGCCAGATCGTGCGTGAGGGCGGCGGATACGTGTATCGCGATCTGCGGTCGACCAACGGCAGCGCGGTCGAGCGCGCGGGGGCGCGCATTCCGATCGACGGCAGCCGGCGCCACGAGATCGGCCTCGAGCACGGCGACCTGCTCCAGCTCGGCGATCCGAAGAAGCCGGTGACCCTGCGCGTGCGCGTGCTCAAGCAATCGATCACGGGCGAGGTGCCGGTCGGCGCGCCCGACGTGCTCGGCGATCGCCTGATCGCGTCGCGATCGATCGTCGATCTGCCCACGGTCGCCGATCAGATCGAGCACGATCCCGCGAGCGCGCTGCGCATCTACAAGGCGCTGCAGCGGCTGTCGGGCCGCACCGATCAAGGCGCGACCCTCGACGCGACCGTCGAGGCGATGTACGAGCTCCTCCCGCAGGCGACCCACGTCGCGATCCTGCTGCGCTCGGACGCCGACAAGGATCGCTTCGTCCTCGCGCTGTCGCGCGAACGCCCGGGGCTCAAGCGCCCCGGCGACGGCCCGGCGCCCGATCCCGTGAAGGCCTCGCGCGCGGTCCTGCGCCGCGTGCTCAGCGATCGCGCCGCGATCCTCACCGCGAACGCGCAGGAAGAGATGTCGAGCTCCGAGTCGATCCTCGGCGGCAAGATCCTCTCGATGCTCGCGGTCCCGCTCTGGCGCGGCGACGAGATCACCGGCCTCATCCAGACCGACAACCGCCACAGCGCGGGCATGTTCGACGAGAGCGACCTCGAGGTCGCGCTCCTGCTCGGCTCGCAGGCCGCGCTCGCCGTCGAGAACGCGACCTTGGTCTCGCGCCTGCGCGTCGCCGAAGAGAAGGCGCGCGGCGAGAACGTCTACCTCAAGCGCCGCGAGGGTCAGCGCCTCCGCTTCGAGAACATCATCGGCGACTCCGACGCGATGAAGTCCGTGTTCGCGCAGCTCGAGAAGGTCGTCGACACGCGCGCGACCGTCTGCATCGAGGGCGAGACCGGCACCGGCAAGGAATTGATCGCGAGCGCGGTGCACTACAAGTCTTCGCGCAAGGACAAGATGTTCGTCGCGCAGAACTGCGCGGCGCTCCCCGAGAACTTGCTCGAGAGCGAACTGTTCGGCCACAAGCGCGGCGCCTTCACGTCGGCCGACGCCGACAAGAAGGGCCTGTTCGAGATCGCCGACGGCGGCACCCTCTTCCTCGACGAGATGGGCGAGATGCCGATGTCGCTGCAGGCGAAGCTCTTGCGCGTCTTGCAGGAGGGCACGATCCGTCCGGTCGGCGCGACCAGCGAGAAGCAGGTCGACGTCCGCATCATCTGCGCGACCAATCGCGATCTCGCCGCCGAGGTCGAGAAGGGCCGCTTCCGCCAGGACCTCTTCTACCGGTTGATGGTGTTCCCCCTCCGCCTGCCGCCGCTGCGCGAGCGTCGCGAGGACATCCCGCTGCTCGCGCGCCACTTCCTCGAGCGCTACGCCGGCGAATATCGCCTCGAGCTCCCCGGCTTCACGCAGGAGTCGCTCGACGCGCTCGCGAGTTATTCGTGGCCGGGCAACATCCGTGAGCTGGAGAACGAGATCCAACGTCTCGTGATCCAGGCCGAGAACGGCTGCTGGATCGAGGTCACCGATCTGTCGCCGCGCCTGCGCAAGGTCGAGGGCACGGTCGCGCGCATCGCCCCCAAGAAGGGCACGCTCAAGGAGATGATCGAGCAGGTCGAACGCTGGCTCATCACCGAGGCGCTGCGCGAGAACGGCAACAACAAGACCAAGACCGCGGTGCAGCTCGGGATCACGCGCGAAGGCCTGCACAAAAAGCTCGCCAAGTTTGGACTTTAGTCACGCCCGCGCGGGCGCGGCTTCGTTATGCTCGCCGCCATGCGGTGGCTGGCTTCGCTCCTCGCCCTGAGCGCCGCGTGCGGGTTCGATGCCACCGGTCTCCCGCCCGGTCACGTCCTGCGCGACGACACCGTCGCCGACTTCACGCAGACCGGCGCGACGCTCGACGACGCCGAGGTCGCCGCGCCCGGCCTGATCTCGCCGAGCGCGTACGTCACCGGCGCCGCGCTCGCGAAGGGCGCGAACAGCGAGCTGTTCGCCGATCCGAAGACGATCGACTGGAACACGCTCGACGCCAACCAGCCGGCGAAGATCGCGCTCGCGGTGCCGCTCGGCGATTTCGGCGACAAGGCGCCCGCCGGCGTCGGCCTCGCGTCGAACGATCACTGGACCGTGTGGGTCGCCGGCGAGCTGTGGCTCGAGCAGGGCACGCACATGTTCTCGCTCGCCGCCGACGACAACGGCCTCTTCGAGGTGGCGCCGTCGGCGAACGAGGCGTACG
>Ga0310811_10014881_pt1 | contig 10155 bp, 9 predicted proteins | sample YCmetagenome_FD_207642 | JGI IMG/M metagenome (GOLD analysis project Ga0310811, IMG submission 207642) | Soil microbial communities from experimental microcosm in Duke University, North Carolina, United States - YC | ecosystem: Engineered > Artificial ecosystem > Soil microcosm > Unclassified ...
GGATGACCTTACCTCCAGCCGCTACCAACGAAGTACGCAAAAGGAGACACACTATGCCCCGCGTAAAACGTGGCACAAAGCGCAATGACCGCCGCAAAAAGATTCTTAAGCGCGCGTCTGGCTATTTCCTCACGAAATCGAAACTGTACCAGGCAGCCCAGGAAGCCGTTGAGCGCGGCCTGAAGTTTGCCTACATCGGCCGTAAGCAGAAGAAGCGTCAGTTCCGCTCGCTGTGGATCGTCCGTATTGGTGCGGGTGCTCGCCTGAACGGCCTGAGCTACTCGACGTTCATCAGCGGCCTGAAGAAGGCTGGCGTTGAGCTGGACCGTAAGGTTCTGAGCGACATCGCGACGAACGATGCAGCAGGCTTTGCTGCTCTGGCTGCACAGGCCAAGGCTGCGAACGAGAAGGCCAAGAGCGCACGCGCAGCAGCGTAAGTACGGTTCTCCCGATATGGGAAGCAGTATGAGACCCGGTCCCCATGTGGACCGGGTCTTTCGTTTGTCATACGGCTGAAATGTCCGATGGCAAACAAGAATTTTCGCGCGATACTTTTGCAATGAAATATCGCTTTGCCTTGCTTCTTGCTGTCTGTGGTTTTGCTGCTTGTACCACTTTTGCTCAAGACCGCTCTACCAACCCGACGCCGGAGGATGCGGCGAAGAAGATGGAGTTGCTGGGGAAGTACGGGCCGTATCGTGCCAACAATGACCTGCTGCATTACACGCTGACGGTGCGTGTGAATCCCGACGACCAGAGCATTGCGGGTGATAACCAGGTGCGGTTTCGCATGTTGGAAGATGGACAGCGGATTCAGCTTGATCTGGCGCAGGAACTGACGATCGACAAGGTGCTGTATCGCGGCAAGCCGGTGAAGGTGACGCGCGAGGAAGAGTCGTTCTTTGTCGATGTGCCGCGCGTGATGCGCAAGGGCAGCGTGCAGACGCTGGACGTGTTTTACGGCGGGCATCCGCGTAAGGCCGGACGCTTTGGCGGCATGAGTTATGAGAAGGACTCGGCGGGCAAGCCATGGGTGTTTACCGCGTGCGAGGGCAACGGCGCGCGCGTGTGGTGGCCGAACAAGGACCAGTGGAAGGATGAGCCGCAGCAGGGTATTGATCTGCATGTGAGTGTGCCGAATGGGCTGATGGATGTGTCCAATGGCAGGCTTATGGGGCACCGCGCATTGAAGGATGGGTATACACAGTGGAATTGGCGCGTGACCTATCCCATTAACAACTACGACGTGGCGCTGAACATTGGAGATTATGTCCACTGGAACGATAAGCCGTTAGGAAAATTAACCATCGACTTTTATGCCAAGCCGGAAGACCTGGACAGGGCGAAGGCGCAGTTTGCGCAGGCACGACCGATGCTGGAGATCTTCAATACGAAGATTGGCGAGTATGCGTTTGTGCGTGATGGGTACAAGCTGGTGCAGGTTCCGTATGCGGGCATGGAACATCAGAGCGCGGTGGCGTATGGCAATGGGTTTGTGAACAGCTATCACGGTGGGGATTGGACGGGTGTTGGGATTAGCCCGCGGTTTGACTTCATCATCATTCATGAGAGCGGTCATGAGTGGTTTGGCAATGCGATTACGGCTGCTGACCCTGCGGACATGTGGATTCATGAGGGTTGGTGTACGTATGCCGAAGATATCTACGTGGAAGGCCGCTGGGGTAAGGATGACGCCATTAAGTATGTGAATGGCTACAAGAAGAAGGTGAAGAATCAGCGTCCGATTGTTGGACCGCGTGGTGTAGATGCGGAGCCGCGGGATGAGGACCAATACTTTAAGGGCGCGTTGTTCCTGAATACGCTTCGTAGCGTGATTGACGATGATGCAAAGTGGTATGCGGGGATTCAGGCGTACTATGCGCGCTTCAAGTACAAGACGATTGTGACGGAGGATGTGGTGGCGTTCTGGAACCAGTACACGGGACGCGATCTTACGCCGATCTTTTATGAGTATCTACACCATGCGGCGCTGCCGAAGCTGGAGCTGAAGTTTGATGATGCGGCGGGTACGGTGCAGTATCGGTGGCAGGCGGATGAGGCTGGCTTCAATATGCCGGTGAAGGCTGGCGATCCGCAGCACTGGGCTGTGTTACATCCCACGGCTGAGTGGCAGACGATGCCGGGGACGCGGGAGAGCTTCCATGTGGCGCAGGACTTGTATTACATCGATGTGACTGTGATGTAGAGCCTTCCTATACAAGAACGAACGCAGCGATCGCGGCGAGTCCGCAACGGTCGCTGCGTTTTCTTTTTATGGAACGTTCTGTGGTGGCTGCGCGTATGGTGTTGGCATGATCGCTCGTGTGGTTCTTTCGCTGGCTGTTGCTTCATCATTGATCGGTGCTTCTGCGCAGAGTATTCGCACGTTGGATGGAGGGCGGCTTTCGACTGCAGAGGCCGCGGCGTTTGCAGAGAAGACACTTGCGGCCAACCATGTGACGGGCGCACAGATTGTGGTGCTGAACGATGGCAAGACGGTGTGGAGTTACGCCTATGGCTTACGACATAAAGACCCCGATTTGCCAATGACGACGAACACCACGACATGGGCTGCTTCCATTACGAAGGCTGTGTTTGCGACGTATGTGATGCAGTTGGTGCAGCAGGGTAAGTTCGATCTGGACAAGCCGATTGCACAGCAGTTGCCGAAGCCTTTGAACGAGTACGAGGCGTATCACGAGACGGGTACAGAGATTGTGAAGGACCCGCGATGGGCGAAGGTTACGCCGCGCATGTGTCTTTCGCATACGAGTGGGTTGTTGAACCTGGCGTGGATGCAGGAGCCGGATAAGAAACTACATATTCACTTTGAGCCTGGCGATCACTTTTCATACTCGGGTGAGGGCATCAACCTGGTGCAGTTTGTGATTGAGCAACAGCAGGGCAAAGGGCTGGATGAGTTGATGCAGGATGCGATTTTTGGGCCGTTAGGCATGACGCGGACCTCAGAGATTTATCAGAAGCGCTTTGCTGAGGATGTGGCGGACCGTTTTGATAAGGACGAGAAGTTTCATGCACAGACGAAGCGTTTTCCTGCGCGTGCCGCTGGCAATATGACGACGAGTGCTGAGGATCTGGGACGGTTTGCCGAGGCATTGTTTGCGGGAAAGATCATCGACGCAGCAACGCAGAAGAAGATGCTTGCACCGCAGATACAGATCCGTACGTATCACCAGTTTGCTTTAGCGAAGGATGAGCCAGAAGGCGTGGAGGCGAAGCAGACGGGACTGGCGTATGGCGTTGGCTGGGGCTTGTTGACGAGGACGAAGTTTGGGCCTGCGTTCTTCAAGGAAGGTCATGGGGATGGTGCGCAGAACTACATGGTGTGCTTTACGAAGCACAAGGATTGCATGATTTTGCTGACGAACTCTGACAATGGCGAGTTTGCGTTTCGTCCATTGTTAGAGACCATCTTTGGCGATACGGTGACGCCATGGGAGTGGGAGATGTATACGCCTTCTGCGATTGAGGCCGGGCGCAAGTTCAACTAGTCAACAGCTATGATGCGAGCATGAAGCTTTCTTCGCTTGCTCTTGCCGTTGCCGTTTCTGCTTCCGCGTTTGCGCAACATGTTGTTCAGGACCGACCGCAGCCTCGTTCGTTGCCGCGGCCTTCTGCGCAGACGGTGCAGGAGTGGCAAGGGCAGAAGTTTGGCATGTTCATCCACTTTGGGCTGTACTCGCAGCTTGGCGGTGTGTGGAAGGGCAAGCAGATCGACAACGGCTATAGCGAGCAGATCATGGCCAACGCGCCGATTCCTCTGGATGAGTATGCCGCAACGGCTAAGACCTTTAACCCCACGAAGTGGGACCCGGATGCGATTGTGGCTTTGGCGAAGGCCGCGGGCATGAAGTTCATTGTGATCACGTCGAAGCATCATGATGGCTTCAACATGTTTCACACAGCGCAGACGAAGTACAACGTGGTGGATGCCACACCGTATCACCGCGACATTGTGAAGGAGCTTGCAGATGCATGTAAGCGTGGTGGTATTGGTTTTGGTGTGTACTACTCGTCGATTGATTGGCATGAGCCGGGGATGGATACGTACATCGAAGGCAACAGCAACAGACTGAGCGATGCGCATGCAAAGTTCAACGTGGCGCAGTTGCGTGAGTTGATGACGCACTACGGGCCGATCCGCGAGATCTGGTTCGACATGGGTAAGCCGACGCCTGCGCAGAGTGACTTGTTTGCGAAGACCGTGCATCAGTTGCAGCCGCAGACGATGGTGAGTGGGCGGGTGTGGAATTACGAAGGCGACTTCACTGTGATGGGCGATAACGAAGTGCCGCAGTATGGGCTGGATGAGCCGTGGCAGACGCCTGCCTCGATCTTCAATGCGACGTGGGGCTATCGGTCGTGGCAGAAGCGCGACGATGTGCAGGGGAAGATCAACGAGAACATTCTGAAGCTGGTGCAGGTGGTGAGTCGCGGTGGCAACTACATCCTGAACATTGGGCCGGAGGGTGACGGGAGTGTGGTGCCGTATGAAGCCGATGTGTTGCGGGGTGTAGGTGCGTGGTTGAAGCCGCATGCAGAGGCGATCTATGGCACGACGGCTTCGCCGTTTGCATCGCTGGATTTTGGCTATGCCACGGTGAAGCCGGGCACGGTGTATTTGTTTGTGAAGTCGATGCCGAAGGATGGTGTGTTGCGGTTGCCTTTGGCGGGGCGCACGAAGTTCGTTTCTGCAACGGTTCTTTCTTCAGGTAAGAAGCTGGCAGTTATGCGTGATGGTAAAGACGCAGTGGTGACGGTCGGTGATGCGTTGCCGCAGGGATATCTGCCGGTAATTGCGGTGAAGTATACGGGCTCGTTACTGATGGACAAGATGCTGGTGGCGAGGGGCGATGCGCCGTATGAGTTGAACGCGAAGAATGCGGAGATGTTCTGGAACTACAACGGCGAAGGCTACGAAGCGAAGAAGACGCTGTACAAGCTGCGCTGGCTGGTGCCTCAGGGTTGCTCGACGATGACGTTCCATGTGCAGGGTGAGGGGAAGGTTTCGTTGGTGGCATCCGGTAGCGCGCGCGAGGTGGTGCTGCGTGATGGTGTTACAGAGAAAGTTGCGGTGGGGAAGGATGAGTCGTTTGAGATAACACCTGCGCAGCCGTTTGTTAAGGGGACGGCGTTGCCGTTGACGGTGAACTCCGTGGATGTGGTCCCGGGAGCTTGTTCTCGCTGACTTATTCCTGATCGTTATGGAGCGGAGATTCAGCATCGTCTTCTATGGGAGCGAGTGCCTGTTCTGCTGCTTCCATATCGTGCTCGCGGATGTCCAGGCGCGAGTATCCGGCGAAGCCACTCAGGTGCCAGGCGTTGCGGAAAAAGTTTTCATCGCGCAGGAAGCAAGGGATGCCGGCGGCTTCCAGTGCTGCTCTTGCGGCCATGGCTTCTGAGAAATCGACGAAGGTTCGCAACGTGATGATCTTCTCGTGGGGCGTTTCTTCTGGAGTAGACTCGCCTGCCAACGGTGGCATTGAAAGATGGCGGGACGCCAATTCTCTTTCTAAAACGTCTTGCGCTGTTTCTGACAGTTCGTTTCTTGTTCTGGCTGCATGAAGAAGGGGACCATCTTCCATGTTGCGGTAATAGAGAATAAGTTCCTGTTCGCTTGCTTGCATGCCGCATGGTAGCAAGATGTGAGCATTAGTTTGCAGACGGTTGTTGGTTGATGTGGTCGATGAGCAGAATGGTGACCGGTGCGATGCGGCGTTCGAGTTTGAGGCCGAGTCGGTCTTGCAAGGATCGTTGCAGGTAGGTTTGTCGGCTGTTGCTGTCCATGGGTTCGGTGTCGGAGTCTGGACCCCATTCGAGGGTTAGGTCGTAGGTGCCGGTTAGGTTGGTCTGGTCAAGGATGGGACGACTGAAGCCTCCCATCTGGCCTAAGTGTGCAGCGAGTAGCGTGAGCGGAACTTTCTGACCGATGAGGCGAACGTGGCTTGGTGAAGATGCGGGGGCGCCGATGAGGGCACCGCAGATGCTGGGTGCGTTGGGTGTTGCGCTGATGCATGTGTTGTCTGCAGCGGGATGTGGATGGAGTTGCGGGCCGAGTTTGTTTGGGCTTGCGAGAACCATGGCCAGTGCGGGCAGATCGCGGGTTTCCGTGTGTGTTTGCAGGGCGAAGCGGCTGGCGAGGAGCGACTGCACCATGAGGCGCATCTGGTCTTTGGTGGGGTTGGGCAGGTCGGACTTGGCGTTGATGTCGAAGCGTTCCGTTGCGATCCATTTGGGGCCGCTGGCTTCGAGGAATTCTACCTGGCCGTCTGTCAGTTTCCAGGCGAAACGGATGTAATCAAGCAGGCTGATGTTGCCGGTGAGGAAGCGGCCGCCTGTGGGCTTGTAGGCATCTCCGGGGCCGAGGGTGAAGTTGGCGCCGGCAGGTGCGTCCGATGTGTTGGGTTTGATGGTGGCCACTTCGAAGGCAAGATGTGTGCCTGCGGCAGTTTGCCAGTCTGGTGAGGTGTTCTGAGCGGGCAGGTTGTATGCCGCGAGCAGAAGGAAAGCCAGAACCGCGCGTTGCAGGTTTGCCAGCATGCCGCATGGTAGCAGGACGTTTGATTGCAGAGGATTCACAGGTTGTTCGGCGGGTTTTGACGGACCTCCGTTAGACTGAATGGAATGGATACCCCCGTAGAATCTCCGGAACTGCAGCATCGTACCGTACCAGCGGATGTGCCGCCGGTGCGTCCTGAATCGCATTCGGATGACCAGTTTGAGGGCAAAGCTCCCTTCAGTTCGTGGGGACGCTATCCGAATTACAACGCAACCGTTGTACCGCTGACGTGGCAGACGGATTATCCCGCTGTGGTGAAGAAGTATGACGGCATGCCAGCGGGCGCGCTGGCGGTGGGCATGGGGCGCAGCTACGGCGATAGCTGCCTGTTGAAGGACGGCTTCCTGATGGTGGCCACGGGCATGAATCGCCTGCTGGACTGGGACCAGGAGAACGGCATCCTCACCGCTGAGGCGGGTCTGACGCTGGCGCAGTTGCTCGACTTTGCGGTGCCGCATGGATACTTTCTGCCCGTGTCGCCGGGAACGAAATATGTGACGCTGGGCGGCGCGATTGCCAATGACATCCATGGCAAGAACCACCATGTGAACGGTACGTTTGGCTGCCATGTAACGCAGTTTGAACTGGTACGGAGCGATGGCACGCGGATGCGTTGCTCGCCGACGGAGAACCCGGACTGGTATGAGGCCACGATTGGCGGCTTGGGCCTGACAGGCGTGATTACGTGGGCGCAGATCAAGCTGAAGCCGATTGTTTCGAGGTTGATCGATTACGAGGGAATCCAGTTCCACGGTGTAGATGAGTTCCTGGCGCTGACCGAGCAGTACAAGCACGTGGAGTACACGGTGAGCTGGGTGGACTGCACGGGGCAGGGCAAGAACTTTGCGCGTGGCGTGTTCATGCTGGGCGACCACTCGAAGATCCCGGACAAGCTGACACCGTCGCCGGAGCCGAAGCTGGTGTTTCCGTTTGATCTGCCGGGACAGGCGTTGAACTCCATGACCGTGTCTGCGTTCAATACGGTGTTCTTCCATAAGCAGATCAAGGAACGTGTGCGTGCACTGCAGGATTACGAGCCGTTCTTCTATCCGCTGGATAAGGTGCTGCACTGGAACCGTATGTATGGCAAGAGCGGCTTGCTGCAGTTCCAGTACGCCATTCCGTGGGAGAGCGCGCGTGAAGGCACGATTGCGATTCTGAATGAGGTTGCAAAGTCTGGTCTTGCCAGCTTTTTGGCGGTGCTGAAGGCGTTTGGCGATGTGAAGTCGCCGGGCATGCTGAGCTTTCCGCAGCCGGGCATTACTCTGGCGCTGGACTTCCCGATTAAGCCAGGCAAGAGCTTTCCGCTGTTTGACCGGCTGGCGAGCATGACGCTGGATTACGGCGGCAAGCTGTATCCCGCGAAGGACGCGCGCATGACGGCGGGGCAGTTCCAGAAGAGCTATCCGCAGTGGCAACAGTTTGCCCGGTTCAAGGATCCGCTGCTGACGAGTAGTTTCTGGGAGCGGGTTACGCAGTAAGTTTCTTGTGATGGATTGGCCATCCTTTTGGAGGGCCGGTTTGTTTTGCACGCTGTCGCGCCGCCTATAATCCACGCATGTATACGCCTCAGGCCGGGATATTCGCTCTTGGCACGTCATCGCATGCCTATCTGGAATTTGACCTTGTGGATGCGGGGAAGTGGAAGGAATTCGCTTCCACCATCTCTGCTATTCGTGAACCGCGGACCACCACGGGTGGCGTGAATTTTGTGATCGGGTTTCGGCCTGAACTGTGGCGCGGGCTGATGCCTGCGGATATGCCTGCGGAGTTGGCGGGCTTTAACAAAACCATCCAAGGTGTGGAGGGATTTACGATGCCTGCCACGCAGCATGATGCGCTGGTGTGGCTTTCGGGCAGCGCGTATGACGTGGTGTTTGATATGGCTCGTTCTGTGGTGCGCGATCTGGATGGGTTGGCGACGCTGGGGGAAGAGACGTCGAGCTGGCCGTATCGTCATGACCGCGATTTGACCGGGTTCATTGATGGATCGGAGAACCCGACGCTGCTGGAGGCGCCGGGATATGCGCTGATTCCAGAAGGGCAGCCGGGTGCTGCGGGATCGGTACTGCTGCTGCAGAAGTGGAACCACAAGGTGACACAGTGGGAGGCGCTACCGGTGCAGGAACAGGAACTGGTCATGGGCCGTACGAAGGCCGACAGCGTTGAGATGGAGAACAAGCCTTCCACGTCGCATGTGGCGCGGACGGATCAAGACGTGTTCGGGAATATCTTCCGCCGCAACATGCCGTATGGAACGGTAGGCGACCATGGCACGGTGTTTGTAGGGTTCTGCGCGGAACAGAAGCCGCTGGCGACCATGCTGGACAGCATGGCTGGGCTGGTGAATGGTGAGCGTGATGCGCTGACGCGCTACACGGAACCTTTGACGGGTTCGTATTACTTTGTGCCTTCTGTGGAGAGCCTGCTGCAGTTGCGATAGAGAACGGCGGGATGGCTGATGCGGCCACCCCGCTTGTTTGCTGGTTAGAAGCTGTTGTCGTCGCCGCTGTCGAAGCCGCCACCATCGTCGAAGTTGGAGGAGTCGTCGTAGTTGCTGCTGTCGTCGGCGAAGGTGTCAGCGCCGTCGTTATCTCCACTGCCGAAGAAGCCATGGGAGTCGTTACGGCGGTCTTCGATGTCGGAGGAGATGTCGCCGCTGTTGTAGCCGTCGGCCTGGGCGAGGCGGTCGCCGAAGCCTCCGCTGCCGGAGTCGCGTGCGCCTGAGTCTTCGTAGTAGTTGTTAATGGTTTCACCGCCGCTGAAGCCGCGTTCGTGGCCGCTGGAGAAGACGTCTTCCAGGGCGCGGAAGGCCATCTCGCCTGCGACAACGCCTGCGGCGGTCTGCATGGCTCCCTGCAGGAAGCCGCCTCCACCGCCGAACATGCCGCCACCCATGGGAGGAGCGGGGTAGTATCCGCCTTGCGGCGGGTATGCCTGCGGAGGATAGCCGGGATAGGCTTGCGGCGGCGGCGGTGGGTAGCCCTGTTGTGGTGCATAGCCTTGCGGTGGATAGTAGCCGGTGGGTTGGGTGTAGGCCGGCGGGGCGTTGGGGACAGGAGCGTAGCTGGCGCTGCCTGCACTGGTGCCGGTGGGGTTGTTGTATTGCGCAGGCTGCTGGGGTTCTTCTTCCTTGTTCAGGCCGAAGAGGTTACCGAGGAAGCTGCCGTGCTTTTCGCCACTGCCGGATTGCTTGAGCTGCTCGAGTTCGGCGCGCGCGGCCTGGAGGTCAGTCTGCGACTTTTCCATGGCGAACTGCTGGACGAGCACCGTCTGGCAGAGGATGTAGAGCGCGTCGGGGTTCTGGCTAAAGCGGGTCTGGAGGAGGCGCTCGGCGTCAACGTCTTTGGTTTGAAGCTGGGTGGAGTTGACGCGTTCGATGAGGCCGTTGAGAAGCTGCTCTTCCTGCTGTGTCATTGCTGCCTTTCCGGAACGAATGCTGACGCATCCTGTTTCCGCAACCATTCCAATGGACGCTTGCGCCCGTGGAAAGTTGTCCTTCTGTGAAAAAGGTACGCGCGAGGTGTGGATGCGGTTCCATTTTCCGGTGTGGGGCAGTCGTATGAGTGCGATGA
>Ga0310811_10014882_pt1 | contig 10155 bp, 9 predicted proteins | sample YCmetagenome_FD_207642 | JGI IMG/M metagenome (GOLD analysis project Ga0310811, IMG submission 207642) | Soil microbial communities from experimental microcosm in Duke University, North Carolina, United States - YC | ecosystem: Engineered > Artificial ecosystem > Soil microcosm > Unclassified ...
CGCGCAGGCGATGTCTCTCCGTCCGAAATGGTTCGCGCCTCGTTCAATCGCGCGCGAGAGATCGGCGTCGGGCCAGACACGCTCAACATCTACCTGCACTCCGACGAGAAGGCGAGTCTCGAAGAAGCGGAGGCAATGCACGAACGTATCGGGACCTCCGCCGACGCCGGAGTTCTGGCAGGCGTTCCCGTTGCGATCAAGGACAACATTGCCTCTCTCGGCCTTCCGACTACCTGTGCCTCGAAGATTCTCGCCGGATACGTGAGTCCGTTCGAGGCGACGGCCATAACCCGCTTGCGTGCGAGCGGCGCGCTTATCGTCGCCAAGACGAACATGGACGAGTTCGCGATGGGCTCGTCCACCGAGAACAGCGCCCACGGTCCGACGCGAAATCCGCACGACGTGCGCTGTGTGCCGGGCGGATCTTCAGGCGGATCGGCGGCGGCGATAGCCGCGGGGGTTACGCCTCTCGCGCTCGGATCCGAAACCGGAGGATCAGTCCGGCAACCCGCGGCGTTCTGCGGAGTCGTCGGAGTGAAGCCGACTTACGGTCGTGTGAGCCGGTACGGCCTTGTCGCCTTCGCATCGTCGCTCGACCAGATCGGCGTGCTCGGCCGCACCGTAGACGATGCAGCGCTGGGTCTCGAGACGATCGCTGGATTCGACAAGCTGGACTCCACCAGCTCGAACGTCTCCGTTCCCATCTATCGGTTGTCCGCCCTCGGCGGCCCGCCTCCGGACTCCAAAAGCCCGGACACAGAGGCGATTCGTATCGGCCGAAGCCCGGTTCCACTTCCGCCCCCGCCGACTTCGAAAACTCTCGAGGGGATCGTCATCGGGAAGCCCAGGGAGTATTTCCCCGATTCGCTCGACACGAGCATACGGGATCTATGTGAGCGCTCACTCGATCGTTTCCGCTCGATGGGTGCCACGATCAGAGATATCTCGTTGCCGCGATCGCCGCTGGCGATTCCCGTCTACTACATCCTTGCTCCCGCGGAAGCATCGTCGAACCTCGCGCGCTTCGACGGAGTGCGCTACGGACTGCGCGTCGATCCCGGCAAGGGACTCAAGGCGATGTACGAAGCCACGAGGTCTCAAGGCTTTGGTCCCGAGGTCACGAGGCGAATACTTCTTGGCACGTACGTGCTTTCGGCCGGCTATTACGACGCCTACTACAAGAAGGCGCAAGCCGTACGTACTCTCATCGCCGATGATTTCAAGTCCGTGTTCGCGAGCGGCGTGAACGCCATCTTCACCCCGACCACGCCAACCACGGCATTTCCGGTCGGCGCTATCAGCGATCCTTACGAGATGTACCTCAACGACATTTTCACCGTGACGGCGAATCTCGCGGGGGTCCCGGCTATCTCAGTTCCCATCGGTCGGGTGCGACGTCTGCCAGTCGGCGGGCAGATCATCACTGCCCACTTCGACGAATACACGATGTTCCGTGTCGCCTACGCACTCGAGGCTGCACTGGGCGCCGAGGCGTATCAATGAGTCGCGAGCGGTTCGAGATGGTCGTCGGCCTCGAGGTGCACGTCCAGCTCAAGACGCGCACGAAGGCGTTTTGTGCGTGCTCCACTGATTTCGGCGCGCCTCCCAACGTGAATACCTGCCCCGTGTGTCTCGCTTTGCCTGGCGCGCTGCCGGTTTTGAACGAGCGCGCCGTCGAGCTGGCGACGAGAGCCGCGCTCGGCCTCGGCTGCCAGGTCAATCCGGTTTCGGTATTCGCGCGGAAAAATTACTTCTATCCCGACCTGCCGAAGGGCTACCAGATCTCGCAGTTCGATCAGCCGCTGGCCACGGGGGGATTCATCGCGATCCCCGCAAAGGATTCTGGTGCCGAGATCAAGATCGGCATCACGCGACTGCATATGGAGGAGGACGCGGGGAAATCGATTCACGACCGATATCCGGGCGCGACCGCGATCGATCTCAATCGGGCGGGAGTGCCGCTCATCGAGATAGTCAGCGAGCCCGACATCCGGACCTCGGCGGATGCCGGCGCTTACCTGCGCACCCTCAAGCAGATCCTGCAGTATCTCGAGGTGAGCGATGTGAGCATGGAGGAGGGAAGTCTTCGCGTGGACGCGAACATCAGCGTCCGGCCACACGGGCAATCAAAGCTGGGGACGAAGACCGAGGTGAAGAACATGAACTCGTTTTCCGGGGTCGAGCGGGCGCTCGATGCGGAATTCGAGAGGCAGTGCGCCTTACTGGATTCCGGCGGGAAGGTCGAACAGCAGACACTGCTCTGGGACGGCGCGCGCGAAGTGGTCCGCCCGAGCAGGACCAAGGAGGGGAGCCATGATTATCGTTACTTCCCTGAGCCGGATCTTCGTCCGCTCATGCTGGATGACAAATGGATTGGAGATGCGCGAAAGCATCTTCCGGAGCTCCCCGACGCGAGAAAGAAACGGCTCGCGCAGGACTTCGGCATCGCGCCAATCGAGATCGAGCAGCTCACGGCCACTCCGGCCCTCGCCGAATACTTCGAGGCTGTTGCTCGTGCTTCGGGAGACGGAAAGGCGGCGTACAACTGGGTGATGGGCGAAGTGCTAGCCGTGCTCAAGGCTAGCGGCAGCGACCTTTCCCACTTCCGTGTTCGCCCAGCGGACCTCGCGCAGCTTCTCAACCTCGTGCGAGATGGGACCGTGAGTCACACCGCGGCCAAACGCGTCTTCGCGCTGATGGTGGAAACCGGGAAACCGCCGGCCCAGGTCGCTGCCGATGAAGGCCTCAGCCAGGTTGGCGATGAAGATGCGATCGCGACCTGGGTCGACGAAGTTCTCGTCGAACACCCCGAGGAGGCCAAACGATATCTGGCTGGCGAGAAAAAACTTCAGGGTGTGCTGGTCGGCTTCGTGATGAAGAAGTCGAAAGGCCGCGCTGACCCCAAGCGGGTGAATCAGTTGTTGTCGACGCGCGGCGGATAAAGGGGTTCGGGTAGCTTTTTCGCGTATTTCAGCGCCGAGCGCGGCAGCCCGAAGTGCTGCTGCGCCTGCTCGAGAACGTGCTCCTCTCCGCCGCGGCGAAGTGCGGCGCGCCGAACTTTCTTCGCTTCCCGCAGCGGAATAGTCCCCGCCGGATCCAGCAGGAATGGCTCGGCCTTGTCCAGCCGCGTCATCAGGTCCACGATGAAGTCGAATGCCCGCACCATGTAAGTACCGACCTCCTCGTCGCTCAGATCCCAGCGACTCTTTTCCTCAACAAGATGAAAGATCCGCTGCCACGATTCGGTGTCGGCAACGTAAACCATCCCGCGAAAGATTCTCCTGTTGGTGGGGGTGCTGAAGATGGTCGGACTCAGTATCCGGTCGAGATGTTCATCGGAATGCGTGTGGTCGCGCAGAATCAGCTGCTTTGCCGTCCGACTGAAGCGCTCGCCGATGTGGGTGTCGAAGCGGCTCTCCCAGTAGCTGTGGCCGAGCGCCGCCGTGGACGATGTGATCGTGAGCTGGTGGGGGACGAAGTAGTTGTGCGCGACGGAATCCGCGGCCAGATGCGCCAGGTACCCCAGGCCGAACGCTCGCAGCGCTTCCGATTCGGCGTTGTCGTGGATCTCGAATCCGACGTTCCAGGAGTGACAGTGCCGCCCGGCGGCGGCGTATTTCTTGGCGATGCTCGTGTCGGCTGCGATCGAGCCGTAGAGAAAATCGTAGGGGAACGTCGACAGCAGCTCGGCGATGCTGGAAGGGAGAAGCGCAAGCGACCGCATGATCGCTTCCCCCAGGAAGATGTGTGTACCCGGTGTCCAGGCGTGCGCGACTGCAGGTGTGAGCACCAGCGCCAGCAGCACGGCCACCGCGACGCGGGCGGCCGTCACCGCGCGCGGTGATGCGCGCACCATTCCGGGGGACCTAGATTCCGATGCGCTTACGCTGCCGCCGGACTGCTTTTCTTAGATCGTTCAGCTCGTCCTTCACGACATCGTTGATTGCGTCGCGCGCGGTATCGACGTAATCGCGCACCTGCTCGACCACGTCATCGACTGGAATCCGATCGACCAGATCTCCTCCGGCGTCTACGGCGGTTCTGAATCCACGCTTGGCGCGTGGCGCCGCCCAGCGCGCGCCTTCGACTGCGCGGTCACCTGCCCACCTCGCGCCCTCGAGTCCGCGACTGCCTGCCCACTTCGCTCCTTCCATCCCGGCCATTCCAGCGAGTGCCGCGCCGCGACCGGCGTATCGCACGAGCGGTCCCACCGGCCGGCGGCCAGAAGGGCCTCGTCGCAGCAGCAGCGTGATTCCGGCTCCGACTGCGGCTCCGATTATTGCGGCCGTCAGCAGGTCGTATTGCTGCTCACGCTCCTCGTCCAGCTCCGTTTCTGGGCCGGACTCGCGGGCGCGGTTTCTCCCCACTGTCGGCTCTGTCTTCGTCGTAGTCCCCATCGTTCCAGTCCTCCTCGTCAAATGCCTGATTGATTCCCGTTTGCACGCCGCGAATAGTCGATGCAGTAGTCACGAAAGCCGACTCGGCCTCTTCCTGTACGACTTCCAGCAGCGCATTCAGCTGATTGATCCTTTCCTCCGCCGCGGCCGCCGCCTGCTGCAATCGCTGATTGACCGCGGCGACGGTCTGACTCACCTGCTGTATGTCCACGCGAATGGCGGTCGACACATAATCGACGTTGTCCGCGATTGCACTCGCGTGCCGCATCAGCGGGTTCACGTCGCCATAGATCTTGTCGAGCATGTCGCTGACTTTCTTGTAGCTCTTTCTGAAATTCCACGCCGCAGGCACGAGCGCCACGGTAAGGATGATCACCGTGATTGTCATGATGCCGCTCGCCACGCTCGTGATCTTGCTCCACAATCCTGGCTCGGACACGACCTCTTTCGTGTAAATCGTGTCAGGAAGAGCGCGTGCCGCCTGCAACAGCAGCTCAGTGCCGCTACCGATCCATCCCATCATGTGCGTGAAGTGTGCAAGGGAGAGGCCATTTGCCGAGGGGGTTTAGGTCACGGTACAAAGAGTGCTCAGTACGATATATTTTCGCAACACATCTTCACCACCGACCGAAATCAACATGCCAGCAGTGCAATTCGTCGTCGAGGGCGGCAGGCCCCTCAGCGGCTCTATTCGACCTTCGGGAAACAAGAATGCGGCGCTGCCCATAGTGGCGGCCGCCATCATCTCGCATAACAAGGTACACCTCGAGAACGTTCCGAGAATCCGCGACATCGAGACGCTCGTCGAGCTCATTCGCTCGGTCGGCGCCTCAATGGAATGGGTGGGTCGGAACTCGCTCGATGTACACGCTGTGGATCTTCGCCCGGCCGATCTGAACCCGACGCTGTGCGCCAAGATCCGCGCGTCGATTCTGCTCGCGGCGCCGCTGCTCGCCCGCTGCGGTCAGGTGACGCTGCCGCCACCCGGCGGAGACGTGATCGGCCGCCGCAGGCTCGACACCCACTTCCTCGCGCTGGAGCAGCTGGGCGCGACGTTCACGCACGGCAAGATGATCGAGATGCGCGTCAATGGCTTTCGCGGCGCCGACGTCTTTCTCGACGAGCCCAGCGTTACCGCGACCGAGAACGCGCTGGTGGCGGCCGCTGCCGCGACCGGCACGACGGTTTTGCGCAATGCCGCCAGCGAGCCCCACGTGCAGGACCTGGCTCATTTTCTGATCGCGCTCGGAGCCCAGATCGAAGGCGTCGGGACCAACACGATCACGATTCACGGCGGCCGTGCGCTCGGAACCAAGGAAGTCACGCACACGATAGGTCCCGATCACATCGAGGTCGGCTCCTTCATCGGGCTCGCCGCCGTCACCAAATCGGAGTTGAGAATCGAGAATGCCGGTATCGAGCACCTTCGCTCGACGCGAATGGGCTTCTCCCGGCTCGGGATCGAATGCGTGGAAGATGGGCCGGATCTGATCGTCCCAGCCAAGCAGTCGCGCCAGATTCAGAGCGACATGGGTGGGCACGTGCCGAAGCTCGAGGACCAGCCGTGGCCGGCGTTTCCGGCGGACTGTATGTCGATTGCAATCGTGACAGCCACGCAGTGCGAAGGACTCGTTCTTATGCACGAGAAGATGTTCGAGTCGCGTATGTTCTTCGTCGACAAGCTCTCCACCATGGGCGCGCGAATCGTGCTCTGCGATCCGCACCGCGCACTCGTCTCCGGCCCGTCGCGGCTGAGAGGGGCGTTCCTGGAATCGCCCGACATTCGCGCCGGAATGGCGCTTCTCCTCGCCGCACTCTGCGCCGAGGGCACCAGCTTCATCAACAACGTCGGACAAATCGAGCGCGGTTACGAGCGCATCGACGAACGCCTCAACGCGCTCGGAGCCGCGATCACCCGCGTCGACGATCGCCGTCAGTAGCGTGGATGAGGTTCCGAAGGAAGTAGTCCCGGATTTCGAGCAGTGGGGGATTCGAGCCTTCACCACGACCCGTGATGCCGGCACGTTCGGGCTGGGCGGCATCGATCCCGTCAACGAAGTTATGGGACGCTGGACCGCGGTGCAGCGCGAGCTGGCGGAAACCGCTCGACGCCTCGCTTCCATCCGCCAGGTTCATGGCACACGGGTGCTCGTGCACACAGGTGGGTGGGAGGGTTGGCTCCGGGGGGATGAGGCAGATGGCCACATCGCGGCGGAGAAGGGGATAGCGCTCGCCATCGGCGTGGCTGACTGCGTCCCCGTTTTCATCGCCCACCCCTCGGGAATCGTGGCGTTGCTCCATTCGGGTTGGAAAGGCACGGCCGCCCACATCACGACCGAGGCGATTGCCGCGCTGGCGAGATACGGCCTGCCGCCCGACGAGCTCGCGATCCACCTGGGGCCGGCGATATGCGGCCGCTGCTACGAAGTGAGCGCCGAGGTCCGCGAGCAACTCACCGGACAGCCGGCAACCCGGCTCGGCAACGTCGATCTGAGATCCCTGATCGCCGAGCACGCGGCAGAGACCGGGGTCCAGAAGATCACGGTCAGCGCTTCATGCACCCGCCACGATAACGATCGCTTCTTCTCACACCGCGCGGGCGACAAGGGACGCCAGATAGGAGTGATCGCAGCTCAGGCGTGACGCGAAGCCCGTCACCTTGACTCGTCTCAGCCACCTTTCTACATTGTATAGGGCGTTCAACTCGGCGGCCAACACTGATGTGGGGATCCCCCCACATTTTTTTGTCCCTGAAAGAAACCTAGAACCTGGATGAACGAAACGCTGGAATCGCTTGTGGCATCGGAAATTAAGCCACTTGGACTAGAGCTTTTCGAGTTCAGGATCGGGGGAAGCAAGGGGCGTCCTGTTCTCGATGTTCGGGTCGAGCGCGTGGACGAGCAGGAAGTGACGGTCGACGATTGCGCGGCGGCTTCGCGCGCCATCGAAGCGAAGCTGGATGCCGAGGATTTCGGCGGAAAAAGGTACGTGCTGGAAGTCTCGTCGCCGGGGCTCGAACGGACGCTCCGCAACGCGAAGGATTGGAAGAGGTTCGTCGGCAAGAGCGCGGTAGTCACCACCAACGTGGTCGGCGATCCCGCGGGTCGGCGAACGGACGAAGTAGAGATCGCCGGTGTCGAAGGTGATGTCGGACAGGAAGTGGTGATAGTGCATAACGAGCGCGGCGATGAGCGGCGCTTTCCGCTCGCCGCGGTCGAGAAGGCACGGCTGGCGTTTCACTGGAAACGGTAGAGGCAGAGGACATGGCGGCTTCAGTTGAAATTCTGACGGCGATCCGCGAGTTGACCAACTCGAAGCAGATCGACCGCACCGAATTGCACGGGCTTCTCGAGGACGGCATCAACGCCGCTCTCGCCAAGAAGCACGGGCCTACTGTGCAGGCTGAAGTCTCGATCGACGAGAACAAGGGCGCGATCAAAATCGTACTGCTCAAGACCGTTGTCGATGAAGTGACCGATGCGGCGAGCCAGATCTCGCTCGAGGAGGCGCGCTTCGAGGACGCCGAGTTTCAGGTCGGTGACCAGATGGAAATCCCTGTCGATTTCGCCGAGTTCGGTCGCACCGCGGTCCAGGCCGCCAAGCAGCGGATCATCCAGCGCGTGCGCGAGGGCGAGCGTACGAAGATCCGCGACGAGTTCTCCAGCAGGGTCGGAGATCTTCTCTCGGGAGAAGTCCAGCAGATCGAGCGCGGCAAGCTCGTCATCATGCTCAACAAGTTCCGCGAGGCGGAGGCGATCATTCCCTACCGCGAGCAGAACCACCGCGAGCATTTCCACCAGGGCGATCCGATTCGCGCCGTACTGAAGCGCGTCGAGGAGACACCCAAGGGCCCCCGGCTCGTTCTCAGCAGAGCGGATTCGTTGTTCGTGAAGGCGCTGTTCAAGCTCGAGGTTCCCGAGATCCAGCAGAATCTGGTCGAGATCCGCGCCAGCGCGCGCGAAGTCGGCAGTCGGACGAAGATCGCGGTCTTTTCGCGCGACGATTCCGTTGATCCGGTGGGAGCCTGCGTCGGTCTCAAGGGCTCGCGCGTTCAGGCTGTGGTCAATGAGCTCGGCGGCGAGAGAATCGATATCGTGCCCTGGTCGGCTGACCCGGAGCGCTTTGCCAAGCTGGCGCTCGCGCCAGCACGGGTGGCTCGCGTGTTCAGCGATCCGGCGACGAAGACAATTCAGGCGATCGTCGACGAGGATCAGCTGTCCCTCGCGATCGGCCGAAATGGTCAGAACGTGCGCCTCGCTTCCGAGCTCACGGAGTGGAAGATCGAGCTCTATTCGAGCCGTGAGTGGATGGAGCGCGGGACCGATCAGCCGATTTTTGCTCCGCTGCCGACCGACGAGCCGGTTTCGGGGGTGAATCCGCGCCTGGCCGACATCGAAGGGATGCAGCCGGCAACAGTCGCAGTTCTCGAAGAGGCCGGCTACAAGACGCTGGACGACATCATCGATCTGGAGCGCGAAGATTTTCTCCGCCTGCCTGGCATCGCGCCGGAGGAGGCTGACAGGCTGATGGCGATCATTAACGAACTTACGACCGACGACGCGCCCGAATCGGCTGAGGAAGCGGTCTTAACGACTGAGGCTGACGTCGAGGCCGGCGCTGAGATGGCATCAGAAGGCGGAAGTGCCGCGGCTGTCGATCTCGGAGCCGAGGCGGAAGCGAAGAAGGCCGACGAAGCGAAAAAGACGGAAGCCAGGAAAAAGGAATCAATAGCAGCAGAAGGTAAGAAATCGGAGTAACGGAGGTGGACGCCGTCCAGCAGCGCAAACTCCTCGGACTCATTGGTCTGGGGGTTCGCGGGCGTGGAGCGATCGTCGGCGTGCAACAGGTTCGCGAAGCGGCAAAGCGCGGCAAGTTGTTTCTGGCTATTGCGGCGCCAGACGCGTCGACGAATAGTCTGGACAAAGTGCTTCCGTTGCTTCATGCTCGCGGAATCACGGTTCTCGCTGGACCAGCCGCCGCCGAATTGGGCGCCGCGGTCGGACGCGATGCAACCGCCGTGGTTGGAATTGTAGATCGAGGTCTGGCAAAGGGGATTCGGGCACTAAGTCCGACGCCGATGCCGGACGGGCGTAAGGACGGGGAGGAGTAGGGTTGAGCAAGCTTCGAGTACATGATTTGGCGGGTGAGTTTGGAGTTCCAAGCGACGAGGTGATCAGTCTCCTTCGTCAGATGGACGTTCCCGTGCGGAGTCACCTGAGTCCGCTCAGCGACGACCAGGTTGCGCGCATCCGCGCCCGTTGGGAGCGCGAGAAGCGCGCGCGCGTTGCTGCTCCGCCGGCGGCTACTCGTCGGCGCCGTGGAACGGCCCCCGCAGCTCCTGCTCCCGAGGCGAAGCCCGAGGCGGCGAGCACGGCAGACGCGCCGGCAAAGCGTCGTCGGCGCGCGGCCACGGAGGCTGCGCCAGAGGCTCCGATTGAAGCCGCGGTTCCTGAAGAAGTGAAGCCGCCGGTTTCAGCACCTGCTCCAGCAGCTCCACCAGCACCGATCGCTGCTACGACCCCCGCTGATGTGTCGACCATCGAGCGGCCGAAGACTCCGCCCGCTCCCGCTCGACCGGCAGCGCCACCGCCGCAGACAGCACACGCCGGTACAGCGCACGCAGGCGATCGCAGCAACGACGCGCGCGAGCGTCAGCGTCCGCAGCCGGTAGTTCCGGGTGCCCCGCGTCCGCGTCCGGTTGCTACCGGAGCGCCGTACGCGCCACCGCGCCCAGTCGCGTCCGCGGCTCCCGGTGCTG
>Ga0310811_10014883_pt1 | contig 10154 bp, 12 predicted proteins | sample YCmetagenome_FD_207642 | JGI IMG/M metagenome (GOLD analysis project Ga0310811, IMG submission 207642) | Soil microbial communities from experimental microcosm in Duke University, North Carolina, United States - YC | ecosystem: Engineered > Artificial ecosystem > Soil microcosm > Unclassified ...
TGATGCCCACCTCTTGTCAAACCCACGCATGATGGTGCCACACTGACAGTCAAGATGCGTCACCATCAGAAAGGGAGATCGCCATGCACCTGATGTACTTCACAGAACAGCCGATGTCTGCCTATTTCGCAGAAGAAGGCCTCAAATTCGGCGCCACCGCCTTGATGTTCTCGAACAAGTTCTTCGATCCGGTCGCCGGTAGCAGGATCTATAACGAGTATCTCGAACACTACATCATGGTCGACGAGCTTGGCTTCGACGGCATCATGCTGAACGAGCATCATAATGCCCCGTTCTGCATGCAGGCACGAACCAACATCTTTGCTTCGATACTGGCCGCCGTCACCAAGAACGTGAAGATCGTGATCTTGGGTAACCCTTTGCCCTTGTCCGACAACCCGGTGCAGCTTGCCGAAGAACTGGCAATGATCGACATGATCTCGAAGGGCCGGTTGGTCTCGGGCTTCGTGCGAGGCGGCGGGCAGGAGCAGTTGGCCAATGGCGTCAACCCGGCCTTCAATCGCGAGCGGTTCGAGGAAGCGCATGACCTGATCGTCAAGATCTGGACCGAGCCCGGACCATTCCGCTGGGAAGGCACGCACTACCAGCATCGCGTCGTGAACCCGTGGGCGGTCCCGATGCAAAAGCCGCATCCACGCATCTGGATCCCAGGCGTCATCAGCAAGGAGACGATCATCTGGGCCGCGCAGCACGGCTATCCCTATATTGCACTCAATACGCCAGTTGAGCGGACCAATCAGATCTGGAAACTCTACGATGATGAAGCAGCCAAGGCGGGCTTCGCCGGCGGTCCCGAATATCACGGCCTGCTGAAGCAGATCCATGTCGCCGAGACGGAAGAAAAGGCGCTGGAGAATGCCCGGCAGTTCCTGTGGATGCAGGGCGAGTTCACTGGCCTCGCTCATCCGGTGTGGAGCACCCCCGCCGGCTATTACAGCCCGGAGAACCGCCGCGCCTTCGTCGAATCCTCCATTGGCCGATCCACCAGTCCGCGCGCGCGACCGAATCTGGAAGGCCAGCTCAAGGAGATGATGATCATCGCCGGCACGCCGAAGCAGGTGATTGCCAAGCTGCGCGTCCTGCTGGAGCAAACGCGTCCCGGGATCTTTGCTTTCTGGGGCAATGACGGCACGGTCTCACACGAGGATGCCAAGACCTGCATCCGCCTGCTCGGCCAGGAAGTCTTTCCGGCGGTGCGTGAGATGGCAAAGGAGTTCGATCTCAAGAGCCCGTTCGAGACCAACCAGCCCGTCAGTGTCCGGTATATGAACGGACGGCCACAGCCGCAGCGGGCGGCAGCAGAGTAGGCCGATTCTGTTTGCGCTGGTGCCTTGCGGTTTTCGGCTTCCCGGGATTCGCGCCATACCTCGCCGGCAGGGGGTCCTGTCAGAAATTGCGCCAAACGGTAGGCTCTGTGATCATCGCCTTGTTGAGGTGGGGAGCAGAACTTGAAGCGCTGTCCGGCCCGCGGATCCAGATCCATTCGGAGCGTCCTGAGCGCATGGCGTAAGGCTACCGTCGGTTCCGCTGCAGCGAGTGTGGCGAGCAGTTCAACGAACGCAGCGCCGATGCGCTGAACAAGGCGCATGTCCGAGCGACATCATTGCCCTCGTGGTGCTTTGGCGCGTGCGCTACAAACTGAGCCTGCGGGATCTGGCGGAGATGTTCCTCACCCGCGGCTTCACCCTCAGCTACGAGTCAGTGCGGGAGCGGGAAGCCAAGCTGGCGCCGGTTCTGGCGGCAAAACTTCGTCGCAAAGTCCACGGCAAGGTCGGTGGCAGCTGATTTGTTGACGAGACGTATCTCCGGGTTAGCGCCCAGTGGCGGGAACTGTATCGCGCGATCGATCGCGATGGAGCCTTGGTTGACGTCATGTTGAGTGAGCATCGCGATCTGGCTGCTGCCGAGGCATTCTTCTGCTCTGTCAGGACGGTGACCGGCACCACGCCGGCGCGGGTTGCCACGGACGGCCACAACCGACTTGAACAGGACTACCGGGGCATGGAGAGCCTATGTCGACCGATGCTGGGACTGAAGAGCCTCGCGTCCGCGGCACGGCTTTGCCGGTGTCATGACGAGCTTCGTAACTTCCTCCACTGTCGGTCTCGCATGCGCCGACACCTTCCTCCAGCGGTGCGGCGCTGGCAGCACATGCGCAAGGCAGCAATCGTCCTGCATGTCTTGGCAACAGCCTGACCATCGAAATGCTGGCAGACGCCATCTGTGTGTCCACACATGGCGCAAATTCTGACAGAACCATTGCGAGAAGCTCCAAAGGCGTGCGATCGGCGCTGTGCGGCTGGTGCCGGTCGCAGCTCCGGGGCGCTGGCTGGCGAAGGCACCTCGGCCCATTCCCGATGCGAGGGTCCGTGAGCACCTGCAGCTTGTGCTCACGGATCGGACGTCGACAGGATTTCGGAGTGTTGTCGCTGCGGACATGGCCGTTGGGAGATCTGGGCGCGAAACGCACGCTGCTGTTGGCCGGGCTGGGACGGGGGAACATGCCAGAAGAGATGGTGGCGGAAGATCTGGCGGCCGGGCGGCTCGTGCGCCTGGAACTCGCGGAGGGCGATCAGCACTATTTCCAGCTAAGTTAGTGCACCGCACGGAAGCGCCGCCCGGGCCGGCCGGACAATGGCTGTCGACGAGTCTGGCATCCAAGATCGGCCGAGCGAACGTCCTCACCTGAAGTTTCGGTTTTGAACTTCAGCGGCAAACACTCAGAGGACAATTCGAGTGGTCCTACGGGACATTTCCACCCGAGATAGCGCAACGGAAATTCTGTCTGAGCGTGACACCTGAGTCGCATAAATGTAAGCCTAGCCATCTCGTCGCGGCGCCCGGGCCGTTAGTTGCTTCTGGAAGTAGACAATGGATGTCGCATATGTTTCTGCACTTTCCGCGCTTGCGGGCTCGATAGTCGGTGGGATGACCTCCGGCATCACGACTTGGCTCAATCAGCGCGCGCAGACACGCGCGGCGCATCTCGATCACGAACTCGGGCGCAGGCAGGACCTGTACAGAGATTTCGTGCTCGCAGCATCGAAGGCATATGGCGAGGCCCTGTTCAGCAACGAACCTCAAATTCCGGAACTGATCGCGCTTTATGCCATGATCAGTAGGATGCGCATCCTCTCCTCTCGTGCAACCGTAGCCGCGGCAGAGAAGGTTCTGCTCGCAACGACGGCAGCGTACACTGCGCCAAACCGAACCGTTCCAGAGCTTCACGAACTCATTGAGACGGACGCGGGGATCGATCCGTTGAGAGAGTTTGCCGAGGCAGCTCGCGATGATCTCAGAAGCCAGTATCCTTAGCCCGCAGTGATCGCCACAACTGCACAAGCAGCCTACGGCCTGCTGTTCACTTTGCTGATGATCAGCATGCTGGACCGCATCAACATGTCGGTCGCCGGCAGTTCGATCGCGAAGGAGATGGATCTCAGCCCGACGGCGCTCGGATATCTTTTCTCCTCTTTCCTCTGGATCTACGTGATCTGCCTGTTGCCGTGGGGCGCAGTCACCGATTGGCTGGGCACGCGGCGCACGATCGGCGGCGCCGTGATCCTGTGGTCGATCGCGCAGATGTGCAGCGGCCTGGCGCCAACCCTGACGACGCTATTCCTGAGCCGGCTCGGCCTTGGCATCGGCGAGTCTGCGGTCAATCCAGGCGCCAACAGTGTGATCCGCGAATGGGCGCCGCGTCAGGAACGCGGGCTCGCCTCTGCCATCTGGATCAGCGGCTCGCTGGCCGGCCCGATGATCGGTGCCGTGCTGGTATCCTGGCTGGTCGCAAACTTCGGCTGGCGCCTTTCCTTCGTCATCACCGCAGGCATCGGTCTCTTGTGGGCGGCAATCTGGTGGCTGGTCTTCCGCCGCCCCGAAGAGACGCGCTGGCTAAGCCCCGCGGAGCGCCAGAAGATCCTCAGTGAGCGTGCCGTCAGTGAGCATGCCGTCGAACGCCCGACCGCCGGCCCATCCGTCGGCTATCGCGGCCTGCTGTCCTCGCCGACCATGTGGGGCCTGGCCTTCACGCAAGGCTGCATGACCTACACCGCATACTTCTTCCTGACCTGGCTGCCCGGCTACATGCAGATGTCGCGCGGCTTCAGCATCATGCAAAGCGGTATCTACACGGCGCTGCCCTATGGCTTCGCGATCATCTTCTGCGTCGCTTTCTCCTACATCAGCGATCGCCTGCTCGATCGCAGTACACAGCACAGCGGCGCCCGGCGCAATGCGGTCGCCTTCGGCAATCTCGCGACCGCGACGGTCCTGCTGATCCCCTTCGCCGGCTCGATCAACGTGGTTGTTGCTCTGCTCACGACCGGGCTGACCTTCAGCGGCGCGTCGCAGTCGTGGAACTTCGCCCTCACAAATGATCTCCTGCGTGAGAACAATGACGTGGGACGGGCCTTCGCGTTCCTGACCCTGGGCGGCAACAGCTTCGGCATTCTGGCACCCATTGTGACCGGTTACCTGGTGAGCAGCACAGGCAGCTTCACCATCCCGTTCATCATCTGCGGCGTGCTCGCAGTGCTGGGTTCGATCACCTCGCTCCTGGCGACGCGCGGCACAATTGGTGGCGAGCAACCCGATCGGCTCGCTCCGGCCACCGCCTCTGCGTGATGACATCGTGGGACGGCGCTAGTCCACCTTGAAGTGAGCCAGCGCCTTTCGGTCTATGTCGATCCCCAGGCCAGCACCTTGCGGCACCGCCACAATGCCCTTCACATGTTCGATCCGTTCGGTCAGCAGTGCGGCTCGGATCGGATGCTCCGTCCGGTCGAACTCCAGCATCGGCTCCTCGGGACGCAATGAAATCGGCGTGCTTGGCTGGATAACCGCAAGAAGCTGCAGTGCCGCCGCAATGGCAACGCCCGTCCCCCAGACATGCGGTGCAAACCGCACCCCGTAGCTGAAGGCCTGATCGGCGATCTTCTTGCACTCGGAAAGGCCGCCGGCCGCGCACGTGTCCGGCTGGGCAACGTCGATTGCCTGCCGCTCGAACAGTGTCCGAAATCCAAGTCGGGTGAACTCACATTCGCCACTGGCGATGGGAATGGTCAATGCTGCACGAACCCGCGCATGACCATCGACATCCTCGGGTGGCACCGGTTCCTCGAACCAGCCGATATCCAGCGCCTCGATCCGTCGCCCCAGCGCAATCGCCGACACGGCATCATAGGCATGATTGGCATCGATCATCAGCCGGATGCCGTCGCCAATCGCGTCACGGACCGCGCGCGCAGCCCGCAGATCGTCTTCGATGCCGAAGCCAACCTTGAGCTTCACCGCGCTGAATCCCTGGGTGCAGTACTCCGCCGCCTCATCGGCGAGATAGCGCGCCGGATCGCCACCCTCCCGACGATAGAGCCCGGTTGCGTAAGCAACAACTTGGTCTCGCACCGGACCGCCCATCAGCCGATGCACTGGCTGGTTGAGGTATTTGCCCTTGAGATCCCATAGCGCGATGTCGATGCCACTGAGACCTTGCAGGATCGATCCCTTCTGTCCGTGGTCGCGGAACCGCGCATAGATGTCATGCCAGATGAACTCGGTGCGCAGGGGATCCTGCCCGATCAGCAATCCCGCCAGTTCGCGCACCACACCCGCGTTGATACGCGCCGGCCCGTAACATTCCCCCCAGCCGGTCAACCCCTGGTCGGTCTCGATCTCCACGATAAGCGAGTGGCGTTTCGCGTACCACGCCCGTGAATAGGCGAACGGCTGCGACAGCGTCGCTTCCAGCACATGCGGGCGGACATTGACGATCTTCATGACAGAGACATCTGGCTCGCTTGCGTGAAGCGTTATTCGTATTACAATATGTGGAATAGGCGCAACTGGACCAAGTCGCGCCCCTCACCAGCCAAAGGACTTCGCCATGACCGCCATTGTCGGACACGGTGACTTCACCTACCGGGTGCAGCCGGATTGGGCGCAACTGCCCGAGGGATGGGACTTCAACGACGTCGGCGGCGTGGCGGTCGATCGGCAAGACCGGCTCTACGTCTTCAATCGCGGCGGTCATCCCATGGTTGTGTTCAACCGCGACGGCAGCTTCGCCCACGCGTGGGGTGACGACATTTTCAAGCGTCCGCATGCCGTGCACCTGGCGCCGGATGGCACCATCTGGTGCACCGACGAAGGCGACCACGTGGTGCGCCAATGCACGCTCGACGGCCAGGTGCTGTTCACGCTCGGAACGCCGGGAAAGCCGGCCGAGGAATTCAGCGGCAGTCCGTTCAACCGTTGCACGCAGACGGCATTGACCCCGGATGGCGACATCCTCGTCGCCGACGGCTACGGCAACGCGCGTGTGCACCGCTATTCCCCCGATGGGCGGCTCAAACTGTCGTGGGGTCAATTCGGCACCGATCCGGGCGAGTTCAATGTTGTCCACAACATCGCCTGCGATGCGGACGGACTGGTCTACGTTGCCGACCGGGAAAACTACCGCATCCAGGTCTTCGACTGCGACGGACGCTTCGTCACCCAATGGCATAATCTGTACCGTCCATGCGGACTCTACATGCACGGTACCCGCCAGCCGATATTCTTCGTCGGCGAGCTCGGCCCGTTCCTCGACATCAACCGGCGCTATCCGAATATCGGCCCGCGCATCTCGATCCTGGACCACAAGGGCAACCTGCTCGGACGGCTTGGCGCGCCTCACGCGGGAACCGAACCCGGTACCTTCATCGCACCGCACACGCTGGCGATGGATTCGCACGGCGATCTCTATGTCGGCGAAGTATCCTACTCGGCATGGACGCATGTTTTCCCCGGCGTGCCGAAGCCTCCGCGCATCCGCAGCCTTCAGAAATTGCTGAAGATGAGCTAGGCACCTCGTGCAGCCAGAGAGTGCACAACTATGGTGAACAACATTGCCGATGCCGCCGCCGCCTTCATCGAGGCGCGCGCGCCGCGGCCGCATTGGCCCGGCGTGGCGGCCGAACTGTGCCCCGCGACAATAACCGAGGCCTATCTGGTGCAGCAGGCGATTCATGCGCGCCTCGCCACTCAGGGCGTCCGGCGCCTCGGCTACAAGATCGGCTCGACTTCGCCGGTCAATCAACGGCCCTGGGGGCTGGATGAGCCGGTCTATGCCGGCATCTTCACCGACACGCTGTCCGACTCTCTGGCCACGGCATTGGCGCGACCGTTGCTGCATCCATCGCTGGAATGCGAGGTGGCACTGCAATTGGGCCGCGACATCGATGGCAACGACCCCGCGCTCGCACCCACCACGATCCTGGATTCGGTGGAGTCCTGCTATATCGCCTGTGAGATCATCGATGGCCGTTATGAAGCCCCGATGTCCCTCGGCGTGCCGACCCTGTTGGCCGATGACTTCTTCCATGCAGGCTTCGTACTCGGCCCCCCGAATCCCGATTGGCGCAAGCTCGACTATCGCACGCTGGAAGGCTCGATCGAGATCGACGGCGCACGCGTCAGCGGCAATGCCGCCGACACGCTTGATGCCATCAGCGCTATGCTCTGGCTTGCCCGCAAGTTGGCACAATCCGGCACCCGGTTGCGCGCGGGCGATATCGTGCTGACAGGTTCCTTCACGCGGCCGGTGCCCATTGCGCTGGCCGCGCGTGCCGTCGCCTTGACCATCACCGGCTTCGCGCCACTGACCCTGTAGTCGCGGCATCTGGCGAACGCCGCGAACCCGGAGATACGTCTGGTCAGCATACCAGCTGCGACCGACCACAGGAAAACTGTGCCCACCAGCCTCATGATCGGGGCGAATTCGTCGCTTCGGGTCAATGCCGCACGGGATCCTGTCACAAGGCCGCATCCCGCATTTGGGTGACTGGTTGAACGGCTGGCCATTGTCTACTGGATGCGACAGCATCAGTGGAGGACGTCATGTCCGTGATCACCCGCCGTCTGGATCGGTTGGTTCGGGCGGAGTTGTCCCGCCTAGGAATGGAAAACACCAACCCGGCAACTGGGCGCAGTGTACGTGGCTATCGAGTGCCGCTGACACGGCCGAACCCACAAAAATCATTCCAACCCAGCGCGTGCCGCCCCAGCCGCCACCGCACGCTTCAGCTCAATGTGCACAACATCTGCGATTCCGGCCTGAGCTGCGCCGGACTGACCAACTGCCTCGAAATCAGCAAGCGAGGCAGGGGTTGGATCGAGTGTCGCAAGGCGCGGGAGACAATCAACAGGGAATGCTTCGGCGGCGGGAACCGGGAACACATCGATCACATACGCAAAAACGTCGATCCCGGGTACGCCAATTGCCGCGCGGCATGGCGTGCTAACAATTGCGATGAATGGAACCGAGGGCGCGCGCGGTCCCGATTGTTTTTCGATTAGCATCCTGTTCGTGAAGCCGGCCGGCGGTGAACGCCTGGTGCGTAAACGAGGCATCGCGCATCGTTTCGTTTTGGCGCGCCGCTGGGCCGCAGCGATGGTTTGCCAAGGATCCGAAGTTCGACGCGCAATTTCGCCAGCAGTATCTTGGCCTGCACATTGCCGCCGCGCGACGTGAATGCGACAGTTGGATAACGGCACCGCAAGGCGCGCTCGCACTCCTGCTTCTGCTGGACCAGTTTCCGCGCAATGCATTCCGCGGCACGGCCCACATGTATGCAACCGACCCGCTCGCACGGTTCTTCGCAAGGAAGGCGCTCGCGAGCGATTACGACGATCAGGTTGAAGTTGCGTTGCGGCGATTCCTTTACCTGCCGTTCGCTCATTCCGAAAAGCCGCAGGATCAGAAATTATCTGTCGAGCTGAGTTGCCGCGTAAGCGCGGAGTATGCGCAGCGAGCCCGCGAACACTGCCGGATTATCCAACAGTTCGGGCGATTTCCACACCGCAACAGGCTCCTGGGGCGCAGGACGACAGCCGGCGAGGCGGCGTTTCTGCTCGCCGGGGGGTTCGCGGGTTGACACGGAAACAGCTCCCTGTCGCAGGAGCTCGGAAGATGCCCGACTTCACGTCGGCGCTATACCTGGGGATGCGGCATCCCAACACTTCCCTCCGGCCGTGGCGGGAGATCACCACAGGGATGCCGGCCGCACTGCGGTCGCCGCCGATCATGCAGAGCGTTGCGAACGCGATCGCAGAGCTGCAAGGGTGCGAGCATGCAGTGCTCCTGCCGTCAACGTTGCATCTGTTCTTCGACCTGTTCGAGATGTTCCGCCGCGAGCGCGCCAGGGTATATCTGGATGCCGGTGCCTATCCGATCGCGCGATGGGGTGCAGAACGAGCCGCGGCGCGAGGCCTCGCCCTGCATGTCTTTCCTCACTACGCGCCGGACGTTGTCCGGCACATGATAGAGCGGCATGCGACAGACGGTAGGCGTCCTGTGATCCTCGCTGATGGATTCTGTCCGGATTGCGGCCGTACTGTGCCGCTTGCGGAGTTGATTCGCTGTGTTCGTGCCCGCAACGGCTATGTCGTGCTCGACGACACGCAGGCGCTCGGGATTTGGGGCTGCCTGCCGGATATGCAGAACCCGTACGGCACCGGTGGAGGCGGATCTTTGCGGCGACACGACATCCGATCGCCCGCGGTGATCCTGGGCAGTTCACTTGCGAAAGGCTTCGGCGCTCCGGTTGCCGCGTTGAGTGGAAATGCGCGGGTAGTGCATCGCTTCATAACGCAAAGTGCAACACGTGTACACGCCAGTCCGCCGTCGAATGCCGCGTTGCATGCGGCGGAGCACGCGCTCTCCATCAACGAGGTCAGCGGAGATGCGCTGCGCCGCCACCTCGCCCACCTTGTTCAGCGGTTCCGCAGGCGGATGCGGGAGGCTGGACTTCAGGGCACGCCCAGCCTGTTCCCTGTTCAGCCCGTCATGCTGAATCCCGGAAGCGATCCCGTGCGTCTGCACCATGAGCTGTGCGCAGCCGGTGTCCGTGGCGTGCTGCTAAGGCAGCGCGGCAAAGCTGGCCCGCGCCTGGTATTCATCTTCAACGCAGAGCACACATTTGAGGATGTCGACGCCGCTGCCAGCGCAATCATAACAGCGGTCGATAGGCAGTTGGCGGCTGCGCGGTACGGCATTCGCTACAACGATGCGCAACGTGAATCCGCAGTAACGCAGAAGCATTAATGCACTCGGCTGACTGTCTTTTCCGCGTTTCACCGAAGTAGGTTCCTTG
>Ga0310811_10014884_pt1 | contig 10154 bp, 6 predicted proteins | sample YCmetagenome_FD_207642 | JGI IMG/M metagenome (GOLD analysis project Ga0310811, IMG submission 207642) | Soil microbial communities from experimental microcosm in Duke University, North Carolina, United States - YC | ecosystem: Engineered > Artificial ecosystem > Soil microcosm > Unclassified ...
CTCGATCTCGTCGAGCAACTGGACCGCGGCGGCGCGCTCACCCGAGCACGCCGCGATCTCCAAGGCACGCAACAGAAAGCGCTCCAGCCCCAACCGGTCGCCGGCGCTACGGTGGCGCCGCAGCACCCGCAGCGCCAAGCTCGTCGCCTCGACCGGGCCGGCCACCTGATGCGCCAATCCGACCTCCACCCAACCGCGCAGGCCGACCAGCCGCTCATGCCGGTTCACCGCGGTGAGCCACTCGTCGGCTGCTCGCACATCGCCACGCGCGGAACAGATCTCGGCCGCGAACAACCGGCCCGCGCAATGGACCAGCGTGCTCACGGAACCGCTGAGGTGCAGTTCGCGGGCCGCCGACAGCGCGGCCGACCAGTCGCCGCGCGCATAGCCGCGAACCACCCGCTGGTACGCGGACAGGACGCCGGCACCCGGCGCCCGGTAGCGATCGCCGAGCACCACCTCGAACGCGGTGGCCAGGTCTCCGACCGAGGTCGCCTCGATCAGGACGTCGAGCAGCGCCGCCGGATCGTCGGTTTGCCTCGACTCACGCAGCGCCCGCTCGCAGGTCCGGCGGTCGCCCACGATCGCGCTGGACACCGCCGCGACGTCGGCGGCGGAGAGCACGGTGCCGGCCGACCGACTGTCGGCCAGGCGGCGCACCGCCCCGTACCCGTCGATCAGGTTGGGCAGCGGCTCGCCGAGTACGCGCCGCACGGCCCGCCTCGGCAGCGCCCGACCGACGTGCAGTGTCGCCATTATCGCGATGGCCCGCAGGTCGGCTCGCACCATCGGCGACGGCGAGCCGAGCACCTCCGGCTCGGCGAACAACTCGTAGACGACGTCGTAGCGGCCGGTTCGCAGCACCAGACGAAGCAGGATCGGCAGCACGCGCGCGTGTTCGCGATGCCAAGGGCCGAGCCGCCGCAGCGCCGCCGCGTACCACCGGACGGCCTGTTCGGTCCGGTCCTGTTCGGCTTCCTCCGCGCGACGCACGAGCCAGCGGGCGACCTCGTCGTCCGCATCGAGCGCGGATCCCGCACGGGCCACGTGGTCAGCCAGGACGGACGCCTCGACCGACTCACCACCGCGCATCCGGGCGAGCAGGTCGGCGGCGATCGCGGCGTGCAGCCGGCCCGACGCCTCAGGCCCGATGTCCGCGACGATCGCGCCGGCCAGCGCCGCGCAGCGGCAGCGGACGCGACCGTCGGGCCCGACGTCGAGGACACCTTCGATGATCAGGCGGTCGAGCGCCCGGCCGAGGTCGCGCAGTTCCGTGTCGAGGACCCTCGCGAGCAGCGGTAGGTCGTCCACGGTGAGCCGGCCGAGCACGGCAACGGTGGTGACCAGGTCCCGCTCGTCAGCCGCCAGCCGGCCGACCCGGCGCAGCAGCCAGTGGCCGTCGGGCAGCACGATCGGCTCGGCCGGATCGCGCAGGCACAGCCGGTCGTGCAGCACGGTCAGCTGGTCACGGTCCTGAAGGTGCTCGACCGTGGCCAGCGTCGTGCCCGGATTGCCGAACAACGGTCCCAGGGCGTCGTGCAGGGCGACGAGCAGCGACTCGTCCGGCGGCGCCGCGATCCGGCCGACCAGGGACTCGACGCAGTGGTCGGGCAACGGTCCCAGTTCGATGGTGTCGTCGGCCAGCGTGACCAGCTCAGCCACGCCGGGCGCCAGGTCGCCGGTGTCCCGGAAGGCCACCACGACCAGACAGCCGGGGCGGCGCGCGGCGCCGAGCACCAGCGCGGGCTCCCGGATGGCGTGCGCGTCGTCGACCAGCAACACCACGCGACGGTTCTGGGCGATGCCGCCGAACAGGGCGGCGAACTCGACGACCATCCGCGCCGTCCACCACTCCGTGGTGTGGTCGGGCACCGACATCAGCCGGGTCACCGCGCCGATCGAGCGGACCAGCTGCGAATCGCCGACCTGCTCGAAACGGTCGCGGATCGCGTCGAGCACGGTGGACACACCGAACCGGTCGTCCGCGGCGTCGGCGCGATCGCCGAACGACACTCGGATCACCAGGTCGGCCGCCGGCAGGTCGTGGGCGATCGCCGCCAGCAGGGTGGACTTGCCCACGCCGACGGGTCCGCGGACGGCGATCAGCCGACCGTGCTCCGCGGCGGCCGCCGCCCGCCGCAGCACAGTCAGTTCCTGGTCTCGGCCGCAGGGTGCGGTTCGGCGTCGCCCCATCGCTCCCCCAAGCGTTGTCAACGATATGCAACGTGACGCAGGCGTACAGTAACCAGGGGTGTCCGGAACCGCAGCAGTGACAGTAATCCTGGGCAAGAAAGCGTGGCTTCGCCGGGCCCGCGCCAGGCCCGTTGGTATCGTTTTCATCGTCGGTCGTGACCATCGGTGAACGGTGAGGATCTGAGGGTGACGCCCACGAACGACGCCGAACCCGGACCGTTGTTCGGCCGCGACCAGATCGTCGACCACATCCTGTCCGCCGTCCGGTCCCCGGCCGAACCGCCGATGATCCTGGTCACCGGGCCGACCGGGATCGGGCGCACCGCCGTGCTGGCCAGGGTCCGCGCGGCCGCGGCCGAACGTGGGATGACCACCATGAGCCTGCGGGTGGCACAGAATGATCGCCACCGCCCGTACGCGGTTGCCTTGCGCCTCGCGGCGGAACTGGCCGCCGCGAGCGACTGGGACGGAACCGATCCGGCCACCGGCACGGCCGGCCAGCTGACCACGGCGCTGGCATCGACGTTGGCCGGCCGCGACGACCTGGTGGTCCTCCTGGACGATCTCCAGTGGGCCGACCACAGTTCGGTGACCGTCATGACGTCGCTGGTCCGTCTGCTGACCGGCGCCTCGATCAGATTCGTCTGCGGGTTCCGGACGCCCACCGGTGATCCCGCCGGCGCCGAGCGGTCCACTGTGGACCGGATGCGGGATACCGGCCTGGTGCGGGTGGTCGGGCTGCGACCGCTGGGGCGGGCAATGGTCGCGACGCTGCTCACCGATCTGCTGCGGGCCACCCCGACACCCGAGTTGACCGCGGCCGTGCACCGGCTCAGCCGAGGCATTCCGGCCGCCGTGCTCGCGACCGTGCGGGGCTACCAGCAGGCCGGCTCGTTGCGGGTGGCGCAGCGGCACGCGTTCCTCTCGCAGCCGAGCCAACCGCCGGAGCTGCCCGCCGACCATCCGGTGTTCGACCATCTGCGGTGGCTGGCCGAGCCCGGCTGGTCGGTGGTCAAGGCGCTGGCGGTGCTGTACCCGTTGGACGCCCCGGCGGTCGGCCTGATCGCCGCGGCGGTGGACATCGACGAGAGCCAGGTCGTCGATGTGCTCCGCGCGCTGCGGACCGAGGGCGTGGTGCGGCCCGGCCCGACGCCGGGAAGCTGGCGGTTCCGCGTGCCGCTGCTCGCCACGGGCCTGATGTCGTGCCTCGGCCCCTACGAACGACGGCGGCTCGCCCAGTCGGCCGTCACCGCGCTCTGGGCCGGCGACGCCACCTGCGAGGACCCCTGCTATCTGCCGCAGCAGCTGGTGAACGCGGGCAAGCTGGTCGATCCCGACCGGGCGGCCAAGGAGCTGCTGGCACAGGGCGCCGCGGCCATGGTCGACGACGGTTATCACGCCGAGCGCTGGCTGTCGGCCGCGGCCGATCTGGAGACCGATTCCGCCCGACGGGCCACGGTGTTGCTCCTGCACGCCGCCACCAGTTGCCTGCACATGATGTTCGACCGCGCGTTGGCCAGCACCAGGACCCTGCTCGCCGGCCCGGTGGGCCACCTGTCCTCGGACGCCGTGCTGGAGCTGGAGATCGTCTACGTCGTGTCGCTGCTGGGCACCCGTGACGTCGACACGCTCGACGCGATCGCCGCGCACGGCTGGGAGTCGCTGCCCGGCTCGGACCAGCACCGCGTGCTCATCCGGGCCACCGCGCTGTGCGCGCTGGGCCGGTTCCGAGAGGCGGACGAGGTCTTCTCGGCAACACGGCCGATCTGGTCCGTCGGCAGCGGCTCGGTCGTCGCGTTCGGCGTGCTCTCCAAGGCATGCACGGCGGCGTTCCTCGGCCGGCTGGCCGAATTCGACGCGCTGGTCGCGGATCCGACCGCGGTGCCGTACTACGACGGGGAGCGCAACCGGCTCGGCCTGATCTTCCAGCTGGCCCGGATTCTGCTGCTGCTCGGCGATCTCGGCCAGGCCAGGGGGCTGCTCGCGACCCACATGCGCACGACCGAGCGACGCCCACTGGCCGACCAGGCCGTCGAGGCCTGCCTGGCCGGCCGGTGGGACGAGGCGCTCGAGCTGGCCCGGCTGCCCCTGGCCAGCGGCTCCACGCTCGGCTACGTGCCCGCGCACACCAGCCTGGTCCGCGAGCTGGCGACGATCCTCACCGCGCGGGGCCAGCTCACGCAGGCGCGCACGCTGATCGAGCAGGCCGTGGCGGAGCAGCCGATCCTCACCCACCTGCTCGCCGCGCCGGCGGCCGAGTTGGCCGGCATCCTCGACGGGCGCGACGGCGCGCGGCAGCTGCTGGTGGACGGGCTCCAGCTGGCGGCCGAGCAGGGGCTGGTGATCGGTGTCGACGAGTTGTGGCTTCGGCTGTGCGAATGGGAGCTGGCCGGTGGCGACACGGAGGCGGCACGGCGGTGTGCGAACGAGATCGGCCCGATCGCCGATCGACTCGGCACCGATCGCGCACGGCGCAACCAGCTGCTGGCGAGGGCGCTCGCGTACCGCGATCAGCACGCCGGCGAGGCGGCCGTGTGGTTGGCCCTGGACCGAGAACAGCCTTTCGAGCTGGCCGGCACCCTCGCCGACCTCGCCGGCCATGGGCTGGCGAGCAAGAAGCTGCTGCTCGAGGCGTACGAGCTGTACGGCGCGCTGGGTGCGCTGCTGCCGCGCGTCCGGCTGCGCCAGGTGATGCGCGGGCTTGCGGTCGCCGTCGGCGACCGCAACGCGACCGTGGCCGAGAGCGAGCGGCTCCTCGCCACGCTGGTCACCGAGGGGCTCACCAACCGGCAACTGGCCACCGTCCTGCAGATCAGCGAAAAGGGCGTGGAGGGCAGGCTCAGCCGGCTGTTCCAACGGACCGGCTACCGGTCCAGGGTGGAACTCGCGACCGCGATACTGACCGGCGAGTATCCGGCCTGACATTCGGTCCGGGCGCGGCCTTCGGGAGGAACAGCCGCATCACGGTCGCGGCATCGCGGGCGTGGCGCAGCTCGGTGATGCGCCGTTCGTCGAGCAGCATCGTGGCCAGCGTCGACAGCAGGTGACCGTGCTCGTCGCCGTCAGCGGCGATCGCGACGCAGATCGAGACGGGGTCGCCACCCCAGTCCACGCCACCAGGGAACTGCAACACGGCCACGGCCGTCCGCCGCACGTGCTGGCGAGCAACGGCGCTGCCGTGCGGGATCGCCGTGCCCTGGCCGACGAAGGTCGACACCGTGTGCTCGCGCTGGTGCATCGCCGCGACGTACGGCTGATCGACGGCGCCGACCCCGACCAGCACCGCGCCGCACTGGTCGATCGCGTCGGCCTTGTCCCTCGCGGCCAGGCCCAATCGCACCGTGTCCGCGGTCAGCACGCCGTTGTCAGCCAGCAAGGGGAACCCCGTTTCTGATTGCCTGTTCCAGCCGGGCGAACAGCGGGTCGCCGAGAAACAGCCGGAAGCCGAGCACCGGCTTGTCCGGCACGACCCGGCTGGTCCGCACGACCAGGGCCTCCTGGCACAGCACGACATCCGCGTCGGCGGGAATCTCGGTGACCGACGCGTGTCGGACCGAGACCGAGTACCTGGCCAGCGCCGCGGCAAGCTGCGACGCCACCAGCACGCTGCTGCCCATGCCGGCGTCGCAGGCCACGACCACCTTGCGCACCTTCGCACCGTCGATCGTCGGCACGTCCTCACTCCCCCGCATCGGCCGCGCGCCGGCCGGCGTCGGCGGTTTCCCGGTCCGCCCGGCCCAGTCCCAGCAGCGCGGACCCCACGGCGAACGAGGTGACGGCGGCGACCGCCACGGCGGTGAGCACCCCGAGGTAGCCGCCTTTCGGCGTGACCGCGAGGACCGCGAGGATGCTGCCGGGCGAGGGCGTTGCGACGGTCCCGGCATCGGTGATCACCGACATCACGATCCCGGCCGCGCCACCGGCGATCGCCGCCAGCACGAGGCGTGGGCGGGCCAGCACGTAAGGGAAGTAGATCTCGTGGATGCCGCCGAGGAAGTGGATCACGATCGCTCCCGGCGCCGTCGGACGCATCGATCGAGGCCCGAACAGCAGGCAGGCCAGCAGCACACCGAGGCCGGGGCCCGGGTTCGTCTCCATCAGGAACTCGATGGCCTTGCCGTGCTCTGCCGCCTGCGCCGCGCCGATCGGCCCCAGCACGCCGTGGTTGACAGCGTTGTTGAGGAACAACACCTTGGCCGGCTCGATCAGGGCCGCGGCCAGCGGCAGCACCTGGCGGTCCACCAGCAGCTGCACGCCGTTGCCCAGCCACAGGGTCACGGCTTCGACCGCGGGCCCGACGACCAGCATGCCGGCGACCGCCAGCATGCCGCCGAGCACGCCGCAGCTGTAGTTGTCCACCAGCATCCGGAACCCGGGCCGGACCCGGGCGCCGAGGGCGCGGTCGATCTCCCTGAGCAGCCACGCCGCGAGCGGGCCGACGAGCATGGCCCCGAAGAACACCGGCACGTCGGTGCCCACGGCGAGGCCGATCGTCGCCACCGCGCCGACGACCGCGCCGCGCTGGCCGTGCACGAGCCGTCCGCCGCTGGCGCCGACCAGCACCGGCAGCAGATAGGTGATCGTCGGTTTCGCCAGGGCCGCAAGCGTCGGGTTCGGCAGCCATCCGGTGGGGGTGAACAACGCCGTGAGCAGTCCCCACGCGATGAAGGCCCCGATGTTCGGCAGCACCATCGCGGCCAGGTTTCCACCGAAACCCTGTGCCGCGGCACGGATCCGGTCGATACGGACTCGATCGACGAGGGGGCGGGCCGTCCGGTCGGCCGCGTCAGGTGGTGCGGTCATTGGTCGCCTCACTCCGCAAAATGCTCCAATGCCGACGCGCGGCGGCGGGGCGGCGTCCGCGTCGGGCCGCGCCGAAGGGGGGAAACCCTCACGAATCGCCTCGACCGCACGGTGTCGTACCTCCGGAAAGGGCACAGCCGGGTGATCGCACGGGACCGTCCCCCGGCGCGGAACTTGGCCGGCTCCGCCGCACCTCCGTATCCATGGAGGCATGACAAAGGTGAGTGGGGACAACCATTCGGCGGGCGGCGACCACCGCCACGTCCTGCTGGCCGGTCCGCGGTCGTTCTGCGCCGGAGTCGAGCGGGCCATCGAAATCGTCGAGCGGGCTCTCGAGTCGCGCGGCGCCCCGGTGTACGTGCGCAAGCAGATCGTGCACAACGCCACCGTCGTCGACGATCTGGCCCGGCGCGGCGCGATCTTCGTGCAGGAGTTGAACGAAGTCCCGGCCGGAGCGACGGTGGTGTTCTCCGCGCACGGCGTCTCCCCGGCCGTGCGCCACGAGGCGACGCGCCGTGGCCTTGAGGTCATCGACGGCACCTGTCCCCTGGTCGCCAGGGTTCACGCCAAGGCGCGTCGCTACGCGGCCCGCGCCGACACCGTCGTGCTCGTCGGCCACGCCGGACACGAGGAGGTCGAGGGAACTCTCGGCGAGGCGCCGCAATCCATCGTCCTGGTCGAGACGGCCGACGACGTCGCACGGCTGTCGCCGGCCGATCCCAGCCGCGTCTCCTACCTCACCCAGACGACGCTGGCGGTGGACGAGACCACCGAGGTGGTGAACGCGTTGCGGCAGCGGTTCCCGCTCCTGAGCGAGCCGGGCTCCGAGGACATCTGCTACGCCACCACGAACCGGCAGCACGCGCTGGGCGCGATCCTCGACGAGGCCGACCTCGTCCTGGTCGTCGGCTCGCCGAACTCCTCCAACTCGGTTCGGCTGGTGGAGATGGCCCGCCGCCAGGGCACGCCGGCCGAGCTGATCGACCGCGCGAGCGACATCCGGCCCGAGTGGCTCGACGGCGTGCGCACGATCGGGCTCACCGCGGGCGCTTCGGCCCCACCACTGCTGGTCTCGGAGGTGATCGCCGCGCTGGGCGAACTCGGGCCGGTGACCGTGGAAGAACGCGAGCTCACCCGCGAGACCGTCCACTTCGACCTGCCGCCGGCAGTGCGCGAAGCCTCCTCCGCACCGGCCGGTGAACCCGCGTGACGGCCACCTTGCTCGGTCGTGCCACCAGTCCGGCACGCCTCAAGGAGTTGCGTCCGGACCAACTGCCCGCGCTGGCGGCCGAGATCCGAGAATTCCTCGTCGAGACGGTCAGCGCCACCGGCGGCCACCTCGGCCCGAATCTCGGCGTCGTCGAGCTGACCATCGCGCTGCACCGGGTGTTCGACTCCCCGCGCGACCGCATCGTGTTCGACACCGGCCACCAGTCGTATGTCCACAAGATACTCACCGGGCGGCTGGCCGCGTTCGACACCTTGCGGACAGCGGGCGGGCTGTCCGGCTATCCGCTGCGCGTCGAGTCACCGCACGACCACGTGGAGAACTCACACGCCTCCACTTCACTGTCCTACTCGGACGGTCTGGACCGGGCGTTGCGGCTGCGCGGCGAGCCGGGCCGCCGCGTGGTCGCGGTGATCGGCGACGGCGCGCTGACCGGCGGCATGGCCTGGGAGGCCATGAACAACCTGGGTGGCGGCAGCGGGCAGGTCGTCATCGTCCTCAATGACAACGGACGCTCGTACGACCCCACGGTCGGCGGTGTCGCCGCGCACCTGGCCGAGCTGCGGCACGGCCGGCACGACGGCCCGAACCTGTTCACCACACTGAGATTCGACTACGTGGGCCCGGTCGACGGGCACGACGTCGCCGCCGTCGAGCAGGCGTGCCGCGAGGCCGCGGGCCGGAACCGCCCGGTAGTGGTGCACTGCGTCACGCAGAAGGGACGTGGCTACGTCCCGGCCGAGGACGACCAGGACGACCACATGCACGGCGTCGGCCCGTTCGATCCGGCGACCGGCCGCCCGACCGGCGGCGGCGCCACCTGGACGGACTCGTTCGGCGCGGCGTTGGTGGACATCGCCGCCGCGCACCCCGAGGTCGTCGCGCTGACCGCCGCGATGTCGCAGCCCGTCGGCCTCGGCCGGTTCGCCCAGCGGTTCCCCGACCGCCACATCGACGTCGGCATCGCCGAGCAGCACGCGGTGACCAGCGCGGCGGGGTTGGCCATGGGCGGCCTGCACCCGGTGGTGTGCCTGTACGCCACGTTCCTCAACCGGGCGGTCGACCAGGTCATGATGGACGTGGCCATGCACCGGTTGCCGGTGACGTTCGTGCTGGACCGCGCCGGGATCACCGGCCCGGACGGCGCCAGCCACCATGGCATGTGGGACCTGGCCCTGTTGGGGGCGGTGCCGGGCATGCGTGTCGCGGCGCCCCGGGACACCGTCGAACTCGCCGCGCTGCTGGCCGAGGCGGTGCGGACGACGGACGGTCCCACCGCACTGCGTTTCCCGAAGGCGAAAGCCGGTCCGGCCATCCCCGCGCTCAACCGGATGGACGGTCTGGACATCCTGCACCGCAGCAGGTCCCGGCCGCTCGACGTCCTGCTGGTGGCCGCGGGCGTGCTCGCCGGGCCGGCGATCCAGGCCGCGGAATCCCTCAGCGACGACAACATCGGGGTGACCGTGGTCGATCCGCGCTGGCTGCTGCCGATAAATCCGACCCTGGTGCATCTCGCGTCTCGGCACCGGCTGGTCATCTCGGTCGAGGACGGCCTGCGCACCGGTGGCGTCGGGACGGCGCTGGCGCAGGCGTGCGTCGACGCACAGGTGCGGACACCGGTGCACAGCATCGGACTGCCCGGAAGCTTTCTGCCGCACGGAGACCGGTCGGCCGTTCTCGCCGATCACGGCCTGACGGCCGCCGCCATGGCCGAGACGATGCTGTCGCTGCACCACGGTTGGGCGCAGCGAGACCTGGAGGGAACACGATGACGGCACAGGTTGCGCTCGGTATGCCCGCGATGCCTCCTCCCGTACTGAGCGAGCGGCGGCGGACCCGGCAACTGCACGTCGGCACGGTCGGCGTCGGCAGCGACTACCCCGTCTCGGTCCAGTCCATGACCACCACCCTGACCGCCGACGTGAACTCG
>Ga0310811_10014885_pt1 | contig 10154 bp, 10 predicted proteins | sample YCmetagenome_FD_207642 | JGI IMG/M metagenome (GOLD analysis project Ga0310811, IMG submission 207642) | Soil microbial communities from experimental microcosm in Duke University, North Carolina, United States - YC | ecosystem: Engineered > Artificial ecosystem > Soil microcosm > Unclassified ...
ACTTATCTGTTGGTGGCGGTATTTCTGTTGCTGGAGGTCGGTCTTCGGGTGTATAACCCGTTTCATTTCCGGCTGAAGGGGGATAAGATCGTTCTACCCACTGGCATAAAGCAGACAATTACCAACGGGATCAATCCGAAGCTGGATTCTCAGATCGTCAATACGCGTAACAGCCTGGGTTTTCGGGGACCTGAGCCCCGTGAAAGCGATTCTACTCTTATAAAGATCATCACTATCGGCGGAAGCACGACGGAGTGCCATTTTCTGTGTGACGACCGGACCTGGCCGTATCTGCTGGGTAAGCGGCTATCGGATAGTTTCGGAAATTTCTGGCTTAACAATGCCGGTCTGGACGGACATTCCACTTACGGCCATATTGTCCTGCTGAACGACTATGTCAAACATCTGCGGCCTTCCGTGGTGATCTTCCTCACGGGCATCAATGACGTTGAAAACAGCGCGCCTACCTTTCACGACAGGCTAAACACGAGGGGGGCGGCGGCCGACTGGCAGCACTATCTTTTTCAGAACAGCGAGGTTTTAAATCTTGCGCTCAATCTTGTCCGGGGATCGAGGGCGCAGCGATTCAATAATACGACGAACCGGATGCTGGTATTGGACAGCAGCCGGCGGCTGGTTTTGCCGGATCCTGTGGCGGCACGGCGACTGGCGGCGCAGGGGCCTTTTCTCGAAGCGTATCGTCTGCGTCTGCAGCGGCTGGCGGACACCTGTCTGGCCTGGCATATCCTGCCGGTGTTCCTGACTCAGCCCAATCAGTTCGGGGTGGGGCGCGATCCGGTGACGGGTGCGGATCTGGAGCTGTATCCGACCGATGATGCGGATCCCGGAATGAACGGGCGGCTGATCTGGGGGGTGCTGGAGCGATACAATGATGTGGTGCGCCGGTTGTGTTCGGAGAGGGGGTTGCCGATGATCGATCTGGCGAGGGCGTTACCCAAGAACAGTCTCTATTTCTACGACATGTCCCATTTTACGAATGCCGGAGCGGAGCGGGTGGCGGGGATCGTCGATTCGGCGCTGGCGCCGGTGCTGGAAAAGAATTTTCGGGTCCGGAAGCGATGATCGTGAGAATTTGCGCAAATTTGGCGAATGAAGATCCTCGGGATATCAGCCTATTATCATGACTCGGCGGCCGCCATTCTGGAGAATGGCGAGGTGATCGCCGCCGCCCAGGAAGAGCGGTTTTCGAGGATCAAGAACGATCCCGGATTCCCGCGCGAGGCGGTGCGGTTCTGTCTGCGCTATTCGGGAATATCGCTGAAGGATGTGGATGCGGTGGTGTTTTATGACAAGCCGTTTTTGAAGTTCGAGCGACTGCTGGAGACGTATTATTCGTTTGCCCCGAAGGGGCTGGTCTCTTTTCTGGCGGCCATGCCGGTGTGGATCAAAGAGAAGTTATTCCTGAAGAGAGCGTTGTATAAAGAATTGGGTTCGATCGAGCCCTTTGCCGGGAAGCGGCCGCTGCTGCTGTTCCCGGAGCATCATTTGTCGCATGCGGCGAGCGCCTTTTATCCGACGATGTTCGCTGATGCGGCGATACTTGTGCTGGATGCGGTGGGCGAGTGGGCTACGGTATCTATTTCGAAGGGGGAAGGAGGTCAGATCACCCTTCTGAAGCAGCTGGATTTTCCGCATTCGCTGGGGCTGTTGTATTCCGCGTTTACGTATTACTGTGGGTTTACGGTAAATAATGGAGAGTATAAGCTGATGGGGCTTGCTCCGTATGGGAACCGGGATGGGGCGGACTGCCGGCGGATGGTGGAGATCATCAAAACCGAGCTGGTGGATATCAGGCCTGACGGTTCTATTTTCCTCAATCAGGACTATTTCGATTATGCCACGGGGAAAAGGATGGTGAAAGATGGGATTTGGGAGCGGCTGTTCGGGTTTCCGCGGAGGCGGCCGGATGTTCCGCCGGAGCAGCGTTACTGTGATATGGCGATGGCGATACAGGAGGTGACGGAAGAGATATTTCTTCTTTTGGCGAAGGAAGCAAAGCGTCTGACGGGGTCGGACAATCTGTGTCTGGCGGGTGGAGTGGCGCTCAATTGTGTGGCGAACGGCAAGCTGGATGGCACCGGATTTTTCAAGAATATTTTTATTCAGCCCGCTGCGGGAGACGCGGGGGGCGCGCTGGGAGCGGCTTATGCGGCTCATTATATTTATTTCGGGCAGGAGAGGGGAGTTGTTGCAGGCGTGCCGGATGGTTTGAAAGGGTCGAGGCTGGGTCCGGAGTTTGGTGAAACGGATATCGTGCCGGTTGCGAGGAAATATGGTTGTCCTTACCGGAAGGTGGAAGGTGAGGAAGATCTCGTGCGGGAAACGGCGGGTCTGATCGCGGAAGGCGGGGTTGTGGGATGGTTCCAGGGCAGGGCGGAGTTTGGTCCGAGGGCGCTGGGGTCGAGGAGTATCCTTGCGGACCCGCGGGATCCGGGCATGCAGCGGAAGCTGAACCTGAGCATCAAGAACAGGGAGGGTTTCCGGCCTTTTGCGCCGGCTGTGATGGCGGAGGAGGTGGCCAATTATTTTGAGATGGATGGAGCTTCGCCGTATATGCTGCTGGTGAAGGAGGTGAAGAAAAGCAGGCAGGTTGGTTTGCCCGCGGATTTTGCGGGGTGGGGCCTGGCGGAGAAGCTTTCTTTCTCCTGCAGCGATCTGCCGGCGGTCACGCATGTGGATCATTCGGCGCGGATACAGACGGTGGACAGGGAGGAGCATCCGCTGTTCTGGCGGCTGCTGCGAAGTTTCAAGGAACTGACGGGATGTGCGGTTGTTGTCAACACTAGTTTTAATGTCCGGGATGAGCCGATCGTCAATACTCCGGAGGATGCGGTCCGGTGTTTTCTTCAGACGAAGATGGACTACCTGGTAGCCGGTCCTTTTATATTTAGCAAGAAAGATTATCTTGCGGGTAAGAGCTAATTTTTTACTAAACAGATGCCGATGGATTTTTTAAGGGATCTATGGAATTTCCTTAAAACGAGGAAGAAATGGTGGCTTGCCCCTCTGATCATCGTGCTGATCCTGCTGGGGGTGCTGATCGTGCTGGGCGGCAGTTCCGCCCTTGCCCCATTTATCTACACTTTATTTTAGCGATGGACAGGTCAAAGCAATACGAGACGGTACTGGTGATTGTGCTTGGGTGTATTGTCGGATATCTTTTAAGCCATGCCCGGTGGTGGCTGCCGGCGGCGTTGGTCATCGGCCTTGTTTCCGTTCTGGTGCCTGCGGTTGCGGGGGGTATCGCTGTTGTGTGGACGAAGTTGTCGCGGTTGTTGGGGGAGGTGTCGGGCAGGGTATTGCTGACGGTAGTCTATGTGCTGTTGCTGGTGCCGCTGGCTTTGCTGGCGAGGCTGACCGGGCATGCCGGTTTACGCAGGAAGAGGGCTGGGGGCAGTTATTTTACGGAGCGTAATCACCGGTATGAGAAGGAGGATATGATCAATCCATGGTGAATTTGTTTTCGAATATTTTGAAAAGAAAGTTATTGACCGCGGATGGCGGGAGGCCTGGGGCTGGAGGCGGGAAGCCTTTGGCCGCGGCCGGGAGGCCTGGGGCTGGTGAGGGAAGGCCTTTGGCTGCCGGTGGAAGACCGGCGGCGGGGTTTGTGCAGCTGTTGTTGTTTTGCGCTGGCTCGTTCGTGCTTTATTTTCCTATACTGGGGCGGAGTTTTGCTTCCGATGATTTTCAGGTGTTGAAAAGGGTGGGTCTGGACAGGGTGATCCGGATCAGCGGGTTTTTCCGTCCCTTGTCAGACTTCAAGCTGTATTGCAATTATCTTTTAGGGGGTTTTGTTCCATGGGGATATTATTTTTCGAATATCCTGCTGCATGGAACGGCCGCGTTTTTCTTTTACCGTTTTTGCACGGATTGGAGATGGACGGAAGATGATGACAGGCAGGGCAGGTATGCGTTGCTGGCGTCCTTGTTGTTCCTGTGTTATCCATTTCACAATGAGTGTGTGGCATGGGTGTTGGGCGGGGGCGTGCTGCTGGCCAATTTGTTTGGGATTGCGTCTCTGCTGGCTGTGGTAAGCCATCTGCGGGAAGGCTGGAGGATATTCCTGTGCTGTCTGTTCTATTTTATAGGAGCGGCGGGATATGAGTCGGTGCTCCTGGTACCGGTGATGGTCCTGATCCTGTTATATGGCAGGGGAACGGGCCGGCGTTTTCATTGGGGGCTGGCGCTGGGGATGACCGTAGTGGCGCATTTCGCGTTGCGATGGATGATAGCCGGCGGTCTGGCAAATGAATATGGCAGTGCGTTCTTCAACAGCGGGTGGCGGGGCCATGTGCAGAATTTGTTCAAGGTGGCCGGGCGTCTTTTGCTGCCGCCTATGAGAGATGCCAGGGCGCTGATTGTTTTGTTTATTGTTGTCATGGCGGTTGTAGGCCGGGTCGTTTATCGTCGCTGGAGGAGTGCGGGGGAGCGGGGCTATTTATTGAAACTGTTGTTGTTGCTGGTGGTTGCCTGTGGTGTGGCGTTGGTGTCGGGTGTGAGCACGCATACTTCGGAGAGCGACCGGTTCCTCTACTTTCCGTCCTATTTTCTGTGTGCGGGTGTCGCATTTCTGCTGGCCGGTATTCGCGGGCGGTATACGGCGATCGTTGTCGCCGGGGTGCTCCTTTGTTATGAGATAGTGTTTCTGGAGGTGAATAACCGGAATTGGGTGAAAGCGTCGGGGATAACAAGGGAAGTGGTGAAGGCTGTGGAAATATCGATGGATGGGAGGCGGGATCCTGTGAGTAAGGTGTTTATTGCCAATCTGCCGGATGAGTGGAATGGGGCTTATATTTTTCGCCTGGGGCTTCCGGATGCTCTTTTAATGGAGGGAAGGGATACTTCGGGGTTGGTGATTACGGGTCATCTTTTGTCGAAGGATAGTGTTGGAATGCCGGATGTCAGGAGATTGGGGGCGGATAGTTTTCGTATTAGCGGTAGCGGTGATCCGCAGACTCAGTTGGGGTGGGAGAAGGGGAGGTGGTATACGTGGAAGGGAGGGGGTAGGGATGTGGTGTTGTACTGGAATGGAAAGGGGATGGTGGAATGGGGGCTGGCAGGTGCCGGATTTTAGTATTCGGGTTGGCGGATTTGTAGGGTTTTCGACAGGTGGGTTAGGTTTTGGCGAGTGGGTTAGGTTTGGGGAATGGTTGGGTTTTGGCGGGTGGTTATTCCAGTTCCTTCATGCGGGATACGTATTTTCCTATGATGTCGAATTCGAGGTTGACGGTGTCTCCGGGTTTAACGGACTGTATATTAGTGTGTTCGAATGTGTAAGGGATGATGGCGATGTCGAATTTTGTCTTTTTGACGTTGAATATGGTGAGGCTGATGCCGTTGAGGCTAATGGAGCCTTTTTCAATGACCAGATGGCTGAATTTTTTGGGGAATTCGAAGCGGAACTCCCAGCTACCGTTCTTATCGTTGCGTTCGAGGCAGGTGGCGGTGGCGTCGACATGTCCCTGGACGATGTGGCCGTCGAGGCGGCCGTTCATGATCATGCATCTTTCGAGGTTAACGAGGTCGCCGGGCTGCCAGGTGCCGAGGTTGGTCTTTTCGAGGGTTTCTTCGATGGCGGTGACGCGGTGGAGGTTGCCGTTGACTTCTTCGACGGTGAGGCAGACGCCGTTGTGGGAAAGGGATTGGTCGATCTTTAGTTGGGGGCTGAGGGTAGATTCGACCCAGTAGGTCTTGTTGGTGCCGCTGGTTTCCAGGGAGTGTATTTTTCCCAGTGATTCGATGATTCCGGTAAACATGGGGGTAAAGATCGGTTTTTTGGGGGAGATTTGGATTTTGGAGGTGGAATGGCGGGGTGGAATGGGGGGATGGTTTGGGGTGTTTGCGGCGGAGTGGGGATTTTGGGGCGGGATTTTTGGAGGAGGAGATTGATTTTTCGGGAAATTGGATTATCTTTGCAGTCCACTTAAAGGAGGTATATAAAAATGTTAATCATCGATTCCAAAGATTGCGAGAATATCGACAAAGCGCTGAAGAAGTACAAGAAGAAGTTTGAAAAGGCTAAAACCTTGTTGCAGCTGAGAGAGCGTCAGTCGTACACTAAGCCTTCTGTTCAGCGGAGGGGTCAGGTGTTGAAGGCGATCTACAAACAGCAGGTTGCCACCGGCAAGTTCGAGAAATAGCATTGCTACAAATAAATTGGTGAGGCTGCCCCTTTTGGGGTCAGCCTTTTTTGCTTTTGGGGTGGGTGTAGGCGATGGTTCACGAGTGGTACTGGCCGGGGGGCAGGGGCGGGCGAGCCAGGGGAGGTTGGCCAGGGCTTCGTGGAAGGGTGGGGAAATGGATTAAATTATTTAATTTAGAGGAAGTTATGGAGTTTGATGCGAGAATACCGGTGCAGTCCTTCCTCGACTATTTGAAGTTTGAGAAGAGGTATTCTGCCCATACGATACGGAGCTATCAGGATGACCTGGTGGCTTTTTTTGATTTTATACAGCTGGAGTTCGGGGGAATGGGTTTGGGGGAGGTGAAGGCGGCTATTGTAAGGAGCTGGCTGGCTTCGCTGCGGGATGGGGGGCTGACCCCGAGGTCAGTAAACCGGAAAATATCTTCGTTAAAGTCCTTTTATAAGTATCAGCTGAGGACGGGTGGGGTGGAGCAGTCGCCGATGGGGGCCATTATTGCGCCGAAGAGCCGGAAGCGGCTGCCGGTGTATGTCGAGCAGGGGGATATGGCGGTACTATTTGATCAGGTGAGGTTTGCGGACGACTGGGAGGGGTGGACGAACCGGCTGGTGCTGGCCATTCTTTACCATACCGGGATGCGGCTCAGTGAATTGGTGGGGTTGAGGGAGCGGCAGGTGGATAGTGGGAATGGTTCTGTTAAAGTTTTGGGGAAGGGTAATAAGGAGAGGGTTATACCGGTGAGCCCGGTGCTGATCGGGATGGTAAAGGAATATTGTGCGAAAAAGAGGGCGGAGCTGGAGAATCCGGATACCGAATATCTGCTGGTGGGAGCGAAGGGGAAGAAGCTATATCCCAAATATATATACCGGGTCGTACATCAGTATCTTGCACAGGTGACGACGATCGATCAGAAGAGTCCGCACGTGTTGCGGCATACGTTTGCCACGCATCTGATGAATGCAGGCGCCGAGCTGAACGCTGTTAAGGAGTTGCTTGGGCATGCGAGTCTGGCGGCGACGCAGGTGTATACGCATAATACTATTGAAAAATTGAAGGATGTCTATAAGAAAGCGCATCCTAAAGCATAAAAAAATTTGGGGTTGGTGCAATATTTTTTAGTGGTCATTTTAACGTTTGTAGCCGCATAAATTCTGCGTTTTATTTGGAAAAAACCTTTTGATAGGTTAACTTCATTGTACCACGATTAGCCTTGTATAAACCTTGTCCACGACTTTCTCGCAGCAGTAGTTCTTTAATTTATTGTTCACTGATTAAAAAATGGGAATGCTATGAACGTAAACATTCAAACTGTGCACTTCGATGCAGACGGTAAACTGGTAGATTACGTAAACAAAAAAATGACCAAATTAAGCACCTTCCATGACAGAATTATCAAAGTAGATGTGTTCCTGAAGCTGGACAACGTGGTTCACACTATCAAGGACAAGATAGCCGAGATCAGGGTCCATGTTCCCAGGCATCATTTTTTCGTAAAATGCTCCTCAAAATCTTTTGAAGAATCCTTTGACAGCGCTTTTGATTCGCTGGTCAATCAGGTAAAAAGAAAAAAAGATAAGACACTAGCCTAAAAAATTATTTAAAATTAAAGACCTCCAATCGGGGGTCTTTTTTTTGTGGGTATGGGGGACGGGGACGGTTGGTTTTGGGGTCATGGGGTGGAATGGCGGCCGTGGGTCTTTCTGATGCGGTATATGTCGTAGAGCAGTCTGATGCCGTCTTTTGCGGCGTGTACGGTGCTGCTGTCGTTGTAGCGGAGCTGGACGGGGAGTTTTTCGATAGGGATGCCGAGTGTGAGGGCCAGATGGATCAGTTCGATGTCGATCGCGAAGCGGCGGATATGGGATCGGCTGAATAGTTGGTGGGCTACTTCCTTCCCCATGCCCTTCAGGCCGCACTGTGTATCCTTTATATCCCGGGTAAAAAAAAGATTTACGAGGGTTGAGACCATATTGCTGCCCCAGTTGCGGAGGCGGCTGGTCTTTTCGCGGTAGACCGACCGGGGGTCTGTACGGTCGCCGATGGCCAGGAGGTGTGGGTTCCGACCAAGGAGGGAGATGAGGTCGTCGATGTTCTCGTATTGAAACGGGATGTCGGCGTCGGTGAACAGTTGTATATCTCCGGTGGCGAGCTGAAAGCCTCTGCGAAGGGCTTCGCCTTTTCCCTGGTTGGAGGGCAGTTGGAGAAAGAGAAGATTCCACTCTCTCGCATAAGAAGCGGTCAGGTCGCGATCGTCTGAGCCGTCGTCGACGAGTATGATCTCGGTCTGGTATGGCCGTTGCCGAAGCCAACTCAGGAATGGGGGAAGTTGTTCCTTCAGCATAGCGCTGCCATTGTAAACGGGGATAACGATGCTGGCCGAGATCATAGAGTGCGGTAAATTAATATTTTTTACTCATTCCGGGCAAAGTCCGCAGTATATTGCGGGCATGAATTTTCAGCATCGGTTAAAATGGAGCCGTGGTCTGGCTTTGAGGATCGTTGTGCTGGCTGTACTTGTGCCTTATGGGCTGTTGTTGCTGCGTTTTTCGCTAAGAAATGACCAGATAGAATATTTCCTGCCTGTCCGTATGTACATGAGCGAAGCCTTCAGGCATCATGAGTTCATGTGGTGGAATCCTTTTATGTCGGGGAGTTATCCGATACACTGCGATATGCAGTCGTCTGTATGGAATCCGATAACGGTATTGCTTGCGTGGTTGTTCAATTACAACGCGGTGCTGTTGTCGGTGGAGTTTTTGCTTTATTACGTGATCGGCGCTGTCGGTTGTTTTTATTTTGTACGGAATTTTTCGCGCAGCTATTATAGCTGTGTTTTGATGGCTGTTGCGTATGGCTGTGGCGGTTTCGCGACTACTATCTCCGAGTTTATGAGCTGGGTCGGCAGCTTTGCTTTTTTGCCGTGGGCTGTGCATTTTTTTTATCGGATGCTGAAGGGGCGGGATATATATTCCACTGTCAAATTTGGGGTGGCCATGTGGCTGCTGCTTGTCTGCGGATATCCGTCTTTTCTGATCTACCTCGGATATGGGGTCGTTGCGGTGATGCTGGCTTACTCGTACCGGCTGTATTTCACCGGAAGGGGGAAGGATGTCCCGCGGCTATTGGTTTTGGGGCTATTTGCGCTGGTGGTGATGGTGTTGTTGTCGTTGCCGGCTATTCATTCCTTTTACGAATACCTGCCGTATTATTCGCGGGGGACGCGGGCGGCGGAAGAGCATGTCAATTCGGAATATTTTGCGTGGAATTATCCAATTAGTCTATTGATCCCGGTGGCGGGAGTACTGGTGTTCAACAACAATCTGTATATGGGGTTGTTGACTGTGCTGACTTTTGTGACGGGGCTGAAAAGGAAGGTGCTGTCTTTCAGGGACAGGGTGCTGCTGGCCGGGTTTCTGTTCACGCTGCTGTTTACGCTGGGGAGAAGTACGCCGGTGAGGATCTGGGCCGCGCATCATCTGCCGCTGATGGGCGCGTTTGGTTTTTCGCATAGTGTGGGTATTTTTTTGGTGCTGATCTTTTTTGTATGGGCGGCGCCGGGGCTGGACAGGTTGTTTGATGGTGAGGGAGTGAGTGTGCGTGGGGTGCGCCGGGGCGCGGGTATAGCGGGTGTGCTGCTGGGAGTTTATCTGCTGTCGGGTGCCGGCAGGGGGTTGCTGAAGACGAAGCTATTGCATGATTTTTACTGTCTGTCCGGTTGTTTTCAGCTGCTGATGCTGGGGTTATTGTGTTTTTTGCCGTGGATTTACAGGAGCAGGACCAGGCTGCTGTTCTTTGGTTTACTGGATCTGGCCGCGGGGGTGTTTGCGATGATGCCGTTGTCGGGATTGACGAAGACGTCGCCGGGTGTTTATGACGTTAGTGTGGCGGCTTTTTACCGGGAGGATGCGGCGGCATATCTGTTTTCGCCGGCTGCGAGGGTGGCGAGGATCCGGGGAAGGGATCCGCATAAGAGCGTGAATGCGCTGAAGG
>Ga0310811_10014886_pt1 | contig 10153 bp, 8 predicted proteins | sample YCmetagenome_FD_207642 | JGI IMG/M metagenome (GOLD analysis project Ga0310811, IMG submission 207642) | Soil microbial communities from experimental microcosm in Duke University, North Carolina, United States - YC | ecosystem: Engineered > Artificial ecosystem > Soil microcosm > Unclassified ...
ACTCCTTTTCCACGGGATCACTCGTGCGGTAAAGCTTCGGGCGCCAGGCTGAAAGCCTCATTGCAAGCAATGTTATTTCGGAACTTGAGGATTGCCCAGGCATCTAGAGTAAACACCGGAAGTATTCTCCATAGTTGTCGTGTTATGTACCGATATGGTCAAGCTCAGAGACGTCGCAATGTATAGCATTGGCAGAGCCAGGGTCCTGGCGGCTCGATGGCACCGTGCCAACTGTTAGGCCTATCAATTCGATCGAAAATAAGAGTCTAACGCAAGACTAACAAGAGGACAAACAAGTTGATATCACGTTCCATTTCAGTAGATATCCAATTTTAAAGCGATTCCTAAACTGAAGCGTCACGATGTCCGAGACAGAGTGCTCTCGACAGCAATTCGTGCGTGGAAAGGAGAAACAGCCATGGTGATTAATTTAGTAGCAAACCACAAAGGGTCAAGCATTTCTGTTCCTGATTTTACAGATTTGACCAAATGTGGTACAAGGAAATCGGATTGTGCTCGCAAGTTTCCGAAGTATATATATAAGGTCGCCTTAACTGCCTTGAGGCTTCATGATGTGCATTTACTCCACCACATTGAATTGAAGGCAAGGCTCGAACTCGACGGCGTGGGTTGCTACAGTGTCCAAGTACGTTGAGGTGAAGATAACAGTACTAATACTATGAGGCATACTTTGAGGCACGGCAAAAGCCGATTGAACCCAGTTCTCGCGGAGTGAAATTAAATAGTGAATTAATGAAATTAATCATCAAAATAATTTCGCCCATCGCTAGCAGCATTTCCGGGGAGGATTTCGCGGATGGGAAGCGGAGAAGGTCTAGAGGAAATTAGCTAAGAAATGAATATTTTTAGAGAATGTGGCAATTGAAAATACAAATTTGAATGATAAAAAATAATAAAGATTGAAAGTCCGACGGCCACGAGCTGAGCACAGGCCAACCGAGCATTCGCTTCATGGTGTGAAGCGCCGTCTGCTTCCCACTGTGACTGCCAGCATCTCCCCAGCCGCACGCTATCCCAAACAGCGTCCACTGCGTTAAACAGTGCCCTCGTCGTAGGCGCTACTGCCAACGACGTTACAGAACACGTCGTGCTCGCTGTTACCGTCGTAGAGCTCATTAACTTGCATTACCTATCTTGGTGCAACGCTACGACTTTGCATTATGGCCGATCGCATGCCCCCGTACCAAATGAATCCCCTACAAAACTTCATGTCCCAACAGCATATGCAACAGCAGTCTCAACAGCAGCAGCAACAACAGCAACAACAAGACTCTCAGATGGTCCCCGGGCTCCCTAACCCCGAACACAGTCGTATATGGACTCAAATGCAGAACTATCGAGCCCAGTCTAATGGTGATGCAAATTCTGCTCAGATGAACCCTCAAGTGAGTTTCTCCTACAATCTTCTAAAGTTGTTTTCTCCCCTCTGCGACATTTGCATTCGCTCACAGGACCCACCCCTACTCATGTTACTGATGGTCGGTTTGGGCACTGTTCTTGTCTTACCGATCACCGTATCTGTTATCATAAACATATTCTGAGATTCATGCTTCCCAAGTCCAGTCAAGTTGATGCCTTGGTTCAGGTTCAGTTTCCGTCATTACGTGTGCTGACTCCATATATTAGATGGCAGATCTCTCTCGAAGCCAGGGGCTCAGTCATGTTCACTCACAAGGTCCCTTGGTCCAACAGATTCAGCAGCAATTCGGTCTTGCATCCGCCCAGCGTGTCCCTCCCTCCGCCTCGTCCTTTCATGACCCTCAGTCCTCCAACACTCCCTCTTCTATCATACCACCCAATTTCTCCTCCATGCCTATGAATACCCCACAAATGAAAGCAGGCAATCCGATCCAGGCTCTGGCTAGCCGTCCGCTGCACCTCATGGATCATCCTTCTAATCAACAAAACCAGCATCCGCCTCAGTCCGCAATGCCACATCATATGCAGCAACAGATGGGCACACAACCAGGCTCTAGTCCGCCGAATTCCTCGGACATGTTTTCATCTTCCAATATGACTAATGTTGATGCAATGCATAGCTCTCCGCATCTAGCGGCACAACCTCTCGGGGCCCAAATGGGCCATCCGAACATGAGGGCGGTGCCAACCTCCAAGGTACCTACCCTCGCGGAGCTGATCCAAAGGAGGGAGTATTTGCAATCAGCCATAACTAGCTTCGAGCAAAGTATCCAAAACGTACTCGCGCAAACGAGAGGTTTCCCCGATGAAGCATGGACGGCGAAGTTGGAAAAGATGCGCACGGAGCTCCACAACCGCAAGACTCTTTTCCTCAGAGTTAACCAGGCTATCCAGCTGGCTTCAAGTACCCCTGGCATGCTTGGAGGAAATATAGCACATCTGTAAGTCAAGTCGACATGTGGTTGAAGCTTCCTATTTATGTATTGCAGAGGTTCAATGACCTCAGCTACTGGCCGAACGGGTATTACCCAGAGCGGTGGAGCACCTCAGCAATCCTGGCCACAGTCATCTAGCCCCGCTCCAAATTTTGGGATGAACCCTGGAGCTAGTGGTCCTTCGCAAATTCCGACGCCAGGTCAAGCCCATCCCATGAATTCACAACTGTCCGGACAGGGTGGTCAAATGCAACGCCCGGTTGCGGTACCTCCACGTTCTGGCGCTACTCCTCAGCAACTTCCTACGGGCATGCCCAATACGATGCCACAGAACATGGGTCCACAATTCAATCCTCAGTCCGTCGCTAATAGTCAGATTCCGAATAGAATGGTCAACTTATCGACACTCGGCGTCTCCCCTCTTGACAAACCTCACTTCGAGGCTATGTACACGTCATTTTGCAAGAACCATCACGTGGAACCTAACATGCACGTCGTGTTACCTGATAGTCGTTCTGTTGACTTGTATAATCTGCATGTTCAGGTCTTTCGCGAAGGCGGCGCTCAATTAGTAAGCTCACGACAATTTGCAACGTTCGAAGTATACTCACTAGTCACGACTTAGGTCACTCAACGTGATTTCTGGGCGATCATAGGCGGTCGCATGGGTCTTATACAGTTTCCAGGCACGGATACCGAGCCAGCTAAGAGTGGCCCCGGTATCGCACAGCAGCTCGCTCATGCATACAAAGAGCACTTACAGGCTTTCGAGACCATGCTTGTCATCACTGTTAGATCTCGCGCTGCACAAAAAAACAATCTGTCACAGAACGGTACTCAGAACAATGCTCCTGGAGGCACCTCTGGGGAAATGGCCCACCCCGTTATGCGCCCTCCTCTCAATCCACAAGCCATGGCAAGTGCTGTGCGCTTTGTCCATATGACTGTTAGTGAGATGCGCGCAAGTGGCTTACCAGAGCAGACGGTCGTATTGATCGACCGGCACCGTTCTGACATAATGCGTTGGCACCAGCAGAGTCGGTTGATGGCCACGAAGCCCAATCAGCAAGTGACCAATCACGAGACGCCCGGTGAGCAGTCGGGTATGTCCGCTACACATCAAGGAGGCTTCCCGAATCAGGTGTCAATCGCCGGTCCCAGCCTGGTACCCGCGCCGCGAAGGCAGCCTGCGATGCCCAATGGGATACAACCATCACCTATGACGGAGATGAAGCCTGTTCAGTCGGCAGGAATTTTACCGCCAAGTCAGGAGCAGATCGCACATGCAATGTCTGTAATCCAACATACGAAACAACTCTTCTCATCCCGTGGTTCGTCACGTCCATATTCTCGACCCAGATTCTAACCTTCTGTCTAGGATTGCAATCAATGCAACTACTCACAGTGCCAGATGACCAGCGAATGGAGTACAACCAGCTAATGGATCAAGTTCAGAAAATGACTCAGGAACTTAACACAAGACTACCAATGTATTGGATTGTTCTGAGATCGGAGGATATGATTCGCAGGCTCGTGGCAATCGTAAGCGCTCTTTGTGTTTGTGCACATCCTGTCGTGTTAAATACATTTTCTTTCCAGGTGTCAACGGTGGCACATCAAAGCAATCGTTTTCCAGTGGGGTCACCACAAGTCATAATCGGTCTTCATACTCTAAAGAGCATGTATAGCCAAGTACAAAAGGCAAACGAGGAGTTCGAACAAAGATGTCAAATAATGAAAGCCGTTCTCGCATCGCAGCAAACGGGTGCTCATAGTGGTGCTCATCTCAATCGACCACCCCCACCTCCTCCTCCGTCACAGCCCACGCCTCCTCATACCCTCCAACCTCCCCCTGCTATAAGTCGCAATCCCTCGGTAAACCAGCCCCACCCACCTTCACATCCTCAGCCACCCCAGCCCATGGTCAAGAAACCTCCTGTACGTGTCACCCCAAATCCTGCGGCTATTACCACATCGAGTGCGGTGCCATCACCTACTCCACCACCTGCAACTACGGCTTCCACTGCTCCCACTCCTCTGGTGGCCGCTTCCCCATCCCCAAAGCCTAAACAGCCACCAAAGTTGAAGGCCCAGCGTGTTTCCAAGCAACCTACTGCATCTCCTTCCGAACTCCCAGCTGCATTTAGCCCTGGCGTAAAGCGCCAAGCCGATGAGGATATTTCTATTCCCACAGGTCCCTCCACCCAGCCCGAGTCTATGGGCGCACCATCTCCCAAGAAGGTGAAGACAGAAGATTGGGAGGGAGAGCCTAGCGAGGAACTCGCCAAGAAGCATCAGGAAGTTGAAAATATCAATACAGACGAGGACGCAAACGCTTTCATGGATAAGATGAAGGAGCTGGTCGCCATGACCGCCTCGACAGACGCAGGCGTGTATGACGACATCGCTCATACTCTCGACCGGATTTTGCAAGGCGCAGCCCAAGATCCAACGCATATCGCGGCCTCTGCTTTCGCCTCTAGCATCGGTGGACCACCTTCGGAACTGTCCCCTCCGGCGGCCCCTAATGATGCGTTTTTGGAGTTCCACGAGTTTATTGATTATAGTCGTTTCACTACTCTAGAAGACGAGGAAGATTCGAAAGCTCCTACCCCCGACCTTGTACCATCATCATCCACGAACCCTAGTCCGCAGTCCGACCCGGATGCTGATCAGTCACAGGGTGCATCATCCCCCGGCAAAACCAAGATCGAAGAGCCCAGGGAAAGCAATCACCTCGATCTCCTTCATATGGGGGCATTCAAAGAGATTGACGGCGGCGAGTCTGCATACTACCAGCCATCAGATTGGAAATGGGATGGTCCTATGACCATACTGGAGCAACCGTGGGCAATTTACCAAACTTCATGATAGGAATTATCGGGCGGAATCCTGGTTTGTTTTGTTGCTTATTTATGAATCTTCTTTTCTTTTATATGCTGGATATACTCGCTCGTCCGTGATGCCCTCCGTTACACTGATCAGACTTGTCAACTCTACGTCCTGTCATCCATACTACTAGTATCTTGGTTTCGTGTCTCACTCACTCTGTATTTCTTAATGTTGTTCTGTTTGCTATCGTATCTTGCTCCGAAATCATCGAAAAGTAGGAATTAATGGGCTGCTGATCTAGACAGCAGTAGTATAATGAATTTTGCGTGAACGTAGTGTACAGTGGTCTGTTATCAATGTTGTCGTATCTATTTGAAAAGTACTTTTCGATCAGGAGGTTTCCTTTTGCTTGCGAGTGTACTTGACCGCCGTGTGTTGTCAAGGATGCGAGCCTTCAGAGAAGCTACAGAGTTCGACGTCGGCCGAGATTGGGATGAGGATGGTATCGATAAGCGAGGTTTCTTACTATTTCTCTCTGCTTCATAGTCCATTCTAGCCCTCGCCCATTCGTCCCGTGCCTGTTGCTTGGCCTCCGCATCATCTTCAATGAGTTTAAACTCCTCTGGTAAGCCGTATTTGCCTTTGATCATGTCGTCATCGGCGCGCTTCTGTGCCTCGATCTTCTTATCTGCACGAAAACGCTTGCGCACCATAGATGAAAGTGCGTAAGGATCGTTATTGTAGCGATCTGAAACACCCTGCAAGGCCTCAATCCGTGGTATTTGCACCTTAGCGACATGATTTTGGGCTTCGGTAGTCTTCTCGAGCGCTGCAAGGGGATCCGCGGGACCAGCTTTCCCTTCGGTATCTGCAACCTATGTAAGATGAGGATCAAGGATACGCAAGTCGATGCATACCGTGAATAGCAAACCCGCCGTTTTCCACTGGGTCCCAATCTTCGTCTTTTTGACGGGCGCCTGATACCACGACATAACGAGTATTCTAAATAATATTAACATTGTAACATAAGGCCAACCAGGGCTCGGCTCACCTTTGGGTCGGTCTGGATCTCAAACCAGCCATCGCAGAGATGACATTTGCAGCGGAACGAGTAAATCGGAGTAGAATAATAGGCACCAACTTTCTTCTTCTCCGCATTATATCGAACGCCCATGCCAATGTGGTTGTTGCATGTTCCACTACAAATTTATGAAATCGCTGTTTCTAGATGCTACAAATATCATACACACCACCAGATATTGAAAGGAAGCTCGAAACGGGTTATGAGTATACCCTTGTCGAGTTTACGTGCTCTGTCACCGAGAGCATGTTTTCCTGCGAACCATGAGAGAGACAATACACATAAAATTGTTTGATTGTGCATACCTCTGTAAGCATTTAAACTCTGGTGTTTATCTGGGTCGTAATCTGGCGGATAATACTTGTTAAATCCTGGAAAAAGAGCAGGGTTAGTTAACGATCTCTGTAGTGCGCCAACGACTAGCTAACGGATCTGGCAACTTGCCTTGCATGACTGTTTCGAACAGGAAACCCAATGAATTCCCGGAGTTTGCCGATCCATGAACAATCGCGGTAAACCTTAATTATCTCTCTCATCAACACACAAACCTTAGGTGCGCATCTCCCGAGTATCGTTCACTTTCAAGCTGCTCATCAGCTGTTTAGTCACCTCTGACTTATTCAAAAAAAAGTCCAGAATGAGCTACGTCGCTAAGGACAAGGAGTACGACGCAGCAGGTGCTGTTCCCGCTGCCAAAATCCATAAAATTCGTATTACCTTGACGAGCAGCAACGTCAAGAACTTGGAAAAATGTTCGTGCACTTCAGTTCACTACAAACACCTACTTAACTATCAAATATAGTCTCTGCCGACCTCATTAACCGTGCAAAGGATAAGCAGCTTCGTGTCAAGGGCCCTGTCCGCCTCCCCACCAAGGTCCTGAAGATCACAACCCGCAAGACTGTCAGTATCACAACTATATGATATACCTGCATTTCATTTACTCTTACATTCTTTAGCCTTGCGGTGAAGGTTCGAAGACCTGGGACCGCTACGAGCTCAAGGTACACAAACGTCTCATTGATTTGCACTCCTCCAGCGAGGTCGTCAAGCAGATTGTGAGCCTGAATTTCTTTGACTGCATCGCCGGCTTCTCATTCTTTGATTAGACTTCTATCAGCTTGGAACCTGGTGTCGAGGTTGAAGTCACCATCTCGGCTTAGGTATTTTTACTACACTGTATGTATGCTATATGACAAGGCATGACTGTTTGACACCTTGTTCCGCATTGTGAATTCATTCGAAAAAGAATTATGTAAATGTCTTTGCTTTGTTGTCGTGGGGCATGCTTCAGGCATGGGTCGGCAGGGAATTGATAATCATCGAGTGCCTCGAGGCACATGTAATGAAGTTCTGAGTATGAGTTGTGAGTCCAAAGTAAGTCTAATGATAATCAGCTACGGTATTCTTTCGTGACTTGGACCAGGATCGTGCTCTGCCGCTTCTGCAACTCCTTCCTCATCCTGAGAAGTCCCCTCATCCTCGTCACTATCCTCGTCAATTCCACTCCCCTCTTCCACTCCCTCCCCGTCCTCTTCTTCTTCCTCAGACTCGCTCTCGCTTGCATAGAACTTGTTCAAATCCCTCCAGTCCTTTGTATCCTTTGGTGTCGATTCCCCTGTGGGGGTGAGCACATCTGGTGTTAAACCCGCAGGCGCGGGCACGCGATGAAACGAGACCCCCTGGGATGAAATCGCTGGAGCCATTGACGACAAGGCAACTTGGGGTGCGTCGTCATCGCTATCACGCAACGCGGGGTCGATTCCCTGTTCCAGCCACTCGGGGAGATCTATCACAGTCTCATTATCGTCGTCATCACGCAGATGCAGACTTTCATTCTCCATCACGAGGGAAAGCGTTCCGAGTGGACGAGCGTCTGTGGAGGGTTGGGTTCAGTGGGACACGAACGGAAAATAGATAAAAATGAGTGTAGGTCATGGTCATAAACGAGCCCTTCCTCGACAGAATCAGAACTCAAAAACACACTCACTAGCTACTGGCTCCTCTTCAATAGTCCCAGTCTTTCCCTCGAACAATACTCGTATCACCTGTTCCCTTCTCAACACTACACCCAGCCTTCCTACCTGCTCTTCCTTATTCCAATTTTCCCCGACGTCTTCTTTATCATTACTGTTTACGACACCCGCAACTACACCCACAAGAAGTGCCCTCAACATCCTCGCACGGTCACGCACGTCCCAGTCTTCATCGTATCGAGCCAGTGTGAGAACATGTTGTGCCAGTAGGGTAAGTGTACGGTGCGTGGGTGCGAGCAGTATCAATTTCGCGGCAAGAGTGAGGGTCTGGAGTTTGACTAGGGAAGCCTGGTAGGAGTTAGCATGAACAGGGGAATTATGAAGTGGGTCGAAACACACCTCAGTGTTGAAGCTTCTTGCTGCCTTGCGCAGTACATCTGGTGCCCAGTCTGTTAAACCTTCAACTGTTGTTCCCGTACCTGGAGCTGACCCGTATTGACCGACAAGCCACAGTACGCAAGCTCGCGCGTGAGGGTGCCGGATGTCGTCAATGCGCCGGGCCAGCTGGGCGATAATGGAGAGTGGGGCTTGTACTGCGGTGGTCGACTCCGAGCTCGTAGAGGACAGAGGTGCAACTGATAATGAAGTGGACATTGATGGTGTCAACGGGGGGGTGGATGACGCGAGGAGAGCTTGCTGTGAAGACGAGGAAGTTGCGAGAGTCGTGGTTGAGGTGGATGAAGGTGTGAGAAGTTGATTTTGGACGAGGGACTTGAGGACGAGGACTGCATTTGAGACGATGGCATCTACGCAATCATATAAATTCGAACTACAACATTGAAAGATCGTACTGACCTTGCTTGCTGTTAATCATTCCCATTAGAACAGCGAGGCATTGAGGCGTAGACGAGGGAACGAGGCCGGCAATACGTCCAATGGCGTGAATCGCATCTCCCACGACAGAGTCATCAGTGTCTTGAGCATAATCCTGTATACCCGATGAGAGTTCAACAGTAAGGATAAATATAATGACACCCGATCAGATGCCAGGCATGGAGTGAAAGGGCATTGGAGAAGAAAAGGAGTTGCAATCAGTTGCCCCCACCTTCAAATAAGTGAACTAAACGTACCACGAACTCTCGTAGTAATGTCTGGTGATTGTCAACTGTGCACAATGCCAGGAGAACGGAAATCTTTGTCCGCTTCACCTGTTCAGCATCATCCGCGCGCACGAAAAGGCGGTTGTGTGAAGTAATGAATAGAGCCTGGATATGGATACAGGGGTAGTGAAATTTGAGCAAGTCAAGTCAAAAGGAGTCCGTTAATCAATACCGTTAGCTCTCGGTTCATATCTTCACGGATGCACGTACGGGATGCGAACGTGCGACGACGAGCAAGTAAGCCAATGCCACACGCTCAACCTCACGCGACACGCTGAGGAGTCGAAGAAGAGGTGCGCCAATCTTTGATAGCATCGATGAGGGAGCAAGGTAGTAAAATGCTCGTGCGACAGCAAGAACAACCTGATTGTTTGGTCAACAAGATTTTCATGATGAAAGTAGAACAATGTGCGCACGGCAGGGTTCTTGTTCATGAAGAGTGGTTCTGCACAGCTTAGTAGAAGCTTCAAATCTTTGTCAACCTCTTCCCCTTGCCTCTCGCTGGCGGTGACGGGTTTGGGTAACATGGTCCTCGCGTATCGCACGAGCACGCGAAGAACATCGACCTGTCCCCACGCATCAATGTCTGGCAAGGCACGGCAGAGGCGGCGAAAATGCACGTGAAGAAGGTCGAGGCGAGATGGCGCAATGGTGTCGAGAGCAAGAACAGCAGTCCCAAGTGAAAGCGGAGAACGATCGCGCAGGAGAGTCGTCATGATATCGAGCAGA
>Ga0310811_10014887_pt1 | contig 10153 bp, 9 predicted proteins | sample YCmetagenome_FD_207642 | JGI IMG/M metagenome (GOLD analysis project Ga0310811, IMG submission 207642) | Soil microbial communities from experimental microcosm in Duke University, North Carolina, United States - YC | ecosystem: Engineered > Artificial ecosystem > Soil microcosm > Unclassified ...
GGGCGTCCGAGGCGCGTTCAGCGGGACGGGCGCGTTCTGCGGGACGGTGGACCGGGAGTGTTCCGCGGGACAGTGTTCCGCGGGACAGTGGGCCGAGCGTTCAGCAGGACACTCAGCCGGCGAGTCGACGCGACACGCCGATACTGCGTTCAGCTGAACGCGGCGGCTGATGAGATCCGTCGGCTACGTGCGGCCGGCTGGGGTCAACGGGGCCCGCTGTGGGCGTCGTGCCAGGCCTTCCAGACGTCGGGGCGAAGCCGACCTCGAGCTGGCACCTCGAGGTCGTGTGCGCGCGCCCATGCGCGTACCTCAGCGGTGGAGGGGCCGGCGGGGCGTGGCCCTGAGCCATCACGACGGTCGTCGCCGGGAGCGGTGGGAGCGGCGGGGTCGCGGCCGTCGACGTGTGAGTCGGATCCGTCCCCGGCGGAGCGATCACCGAGGCTCGGGAGACCGATGCGGGCGATGGCGGCCGCCTCGTCCCGAGCCCATTCGTGTGCGGCGGCGAGGTAGCGGTAGGTCCACTCCTCGGCAAGCGCGCGGTTGTCGCAGAAGACCATGGGGATCGTCGGCCAGCGAACCTGCAACTCCGCCAACCCGTCGGCGATGAGCGCCGGCCGGACCAGATCCTGCGCGAAGACCTTGGAGTACCGCTCCTCGACGACGACTGCCGCGCGCGGCAGGCTCGCCAGTTCGGCCAGCGCGAAGCGGAGTCGGCCGCTGGCGAGGCTGGACATCAGATCGGACAGGGATTTCCGTTCGACCGCGGCGATCACGTCCGCGCCTGTGCCACCGTCCGAGCCGGCTCCGTTCGAGTTGTCGAGGGTCACCGCGTAGTCCCCGCAGGACAGCGCACGCGACACGGTCCGCACGGGCTTGCCGGCGAACTTGTACCGATACCGCTCGTGAGCGTCGACGATGATCTCGAGCTCGTCGATCCCGGCCGCCCTGGCGGTCGGTAACCGGACGTCGGGCCGGGCCTGTTTGCGGGTGCGCGGCGACTGCCAGAACACCATCTCCCGGCCTCGACCGCGGGTGAACACGATCTGCGAGCGCTGCTCCCGCTTGCGGTCGGCGACCACGTCGATTGCGGCGCCGCGGCGCGCGCAGGAACGCAGCGTGACCCGCTCGACTATCCGAGGGTCCGAGGGCCACTCGCTGACGGGCACGGGGTGGCAGTAGATCGCTTTGGTGCGGGGCCAGGTGTCCTTCGTCCGGAACACCAGGCCCTCGGTTCCCAGCGGCACCCGCACCAGGTAGGGCAGGGTGCTGTCGGGATCGGGGTTCGCCGCGACCAGCAACTCCACCGGCACAGGTTAGAGCGTTCCGCGGGACAGTGGGTGGACGCTCGCCTTCCGCGAAACGGTCGGCACGGACGCGTTCCGCGATCCGCCCGCACACGGGCTTCATGCCCGGCACCCGTGCTGCAGTTCGTGTGCCGAACACAAAACGGGTGTGCGGCCATCCGGCGGGGCGGCCGTGTGGGGGAGCGGCCATCCGGTGGGGCGGCCATCCGGTGGGGCGGTCGTGTGGGGGGCGGGCGTGTGGGGGGCGGTCGCGGGGTGGGGCGGCGGTGGTGGGCGCGCGGGTCGAGGCGCGTTCAGCCGGTGAGCGTGTTCAGGGCGTCGGACAGGGCGGCGAGGGTGGGGCGGTCCCTGGGCTGCAGCGACAGGCAGGCGTCGATGGTGTCGGCGACCGGGACGGGCAGCCGTCGCGCCGCCCGCAGCCGCTTCACCGGACGGACCAGCACCGCCTCGTAGCGGCCCATCGTCGAGTACGACGCGAGCGAGGCGTGCGAGTCGGCCGACGGGATGCGGTAGGTGCGGACACCGGTCGCGGCCTCGTAGAGCACCAGCCCGAGCCCCCACACGTCGGCGGCCTCGGTCACGCGGGCGCCGACCAGCTGCTCGGGCGACAGATAGCCGACGGTGCCGTAACCGGGGGTGCAGCGACCCGGGCGGCGGGCCAGGCTCAAGTCGATCAACCGGGCCACCCCGTCGACGGCGACGATGTTGCTCGGCTTGACGTCGAGGTGCAGCACGCCCTGCCCGTGCAGGTAACGCAGCGCGGAGCACAGGTGCAGCCCCAGCTGGGCGAGGTCGCCGGCGGCGAGGCGGCCGTGGGTGTCGAGCAGCCAGCTCAGGGTCGCGCCGGTGAGGTTCTCGGTGACCAGCACCGGGGGTGCGCCGTCCGGGGTGAGCCAGTCGTACCCGCGGACCAGGTGCGGGTGGGTCAGGGTGCGCAGCAGGCGGGCCTCGCGGCGCAGGTGGCGGACCGTCGAGGCGTGGTCGGCGCGGTCGGGGCGCGGGGTCTTGGCGAAGCACCGGCAGAAGCGTTCAGCGCTCCACACCTCGTAACAGTCCAGGTCGGAGCCCCGGCGGACGTGCTCGATCACCTCGTACCCCGGCGCCAGCTCGACCCCGGCGGCGAGCACCGGCGGCGCGGGCCCGGACGGCTGTGCGGGCCCGGACGACGGCGCGGGCCCGGACGACGACGCGGGCCAGGACGACGGCTCGGACGGCGCGGCCGCGCTCATCGGACCGACCCCGCGGACGGCTCGGCCGCCGACGGACGCTCGCGGTTCAGCGCGTACAGCCGCGCGTAGCCCTCGTGCCGGGCGAGCAGCTCCTGGTGGGTGCCGATACCGGTGATCCGCCCCTGGTCGAGGTAGATGATCTGGTCGGCGTCGGTGACCGTGAGCAGGTTGTGCGAGATGACCAGGGTGGTGCGCCTCCGGTCGGCCATCAGGCGGCGCATCGGGGCCAGCACCCGCTCGGTGGACTCGGCGTCCAGGCCGGTCGTCGGCTCGTCCAGCAGCAGGATCGGGGCGTCGCGGATCATGGCCCGGGCCAGCGCCAGCCGTTGCCGCTGACCACCCGACAGCAGACGCCCCCGCTGCCCGACCCGGGTGTCCCAGCCGTCGGGCAGCTCCTCGATGAACTCCAGCGCGTCAGCGGCCTCGGCGGCGTCGCGCAGCTGCTCCTCGGTGGCGCCGGCCCGCCCGAACAGGATGTTGTCGCGCACGGTGGCGTCGAAGACCAGGATCTCCTGCAGCACCACCGACACGTTCGCCCGCAGATCGGTGAGCAGGTAGGCCCGCAGGTCGTGGCCGTCGAGCACGATCGACCCCTCGTCGGGGTCGTACAGCCGCACCAGCAGCTTGCCCAGCGTCGACTTGCCCGCGCCGCTCGGCCCGACCAGCGCGACGGTCTGCCCCGGCTGCACGGCGAACGTCAGATCGTGCAGCACCCGGGGCCCGTCGGGATAGCCGAAGCCCAGCCCGCGTACCCGCAGCGCCCCACGCGCCCGGTGCAGCCGTTCGGGGTAGGTTGCCTCCCGGACCGACGGCTTCTCGTCGAGCAGCTCGATGATCCGCTCCGCGCTGGCCGAGGCCGCGTAGAGCGTGTTCGACAGCCGCCCGGCCCCGCGTACGGGGGAGTAGAGCCTGGTCAGGTAGCCGACGAAGACGAGCAGGCCGCCGAGCGTGATCCGGTTGTGGGTGAGCTCCCAGATGCCCAGGCCGAGCACCGACAGCGCCCCGAGGGTCTCGAGCAGGTCGATCAGCGGGGTGAACAGCGCGCGGAGCTTGGTGGCGGCCATCTGGGCGTCGAAGCGTCCGAGGTTCTCCCGGTCGAAGCGGGCGGTCTGCGCGCGCACGTTGTTGTAGGCCTGCACGAGCGCCAGGTTGGACAGGCCCTCCTCGGCGGTGGCGGTGATCGACCCGGCCCGTTTGCGCTGCTCCCGGCTGGCCTTCTTGATCCGGGCGGAGAAGTACCGGGCGGCGACCAGGAACACCGGGGCCACCACCAGCGCGCTCAGGGCCAGCCGCCAGTCCAGGTAGAACAGGGCCCCGGCGAAGAACAGGATCTCCACTGCGTAGGACAGCGTGCGGGTGACCCCGGAGACCAGCAGCGCCTCGATGGAGTCGATGTCACCGGTCAGCCGGGACAGCGTGTCGCCCAGCTCGCGGCGGTCGAAGAAGTCCAGCGACAGACCGTTGAGGTGCTCGAACACCCGGGACCGCAGGTCGAGCACGAACCGCTCGCCCAGCCAGGTGGCCAGCAGCTCGTCGCAGAATCCGGCCACGCCCTGGGCCACCGCGAACCCCAGGTAGGCCAGGGCGATCGGGACGAACGCGTGGAAGTTCGCCGGCACCAGCACGTCGTCGATGAGGAGCTTGAAGATCCAGATCTGCGCGGTGTCGATCGCCGGGGCCACAACCACGAACGCACAGCTCAGGGCGAGTTGCCACCGGTAGCGGCGCATGAGCGGCCAGAACCGGCGGAAGATGACGCGCAGGGTCGGCGCCGCGTCCCCCTTGCCGCCCTTGGCCATACCGCCCTTGCTCGCACCACCCCGGCCCACACGGACAAGGTACGCAGCTCAGGGCACATACGAAGGGCTCCACGCCGTGACGACGTGGAGCCCTTCGAGTTGTCCGGCCGTGAACCGGTTCGGTCTAGAAGTCGATGATGACCAGGCCGTTGCGGCGGCGGCGGATGTGACGCCGGCGTCCGCGGTGGTGGCGGTGCGAGCTGTCACTACGGCTGTGGCGGCTGCTGCAGCGGTGTGACGGCGCTCCGGCTTCCGCGCGGGCGAACGGTTTGAAGTGAGCCACGATGCATCCCTCCCGAAGATTCCCATGTGGCAGTGTCCGGCTGCCGATGTGAATGTCGTGAGTACGGCGGGTGTCGTTACACCCCGGATGCGATCACTCACTGGCAGGTCGCGACGACGGGCCCCGGTCGCTGTGACCTGGGCCCGTCGGGGACGAACGTGCCTGAGAGCCGGCGGCTCAGGGACTGGTACTCGGGGACCGGTACTCAGAGCCCGAGCAGGTCTCCGAGCAGCCCGCGGTGCCGGTAGCGGCGGTAGCGGCGGTGCTCGTGGTACGAGTCGTCGTCATAGTCGTAGTCGTACTCTTCGTCGTCATCGCGACGGTGTGACGGTGCCCCGGCCTCAGCCCGGGCGAATGGCTTGAAGTGAGCCACGATGCCTACCCCTCCGAATGACCGGCGAGGCCGTGACGGACATCGCACGATCAAGACTTGTCAACCACCCCGACCTGGTGCAGGGCGGGTGAATGTTAGCCTAAGTGAGGCATGTGAGGGAACTGCGCAGCGTAACGGATTCGCTCAGCTACCGATTTGAGGCACGCCGAGACTCGATGGTGTGTTGAGCCATGGCAACGTATCGAGACATGGCGCCGCCCCAGCCCCCGCCGCCCCAGTCCCCGCCGCCCCAGCCCCCGCCTCCCGAGGCCCACCCGGACCCGTGGCCGCTGGCCGGCCTGGTCCTGCGCACCCCCCGGCTGGAGCTGCGCCCGGACGACGACGCCGGCCTGCGTGAGCTCGTCGAGGTCGCCTACGCCGGGGTGCACCCGCCCGAGGAGATGCCGTTCACCCACCCCTGGACCGACGCCGACCCGCGCTACCTGGGACGCGGCAGCCTGCAGTACTTCTGGCGATGCCGCGCGGACGTCGGGCCCGAGCGGTGGGCGGTCAACTTCATCGTCCGCCTCGACGGGCGGGTGATCGGCACGCAGGGCCTCATGGCGGCGGGTTTTGCGCAGACCCGGGAGGTGTCGTCCGGCTCGTGGCTCGGGCTGGCCTTCCAGGCCCGGGGCCTCGGTACGGAGATGCGGGCGGCGGTGCTCGGGTTGGCGTTCGACCACATGGCTGCCCGCGCCGCCCGCTCGGAGGCGTTCGTGGACAACCCCGCCTCGCTCGCGGTGTCGCGCCGGCTCGGATACCGCGACGACGGTTCCCGGGTCGAGCCTCGGCGGGGGACGGCGGCGACCCTGCAACGGGTGCTGCTCGACCGCGCGGGCTGGGACGCCCACCGCCCGGGCTGGACGGTCGAGGTCAGCGGCCTGGGCCCGTGCCTGGGGTTGCTCGGCGCGGAGTGAGCGGGTCGTCCGGTCGAACGCCGCGGACCGTCCCGCGAGACGCTCGGCCGGATCGTCCCGCGGGACACCCGGCCCGACTGTTCTGCCGGGACACCCGGCCGGACGGTCCCGCGGGACACCCGGCCGGGTTCCCGGCGGCTACTCCGTCGGCGGCAGGGGTGGCAGTGGCACGGGGCAGGAGCCGGCCAGCGCGTCGGTCGTCACGCCGTCCACGTCCGTGCGCACCGTGGCGTGGAACCGGCTGATCAGCTGGTCCAGCCCGACCGTCACCGAGATCTCGATGACCTGCTTCGTGGTGAAGTGCTCGTTGAGGTTCGCCCAGATCACGTCGGTGATCGGCTGGAACCACGTCGACGTGCGCGCGTAGACGATGATGGCCGCTTCAGCCGGGGTGAACATCCCCTCCGGAAGCGGATCGTCGAGCAGATGCGACATCTGCTCGTCCGTGAGCCCCGATGCTCGACCGAGCATCAAATGTGTAGGCGTTCAATAGAAGCAGTTGTTGGCGACCGCCGAGGTCAGGTACGGCAGCTCGCGCAGCTTCGGATCGGGAAGGCTGTTGCTGAAGTAGGCGACATCCGCGAGCTCGAAGAGCTTCTGCATCACCAGCGGGTGGTTGGCCAGCGCCTTCTGAACGTTGAGTGCCCCGGTATCGGGCTGGGCCTGGGCGTAGGCCTGCAGCAACGCGTGGGCCAACGGATCGGCGTCCGGGTCGTCCGGGTCGATCAACGGGATGCGGGCCACAACGACCAACGTAGTCGATCAGCCGAGATCCGACATTCCGGGCGAACGTCGGGTCTCCGGGGCAGGCCCCGCGCGGCGCTCAGGGCTGCCGGCGATCAGGGGCTGCCGGCGATCAGGGGCTGCCGGCGATCAGGGACTGCCGGCGATCGAGGGCTGCCGGCGATCAAGGGCTGAGGAACCCGGCGTCCACCGGTAGGGCCACACCGGTGACGTAGCGGGCGTCGTCGGAGACCAGCCAGGCGATGGCGTTGCTGATGTCCTCCGGCTCGATCATGAGGACGTCGAGCAGGTTGCCCACGTCGGTGCCGTGCTCGGGAGGGTCGGGGAACATCGCCTCAACGGCCGAGTTGACGATCATCGGGGTGCGCACGCCGCTGGGATGCACGGTGTTGACGCGGATGTTGTGCGGCGCCAGCCAACGGGTCCAGCCCCGGGCGAGACCGACGATCGCGTGCTTGGCGGCGGTGTAACCCTCGCCGCCGCCGTTGCCCCCACCGGCCCGCCCGGACAGTCCCATCACCGAGCTGGTGATCACGATGGACCCGCCGCGGCCCTGCTCGATCATGGTCGGGACGGCGGCGTGCACGGTGTTCCAGACGCCGAACAGGTTGACCTCGACCTGGTCGCGGAAGGCGGCCGCGTCGGGGGCGTCCGGGGCGGACATCCCGATCCCGGCGTTGGCCAGCACGATGTCCAGGCCGCCCAGGCGTGCCACCCCGTCGTCGACCGCCGCGCGCAGGGCGTCCGCGTCGCGCACGTCGACCTCGGCGGCGACGATCCGGCGGTCCAGGGCCTCCACCTCGGCGACCGTCGCGGCCAGGTCGGCCGGGGTGGCCAGCGGGTAGGCCAGTGTCCCGACCGCCTCGGCGCACACGTCCACGGCGATGATGTCGGCGCCGTCGCGGGCCAGCCGCAACGCGTGGCTGCGGCCCTGGCCCCGGGCGGCTCCGGTGATCAGCGCGATCTTGCCTTCGAGTCGACTCACCCGGCGCAGGCTACGCAGCTACGGCTGGGATGGCAGGTTCATTGCCGGGAACAGCCGCAGCGCGATCTGGTGGAACTGGTCCTCGGTCAGCGAGTCGGCCGGCAGCTCGGAGCGGGCCGGTGAGCGCAGGCCGTCGAGGGTGAGGCTCAGGTGGCGGTGCCAGGCGTTCGGGTCGACGGCGATCGAGGCGGGGATCATCAGCAGCACCGAGCAGACGGCGGTCTGCACGTCGACGAACGTGATGTCGGGGCGCACGCAGCCCTGCCGCTGCATCCGTACGACCAGCTCACGCACGGTGCGCAGGATGCCCTCGGCCATCTCCGGGGGCTCGGGGAACCCGGACATCACCAGGTCGCAGACCCCCCGGTCGGTCGCGGTGAGCGCGCACAGCCCCTCGGCGTAGGTGACCAGCGCGTCCCACGGGTCCTCGATCCGCAAGGCCCGCTCCCCGAGCTCGCGCATGACGTCTCCGAGGTCGGCGAACACCGCCGCGTACAGGCTCTCCCGGCTGGGGAAACGGCGGTAGAGCGTGGCGTTGCCGACCCCGGCGCGGCGGGCGATCTCGTCCAGCGAGGCGTCGAGGCCCTGCTCGGCGAACACCGCGCGGGCGGCGTCGAGCAGCAGCTTGCGGTTGCGCTCGGCGTCCCGCCGCAGCTTCCGCGCGCCTCCTGTGTCGACCGTCACGGCGCAGAACTTTAGACGAACCGCCCAACCGTGGATAACTCCCCATTTCGGTGGGAACCCTCTTGCGGGGACACGTCCCCGGTACGGCGCCGCGGGGCTCCCCATCGGCCGGCAGCGCAGGCGATCTACAGCGGAGCGTGCAGAGTGGCGATCAAGGCTCTCGACGACCTCAGGTCGCGGGTCGAGGACATCAAGACCCTCGATGACCTGCGGGCCCGGATCGAGGACGTGTTCCTCACCGAGGTCGAGCCGGACACCGTCAAGCCGGAGACCGAGTCGGGCGCCGATCCGGACCACTTCCCCGAGTCGCGGGGTGCCCGCGAGCGGGTGGACACCGCGGATCCGGTGGCGCCCGCCCCGGACGCCGAGACCACGTCCGAGCCCGCCGCGGCGGACATCCCCGCGGCGGATACCTCCGCGGACTCCCCCGAGGAGTCCAACTACATCAACAAGTGGGGCCTGCCGCTGGCGGTCGTCGTGATCGGCATGTTCATGTCGGTGCTGGACACCAGCATCGTGAACGTCGCCGTCCCGGCCATGCAGAAGGCGTTCAACGTCAACAGCGAGGACATCCAGTGGGTGGCCACCGCCTACACGCTGTGTCTCGGGGTCATCGTGCCCACCAGCGCCTGGCTGGGCGAACGGTTCGGGATGCGCCGGCTCTACGTCTGGTCACTGGTCGGGTTCGCGGTGTTCTCCGGGCTGTGCGGGGTCTGCGGCGACCTCGGCCCGATGATCGCCTTCCGGATCCTGCAGGCCATCCCCGGCGGCATCATCCCGGTGCTCTGCCTGGGCATCCTGACCCGGATCGTGCCGCCGAAGGAGCTCGGCGCGGCGATGGGGATGTACGGCTTCGGCATGGTCGTGGCACCCGGGGTCGGCCCGGCGCTCGGCGGCTACCTCGTGGAGTACGTGGACTGGCGGCTGATCTTCATGATCAACGTGCCGATCGGCCTGCTGGGGGCGGTGGCCGCGCGGTTCATCCTGCCGGAGCTGCCCGGCCGACGAGGCAAGTCGTTCGACACCTGGGGGTTCGTCACCGTGGCCGCCGGGCTGTTCGCGGTGCTGCTGGCGGTGTCCAAGGGCGCGGACTGGGGCTGGACGAGCTACCCGGTGCTGATCCTGCTCGTCGGCTCCGGGCTGCTGCTGGCCCTTTTTGTCATCATCGAGCTGGAGGTCGACGAGCCGCTGCTCAACGTGCGGTCGTTCGCCCGCTGGCACTTCGTGAACTCGCTGGTCCTGGCCGGGGTCCTGTCGCTGGGGCTGTTCGGGACGCTGTACTTCATCCCGGTGTTCCTGCAGGTCGGCCAGAACATCACCCCGATGCACACCGGGCTGGCCATCCTGCCGCAGGCGGTCGTGATGATGGTGCTGATGCCGGTGTCGGGCAAGCTCTACGACCGCTTCGGCGCCCGCTGGCCGGTCGTGGCCGGCACCTTCGTCAGCGGCGTCGGCCTGATGCTGATGGGAGCCTTCGACGCCGACACCACACTCGCCGAGGTCGTGGTGTGGACGATGATCCAGGCCGGCGGGCTCGCGCTGGCGTTCATGCCGGCCATGACCGCCGGGCTGGCCGCGCTGCCCGAGCACCTGGTGGACGCCGGCAACTCCTACACCAACCTGGTGCAGCGGGTGGCCGGCGCGCTCGGGCTCTCGGCCATCACCGCGCTGACCACGCACTGGGGCGCGGAGATGCTGGCCGGTTACAAGGTGCTGCTGCAGGACGACGGGGCGCAGCAGATCGGGACCATCACGAACATGGAGAACGGGCCCGCCGGGCTGATGCCGATGTACGGGCGGATGCAGCTGTTCGCGCAGGCCCACAGCTACAGCAA
>Ga0310811_10014888_pt1 | contig 10153 bp, 6 predicted proteins | sample YCmetagenome_FD_207642 | JGI IMG/M metagenome (GOLD analysis project Ga0310811, IMG submission 207642) | Soil microbial communities from experimental microcosm in Duke University, North Carolina, United States - YC | ecosystem: Engineered > Artificial ecosystem > Soil microcosm > Unclassified ...
AGAGTATTAATGATTCTCTGCGGTCAAAAACTTTTAATTCAAGAATGTCTTCACGTCCGTATAAGGTAATCCGAAAGCATCAGCTACTGCCTTGTAAACAATCTTGCCTTGGATCATATTTAATCCACTACGAAGTTCAAGGCTTTCTTGTGCTGCTTTCTTCCAGCCCTGACTTGCTAATTTAATGGCGTAGGGTAGGGTAGCGTTTGTTAATGCAAGTGTTGATGTATATGGCACAGCACCAGGCATGTTGGCAACACAATAATGAACTACATCGTCAATAATGAAAGTAGGATTTTCGTGTGTGGTTGGTGTACAAGTCTCAATACAACCACCTTGATCCACAGCAACATCAACAAGTACAGTGCCGGGTCTCATGGTTTTGAGCATATCACGTGTTATTAACTTCGGTGCTTTTGCTCCAGGAATTAATACGGCGCCCACTATCAAATCATGATCTTTAACTAACTCGCGAAGTGTATATTCATTAGATACCAGTGTGTGAACATTTTTCGGCATCACATCATCCAGGTAACGCAGGCGTGGAAGATTTACATCAGTAATGGTAACATCAGCACCCATACCCGCGGCTATTTTAGCAGCATTTGTACCAACAACACCACCACCAAGAATTAACACTTTGGCTGGCTTCACGCCTGGTACACCTCCTAATAAGATTCCTCTTCCTTTTAATGGCTTTTCTAAATATTTGGCACCCTCTTGTATGGCCATGCGGCCTGCCACTTCGGACATAGGTACTAATAACGGAAGGCTTCCATCAGCACGTTCAACAGTTTCATATGCGAGACATATAGCCTCTTGAGCAATCATGGCCTTTGTAAGTGGCTCATAAGAAGCAAAATGGAAATAAGTAAAGAGTAATTGGTCTTTTTTGATGAGCTTATATTCTTGTTCTATAGGCTCTTTAACTTTCATAATCATTTCAGCGAGATTGAATACCTCAGCAGCTTCTGCAATTATCTTCGCACCAGCTTTTACGTATTCTTCGTCACTAAAACCACTGCCTACACCGGCAGTTGCCTGGATGTAAACGGTATGCCCGCGTTTTACAAATTCTTGTGTGCCTGCGGGAGTTAAGGCTACTCTGTTTTCGTTGTTCTTAGTTTCTTTCGGAACGCCAATAATCATATTTCAATCAATTTAGGTTGGCCAAATATAATAAGTCCAATCATGGAACGTACTACCTTAAAACTGACGCATTCACGGAGTGCGTGTTTCTTCATGAAAACGTTACGACTAAATCCAAACAATATTCTGTGGGGCTTGGATTAAAGTTCTTATGTTTCGAATAAGAAAGAATACCATTTTGAATATTCTGGATATCGATGATTGATCGATTCAAGAAAAAAATGAAAAAAAGCAGAAAAAGAGAACGGTTTTACATTCATTTTTGAAAGCTTAAAGGTATTGGCTACTTTTGACCCTAACAGTTGTTATACCATCAAACCTTTTCAATATTGAGCGCAACGAAAGAAGCCAGAGTTAAATTCTCACAGGCAAAGGTTAAAGAAATCCTTGCTGATTTTCGGTTAGCTGTTGAGAGCCGTGAAGCCAGTTTGATTGGCCGGAAAGAAGTTTTCATGGGCAAGGCCAAGTTTGGCATCTTTGGTGATGGCAAAGAAATAGCACAGATAGCGATGGCTAAAGTTTTTCGCGCAGGCGATTTTCGTGCAGGCTATTATCGCGATCAGACTTTTATGTTTGCTATTAATGAGCTTACCATGGAGCAGTACTTTGCTCAATTGTATGCTCATCCTGATGTTGAAGCAGAGCCTGCTTCAGCAGGTAGGCAAATGAATGGTCATTATGCCACGCGCATGCTTGATGATCAGGGAAAGCTTAAGAGGTTATCAGAATTAAAAAATAGTAGTGGCGACATTTCGCCTACAGCTGCGCAGATGCCGCGACTTCTGGGTATGGCTTATGCGTCTAAACTTTTCAGACAAAATACACATCTGTCAGAATATACGGATCTCTCTAATGAGGGAAATGAAATAGCATTTGGCACAATTGGTAATGCATCAACTTCAGAGGGTATGTTCTTCGAAGCCATGAATGCAGCCGGCGTTTTACAAGTGCCTATGTTAATGTCTGTTTGGGATGATGAGTATGGAATATCTGTGCCGCAGGAATTTCATACTACAAAGCAAAGTATTTCAAAAGCGTTGGCAGGATTTCAGCGCACTGAAACGGAAAAAGGTTTTGAAATTTTAACAGTTAATGGTTGGGATTACACTGCCTTGATAGAGACCTATCAGAAAGCAGAAAAGATTTGTCGTGAAGAGCACGTACCTGTGTTGGTGCATGTTAAAGAGATGACACAACCTCAAGGACATTCAACATCGGGTTCCCATGAGCGTTATAAATCTGCCGAGCGATTAGCATGGGAGGTTGAGCATGATTGCATCAAGAAGATGCGTGAGTGGATTATCGAGGAAGTTCTTATTCTGCCAGAAGAAGTTGAAGCTATTGAAAAAGAAGCTAAGCAGGCTGCAAAGTTAGCCCGCGAAAATTCATGGAAAGCTTTCATGCGCGACATTAAAGCAGACCAACGCATTCTTGCCGATATTTTGGAACGAATAGGATCTGAAGATATTCTTGATATTCGTCAAACATTGTTGAAGACTATCAACCCTGTTCATTTAGATAATGTTAAGGCTGCGAAAAAAGCCTTACGATTATTGCTGGGCAGAGACACTGAAGAAAGATCTCAGCTTATTGAGTGGGTAAGTAATTCAGAAAAGATAAATCATGATCGGTACAGCTCACATCTTTACAGTGAGACAGAAGACTCAGCTCTTAGAGTTGATGTAATCAATGCCGTGTATAGCGACTCTTCAACTATAGTAGATGGCCGTGAAGTTTTACGTGCCTGCTTTGATGCAGCACTTGAACGAGATCCATTAGTACTTGCCTTTGGTGAAGATGTTGGAAAAATTGGTGACGTTAATCAGGGATTCGCTGGCCTTCAGGACAAATATGGCGACCTGCGTGTAACGGATACAGGCATCAGAGAATGTACTATCATTGGTCAGGGAATAGGCCTTGCTATTCGAGGCATGAGACCTATTGCTGAAATTCAATATCTGGATTATTTCATTTACGCTTTGCAGATTCTGTCAGATGATCTGGCATGTATCCGCTATCGAACCAAGAGTGGTCAGCGTGCTCCATTGATCATCAGAACTCGTGGTCATAGACTTGAAGGTGTATGGCACGCAGGTTCACCTATGGGTATGATTCTGAATAGCTTACGCGGAATTTATCTTCTTGTACCGCGCAACATGACGCAGGCTGCAGGTTTCTATAACACCATGCTAAAGTCTGATGACCCAGCCATCATTATTGAATGCCTGAATGGTTATCGCATGAAAGAGCGTAAGCCTGATAACGTGGGTGAGTTTACTGTTCCGTTAGGTGTGCCTGAAGTTATAAAGTCAGGGGATGATGTTACCATTGTTACGTATGGATCAATGTGTCGTATCGTAATGGAAGCTGCTGAAGATCTCGAGAGAGTTGGAATTTCATGCGAAGTAATTGATATACAAACACTGTTGCCTTTTGATATTCATCATACCATTCTTGATTCGGTTAAGAAAACCAGCAGAGTTGTTTTTGCGGATGAAGATGTTCCTGGTGGTGCCAGTGCGTTTATGATGCAGAAGGTTTTGGAAGAGCAAGGTGCTTATCAATACCTGGATGCAAAGCCAATTACCATAACAGGTAAGGAGCATAGACCAGCGTATGCATCTGATGGTGATTACTTCTCCAAACCAAATCCTGAAGAAGTATTTGAGAAGATCTATGGTGTAATGATGGAGGTTGACCCTGGAAGATTTTCTCCGCTTTATTAACTACTAACCTGAACTCTTAACTATTTCCGTTAGTGTGAAGGCACCAGATGTAATGGTGTTGCTTTCATGCAGCGACCTGTCACGAATTTTGATTCTGAGTTTTATTCTCTTTTTACCACCCAGAAGTGCAACAATCCCTGAGGATTTAATGCTGTATTGAAGTGTACCTTCAAGAGGAGTTTTTAGCTTGGAAAGAACAGGGAAACGGCCATAGAAATTTGTTCCGCATGCACCCTGCTGAGTACGCCAGTCAAATACTTCAAATCCGCTTGAAGTTTCAACAAGAAAGTCTACATCAATGTTGTAATAGTTTGGATTGGGTTGATAGTAGAATGTATCCAGTAATTCATAAACCTTTGATTTTCCGATAGTTATTTCATCTTTCAGATTATAGGTACTATCAAAAATGCTGGCATCCTCTCCACTAATGTAGAGTGGCGTATAGAAATAATTTAAACAACTTGCCGGGAAAGTGTAGGCCGGTAGATTCGGATTGTTTTCGTATCCAGCTTTTTTCCTGGTGCGAACCGTAGCAAGCTTACAGGTTGAGCATTTTAATTCAGCTGGAATTTTCAATACTGATGGATGACCTGGATATCTAAAGTTACTGGCGACAGCAAGTAAATCTCCATCTTTTTCGATGTAATAATTCTTTTCATGAAATGGATCAGAGATATACGTGCTATCATTTGGATCTAAGCCTAAGTCACCGTTTCCATCCTTAAAAGTAATGGTTACTACAAGCGAATCAGATTGAGAATCTCTGAGGTATAATGAAATATCATCAAAACCAATTTCAGGTTTATCAGAAATGTTTGGGGGATTAAAGCATGCGCCAAATATTGCAGCTATTGATAAAAAAATGAGTATGCTCTTAGCTATCTTCATGCGCACAATTTAAAGCGTTAAATTTACTAACACTTGAATACTTTAAAAGATTTCGAATCACAAATATACACAGTAAACGATCGCTCATTTGAGGATATTGCTCTCTCTTTATTCAGGTTTCAAGCCAATAACAATTCTATTTATCGTCAATATATCGAAAACCTTGGTATAGACACCACAACAATAAAATCCGTTCATCAGATTCCCTTCTTACCCATATCTTTTTTTAAAAATCAAACGGTAAAAACGGGAGACTGGACGGCAGAAACCATTTTTACAAGCAGTGGCACTACCGGATTGACCACAAGTACCCGCTATGTTAACGACTTGGAATTTTATTTGAGCCACGCTGAAAAATGTTTTAAGTATTTCTTTGGCGATTTATCCGACTATCATTTTCTCGGTTATTTACCATCTTACCTCGAGCGAAGTAACTCGTCACTGGTTGCCATGATTGACCGCTTCATAAAGAAAAGTCAATCAGACTACTCCGGGTTTTATCTTCATGATACAGATAAACTGGTAAAAGATTTAGAGGTTTTACGAAACGATTCCCGTAAAACAATTCTCTGGGGTGTTTCCTTTGCGTTACTTGATCTGATCGAAAACTTCAATATAGATCTAAGTCATTGCATGATTTTTGAAACCGGTGGAATGAAGGGCAGGAGGAAGGAGATGACCAGGCAAGAGCTTCATTCTCAATTAACTAAGGCCTTTCACGTAAATACTATTTATTCAGAATATGGCATGACGGAGCTGTTCTCTCAAGCCTATTCCAAATCAAATGATTTTGCTTGTCCGCCATGGATGAAAATTCTGGTGCGTGAAATTACAGACCCTCGCAACATTGGGTTACTAAACGAAACAGGTGCGATAAACGTGATTGATCTCAGCAATATTGATTCCGTTGCTTTTATTGAAACGGAAGATATAGGAAAAGTAAGGCCGGATGGATACTTTGAAGTTCTGGGACGTATGGATAATAGTGATGTGCGCGGTTGTAATCTATTAGTGTGAAAAAACAAGCCATAAGCGCCTAATTATTGCCATAGGTTTGTTTTGAAGCTAAAGAGTTTTATTTTTGTTAAAACCAAAACTACTTAGAATGAAAAAAGTTGTTGCTTTCGTAGTTATTGCTGCTTTTGTTTCATCGTGCAGCCAATACACATGTCCTACTTACAGCAAGAAAGAGGCGCCAAAGAAGAGTACATCATCGCAGAAACGAATCTAGTTACAAGTATTGGGATACGTTCTCAGCAGAGATCTCGTCCCCGCTCATAATTACAAGTCGCTCGGTAACGTTTCTTAATTCACGGATGTTACCAGTCCAGTTGTGTGCCATTAATGCTTCCAGCGCTTTGTCGCTTATTGTTTTCTTTTTGGCGCCGTAGTCTGAAGCTATATCTCCAAGAAATTTGTCAACAAGCATGGGTATATCATCCTTCCTTTCATTTAAGGATGGAACCTTTATCAGTATTACACTTAACCGATGAAAGAGATCTTCTCTGAATCTGTTCTCTTCAATTTCCTTTCGTAGATCTTTATTGGTTGCTGCCAGAACCCGCACATTCACATTAATCTCTTTTTCGCCACCTACTCTTGTAATCTTATTTTCCTGAAGTGCGCGTAGTACTTTTGCCTGTGCAGAAGCACTCATGTCACCAATCTCATCCAGAAAAAGTGTGCCTCCTTCAGCCTGCTCAAATTTTCCGATGCGCTGTTTAATGGCCGATGTAAACGAACCTTTTTCGTGACCAAATAATTCGCTCTCAATTAGTTCTGACGGAATTGCTGCACAATTTACTTCTATCAAAGCATTGGCAGATCGTTTACTTTGTTCATGCAAGCCGCGAGCAACAAGTTCTTTACCTGATCCATTGGGTCCGGTGATGAGAACGCGAGCATCCGTTGGCCCTACCTTCTCAATCATTTCTCTAACATGAAGTATAGGTTTGGATTCACCTATGATCTCATACTGTTTTGATATTTTCTTACGGAGACTTTTTGTTTCCTTAACCAATGATGTTTTATCAAGCGCATTTCGCAACGTGATCTCAAGTCTGCCAAGATCAAATGGTTTGGGCAGGAAATCAAAAGCTCCTTTCTTAACGGCTTCAACAGCTATGTCAATAGTGCCATGAGCTGATATGATTACAAAGTTTGTTGTGATGCCAGCGGCCTTTGTTTTATCGAGCACTTCAAGGCCATCCATCTTAGGCATTTTGATATCGCAGATACAAAGATCATAACTTCCGGCAGAGATCTTTTTAAAACCCTCCATGCCATCAGCGGCTTCTTCTACTTCGTGCTCTTTCTCTTCCAGAATTTCTTTAAGGATTGCTCTTATTTTGGAGTCGTCTTCAATGATTAAAATCTTTGCCATGCAGGTATTTATATTCGATTAAAAATAAATAAACCTTTCGGTTCTGTTCCGAAAGGTTTAGAAAGTTATCAAAAAAATGCAAGCCTGTAAGCCGGGTTCTGTCGCCATCTTGCGATGGCTCCTTATCATTTATCTAGTCTCTGCCTTGCGAGAGAGATCCATCGATCTACCCACCCCGATGATCTTGATAAATCAAGACGATGAACGGGCAGCTCTTAAATCGGGGCCTATTTGATCTTTCAACTCGTAAGGTTTACCTCGCACTTTATGTCACCATAAAGCCGGTGAGCTCTTACCTCGCCTTTTCACCTTTTCCCAGACTGATGAATCAATCCGGGTAGTTTATTTTCTGTGGCACTATCTGTCATCAACTTGCGCCGATGCCTTCCTGTTAGGAAGTACGATGCCCTGTGTTGCCCGGACTTTCCTCCTCAGGTAAACCTGAGACGATAAGGCAGCTTGCATCGTAAAATTACGAGGAAAACTAAGATTAATAAATGCGAAGTGTTAAAAGACGTCTTTGCCTGTAAGCTTCAATTCATAATGATCAGCAAGTTGAGCAACCTCCTGAATCATTTCACGAACCTGGTCTTCTGAAGCTGAAGAAGAAAGACATGATGCTTCGATCTTTAAAAAGCCATCTTCAAGGATAAATTTACTGTAATCGAAACTGGCATTTTTTTCCAATAGTATTTTCAGATCAAGGCTACTGCTGAACTCACATACCTTTGAAGAAATGACAGCTTGTTCTTTGCCTGAAACAGGACTTTTTTGGGTGATAGCAAGAACCGTCTGAAAGCGGCTACCTAAAGGTACTACAATGACTGACCGGGTGTGATCATAATCAGTAAATTGGCCACCAATGTGGTCTGCATATTCCTTCACAAAACTAAAGAAATTCATAGGGTGTTGGTGTTAGGTTATAACGGAAGATAAAGAAATAGAAGATCAATTTAAAGGTTCTCATATTTTTTGTTTCAAATAAATCGATTAGATCGATGAACTGTTGACAGCGAATTCAAGAAGTAGTACGTTAATAGAGCCCGGCACCAAGGCGTTTGGTACCAGGCTCAATGTAATTCATAAGTATTATTTTTCAACTATGATCTTTTTTCTTACCGTATGATCACCAGTTTGTAAATTCAAAATATAAAGGCCGTTATTAAGGGTTGATAAATTGATCTCCCATTCATAGTCTGTTTTGCGACTGTACGAAGCTTTCAATGTAGTACCATCTACTGTTTCTACTCCAATGATTTGCAGTTTCAATTTTGATTTAACAGTCAGAATTTCGCGAGTTGGTATTGGAAAAACTTCAACATCTTTTGACGTTTCATTCTCTTCAATATCAATCAGATCTTTTTCATAGGAGGTTGATGTTCTGGTATTATGAAGTGCTGTATTTGATACTTTAAGGTTGTCGATATTAGCTCCACTACTGCCAATTGATGTTGCCCGGATAGTGTTGTTTCCAGCCACAAGATTTACGGCGCTGCTTACACTTCCCCACGTTGTCCATAAGCCTGTAGAGGGGAATGATTTTGCAGCTTCAATAACAGATTCATTAACGGCAACACTCAGTGGTCTGTCTTTTGCCGCACCGTTAGCGTATCGAAAATCAAGTACAAAAGATCCGGTGTATGGCGCGTTAACAGTCCACTCAATATACTCGTCGCTATTTGCAATGTAGTCGCCATAGCCGGTGCCCGTAAAGCCTGTATAGGCATATTTAACAAGTACGCCAACTCGAGAAGCATTCTCAGCTTCAAGAATACTCGTGAACGGTGCTGCCGTTACAACATAAGCTGAGCTAGCTACTGGCGAATCAGTATAGCCAGATGCTTTTGTAAATGCCTTGATTGTTTTACTGGATGAAAGTATGATAGGCGATGAGTATACAAGTGAAGATGACGTTGGTGTTGTTCCATCTAATGTGTAGTAAATGGTTGAACCAACTGTCGAAGCAGTTAGTGAGATTGTGAGCGGAGCAGGGTAACTTCCTGATAGCGGTGTAAATACAGGGGCAGATGCAGTTGGCGTTACGGATCCAACAGAAGAAACAGTAAGGTGATCGATATTACCACCACTGGAACCAATGCATGTTGCTCTGATTGTATTTGTGCCAGATGTCAAACCAACCGTGCTGCTCACTTCGCTCCATGTAGTCCAGAGTGTTGTGGATGGAAAGGACTTACTGGCTTCAGTTGTAATACCATTGACACTAATCTGCAACGGTCGGTCTTTACTTGTTCCATTTGCATAGCGAAATGCTATGGTATATTGTCCTGCTGCAGGCACATTAACACTCCACTGGATGAAGTCATTTGAGTTGTTGGTATAATCTCCATAACCGGTACCTGTAAAACCAGCATAGGCATATTTTTTCTGAGCGCCAGATAGTGTAGCATCCTCAGCTTCAAGTATGGTAGAGAAATTTGGAGTCGAATTTATAGTGTAGGTTACACTGCTCACTGGTGAATTGTTCATACCAGACTTCACAGCGATAGCCTTAATTGTTGCTGTAGAATTTACAGTGAATGTTCCCATATAATTCAATGATGAAGTTGTGGGTGCAGAGCCATCGATGGTATAGTAGACGGAAGCACCAGAGGTTGCTGTGGTTATCGTCACCAATTGACTTGCGGTAAATGTTCCTGACGCTGGGCTGAAAACAGGAGCAGAAACAGAAGGCGTAACCGGGCCGGTGGATGAAACCAGGAGATAATCAACATTACCGCCATTGGCCCCATTTGTACTTAAACGCACACTGTTTGTACCTGAGTTAAGCATTAAAGTGCTAGAGACAGTGCTCCAATCTGTCCATAGTCCGGTAGGAGGAAAGGACTTATTGGTTTCAACTACAGCACCATTAACCGACAGGTTTAAAGGTCTGTCTTTAGCTGTTCCATTACCATAGCGGAAGTCAAGTTTATAGCTTGCCGTAGCAGGCGCATTGAACGTCCACTCAACGTAATCACCCGTAGCATTTGTAAAGTCAGCATAGCCA
>Ga0310811_10014889_pt1 | contig 10152 bp, 9 predicted proteins | sample YCmetagenome_FD_207642 | JGI IMG/M metagenome (GOLD analysis project Ga0310811, IMG submission 207642) | Soil microbial communities from experimental microcosm in Duke University, North Carolina, United States - YC | ecosystem: Engineered > Artificial ecosystem > Soil microcosm > Unclassified ...
AGACTATAGAGATTCTCCCCACTTGGTGCGACCGCGCGGAGACGGCTAGGGTGTGCGCATGAGCACATACGATGTTGCCGTGATCGGTCTGGGCGCTGCCGGGGCCGCGACGTTGCGCGCCCTGGCGAAGACTAGGGCCAAGGTCATCGGGATCGATCAGTTCAAGCCGCCACATGCCCGCGGCAGTTCGCATGGCGAGACCCGCCTGCTCCGCACGGCTTATGCCGAGGGCGAGTTCTATGTTCCGCTGGTGCGGCGGGCGATTTCCCTATGGCGCGAACTCGAAGAAGCGACGGGCAAGCGGCTGTTCGAACAGACAGGCGTGACCTATGCCGGACCGGCCGGCGACGCGTTCATGCTGGATTCGCGGCGAGCAGCGCGGAAATGGAAGTTGGCGCTGCCGATGTCGGAGCCGCTGGATAGCTGGTTCCGGCTGCCCGGCGAATGGCAGGCGCTGGTCGATAGCGCCGGCGGCTATCTTTATCCCGAGCGGGCGATCTCTGCGTTCCTGGCAGAGGCCCAGAATTGCGGGGCCGTGATCCGGACGGGTGCGCGCTGCGAGATGATCGATGGGTCCAAGCGCACGGTCCGGCTGCGCACCTCGACGGGACACTTCGACGCCAAGCGAGTCGTCGTCACGACGGGGGCCTGGTCCACCGAACTGCTGCCGGCTCTGAAGCCGATCACGCATGTCGAGCGGCGGGTGCTGCATTGGTTCGACGATCCGAAGCGGCGCTTCACGCGTGCCTCCGGCTTTCGGCCTTTCGCGATCTCGACGGGCGAAGATCAGCTGTTTTATGGCTTTCCGGCCAATCGGCGAGGCGAGGTGAAGGCTGCCGAGCATTGGACGCTTGAAGTTGTCTCGGGACCATCGGAGGTAAAGCGCACAATCCGCAAAGCCGATCTTGCTGCGATACGGCCGCTGGTCCGCACTTATATGCCTGGACTCGGCAAGCATGTGCGATCCGAGGTCTGCATGTATCCGATGGCGGCGGACGAGCACTTTATCTTAGACCGCGATCCGCGCGACTCGCGGATCATCATCGGCGCCGGACTATCGGGGCATGGGTTCAAATTCGCGCCAGCCATCGGCGAAGTGCTGGCGCACCTCGCGCTCGGCAAGCGGCAGAAAGTCGACATCAAGCCGTTCGCGCTCGCCGGGCGCCTGACCTGATTACTCGACCGTGACCGACTTCGCGAGGTTGCGCGGCTGGTCCACATCGGTGCCCTTCGCTACGGCCGCGTAATAGGCCAGCAGCTGGACCGGCACGGAGTAGAGGATCGGCGCGATGAGCGGGTCGGCGTCGGGCACCTCGATTGTATGCCAAAGCTTGTCGCCAGCCTGTGCGATGCCTTTGGCGTCGGAGATCAACAGCACCTTGCCGCCGCGCGCCATCGACTCCTGCATGTTGGAAATCGTCTTCTCGTAGAGCGCGTCATGCGGCGCGAGCACGATGATCGGCACGTTCTCGTCAATCAGCGCGATGGGGCCATGCTTCATCTCGCCCGCGGCATAGCCTTCGGCATGGACGTAGGATATCTCCTTGAGCTTCAGTGCACCTTCCATGGCGATCGGAAAGCTCGGGCCGCGGCCGAGATAGAGCACGTCGCGGGCTTTGGCGATCTCCTGGCCCAGATCCTCGATCTGCGCTTCGTTCTTCAGCATCTCGACGATATGGCGCGGTGTTTCGAGCAGCGTCTGACAAAGGCGTTTTTCATCTTCGACGCTCAAGACGCCGCGGGCGCGGCCAGCAGCGATGGCGAGCGCGGCGAGGGCCGCAAGCTGGCAGGTGAAGGCCTTGGTCGAGGCGACACCGATCTCCGGACCGGCGAAGGTCGGGACGACGATGTCAGCTTCGCGGGCGATGGAGCTTTCGACGACGTTGACCATCGCCAGAGTAACCTGGCCGTTGGTGCGGGCATGGCGCTGAGCAGCCAGCGTATCGGCGGTTTCGCCCGACTGGGAAATGAACAATGCCACGCCCCCATCGGCATAGACCGGCTCGCGATAGCGCAGTTCGGAAGCGACATCGACCTCGACCGAGAGACGCGCCAACTTCTCGAACCAGTATTTGCCGACAAGACCGGCGTAATAGGAGGTGCCGCAGGCCGAGATCAGGAGACGCGGCGCGGTGGCGAGTGCCTTCGCCAGGCCGGGCTCATGTAGCGCGACATTGGGACCGACCGCATCGATGTAGTGCGCCAGCGTGTGGCCGATGACTTCCGGCTGCTCGGCGATCTCTTTCGCCATGAAGTGACGCTTGCCGCCCTTGTCGACCATGGCAGCCGAAGCGGTGGTTGTCTTGACCTCGCGGTTCGCCGGCCGGCCCTCGAGATCGTAGATCGAGACCTGCGGACCTTGGATCACGACGACGTCGCCGTCTTCGAGATAGGCGACGCGGTTCGTGAACGGCGCAAGCGCAAAGGCATCGGAGCCAAGATAACCCTCCGTATCGCCGTAACCGACCGCCAGCGGTGCGCCCTTGCGCGCACCTATCAGTAGGTTGTCGTGATCGGCGAAGATCATCGCCAGTGAATAGGCGCCGGTAAGCTGGCGCACGGCGGTAATCGCGGCGTCCTTGGGTGACAGGCCCTGATCGAGATAATCGGTGACTAGATGGACCGCGACCTCACTGTCTGTCTCGGATGCGAAGACATGGCCCTTGGCCATGAGCATCTGCCGCAGCTCGCGGAAATTCTCGATGATGCCGTTGTGGACGATGGCGACCTTGGCCGAGGCGTGCGGATGCGCGTTGGTCTCGGTCGGCGCGCCATGGGTCGCCCAGCGGGTGTGACCGATGCCAGTGAAGCCGGTCAGCGGATTGCCTTGCAGCACCTCACCGAGCTTGCCGAGTTTGCCGGGCGAGCGGCGGCGCGAGATCTGGCCGCCGACCAGCGTGGCGATGCCAGCGGAGTCGTAGCCGCGATATTCGAGACGCTTCAGAGCATCGAGGATGACCGGCGCGACGTCGCGCGTTCCGGCAATGCCGACAATACCGCACATGCTATTTGCCTTTCGCCCTGGCGGCCTTCTCGGCGCGCTTTCGGGTCCGGAATTTCTCGGCCCAGCCCGGGATTTCCTTCTGCTCGGCGCGGGTGACGACGAGGCTGTCCTTGCTCATACCCTTGGTGACAACCGAGCCGGCACCGACATAGACGCCATCGGCAACCGTCACCGGGGCGACCAGCGCCGCATTCGATCCGATGAAAGCACCGGCGCCGATATCGGTGTGGTGCTTGTCAAAACCATCGTAGTTGCAGGTGATGGTGCCGGCACCGATGTTCGCACCCGGACCGACGCGGGCATCGCCGAGATAGGTCAGATGGTTCGCCTTCGCGCCCTTTTCAATCCGCGCGTTCTTCACTTCAACGAAATTTCCGATGTGAACGTCGTCCTCGATCACCGCGCCGGGGCGCAGCCGGGCGTAGGGGCCGACCAGGGCGCCGGGGCCGACGATCGCGCCTTCAAGATGCGAGTGGGATTTGATTTGGGCGCCGCCCTTCACCGTCACACCCGGGCCGAAGACGACATAGGGGGCGATGTGGCAATCTGCTTCCAGCTGGGTGTCGTGGGAGAGGAAGACCGTCTCGGGCGCGGTCATGCCGACGCCGGCGTCGAGGGCGCGGCGGCGCAGGCGCTGCTGCATCTGGGCTTCGGCATCGGCGAGTTCGGCACGGGAGTTCACGCCCATCACGGTGATCTCGTCGGTCAGGGTAATGGCGCAAGGCACGCCAGCCGCCTTGGCGATGAGCGGGACCTCGGGGAGGTAGTATTCCTTCTGGGCGTTGTCGTTCTGCAACTGAGCGGCCCACTCGAAGAACTTACGAGCGCTGGCGGCGGAATAGGTGCCGGCGCAGCAGAGGTCGATGGCGCGCTGTTCGGGTGTCGCGTCCTTGAACTCGACGATGCGATCGAGGGTGCCGTCGGCGTTTTGGATCACGCGGCCGTAGGCGGCCGGGTCCTTCGGGCGGAAGGCGACGAGAGAGAGGCCGGTCTTCGCGGCGGAGGCGAGCGACTCCGACATCATCTCGGGGCGGGCCATCGGCATGTCGCCGTTGTTGACGAGGATCGGGCCATCGAAACCGCCCAGAGCACTGCGCGCGGCGAGCGCGGCGTTGCCTGTGCCGAGCGGCTTGTCCTGGATCGCGTTCTCGGCGCCCTGGGCGGTGGCGAACTTGCGTAGGTCCTCCATGCCCGGCGCGCTGACCACCACGATGCGGCCGACGCCAGCCGCGCGCATCGCGGCGATGACGTGGCCGAGGATCGGCAGGCCCGCGACGGGGTGCATAACCTTCGGTGTGGCGGATTTCATCCGCGTGCCCATGCCGGCCGCGAGGATGATGGAAGCGGTTGTCATGGATTCCCGTAACCTGCCGGAGAAAAAGGACAAAGTGACGAATTGCGACGCTATATTGCCTGAGCCCCTCAAGCGGATTCGTTAATGCCAGCACTCGTCTTCGACCTCGATGGGACCCTCGTCGACACCGCCCCCGATCTTCTGGCGGCGACCAATGCCGTGCTGGTGTCGGAGGGGCGTCGGGAAGTCGATCCGGCCACGCTGCGCCACATGGTCGGGTTCGGGGCGCGGTCGCTGATCGAGCAGGCGATGGCCGCCACCGGCGAGCCGGCGGCGCCGTCCCGCCTGCCGGAGCTGGTCGACCGGTTCCTGGTGCACTACCAGGCGCATATCGCGGACCACAGTGTGCCGTTCCCAGGTGTCGAGGAAACGCTGGCCGACCTTCAGGCGAAAGGATCGCGGCTGGCGGTCCTGACCAACAAGCCGCACAACATGGCGGAGTTGCTGCTGAAGGCGCTCAGGCTCGACAGGTTCTTCACGGTGACCTACGGCGCGGGACGGATGTCCTATGTGAAGCCGGATGCGCGGATCTTCCACGATGTGGTGCGCGATCTCGTCGGACTCCATGGCGGCGCCGCGCGCGGGATCATGATCGGAGACAGCATCACGGATGTCGCGACGGCCCGGGCGGCGGGCGCACCGGTGATCCTGGTCTCCTATGGATATACGCCGGAGCCGGCATCCGGGCTGGGCGGCGACGCGGTGACGGACCATTTTGCCGAGATTCCGGTGCTCGCAGCCCGGCTGGCGGATGGTGGGCGCGACAGGGATTGAACCTGTGACCCCTCCCGTGTGAAGGGAGTGCTCTCCCGCTGAGCTACGCGCCCATCCAAGCGGAGGAGCCGTATAGGGTGGCGGGCGACGACCCGTCAAGGCAGGCCTCTATCCCGCCGACACCAGTCCCTGCCGATACCTTCGCAGGCCGAGGTTGAACGATGCTGCGGCGAGGGCGGCATAACCCACGGCGGAACCGACAAGAATTGCCAGAGTCTGCCAGCTTGGATCGCGCAGCATCGCGACCGGCGTGAGGACGACGAAGCCTGCAGGCAGCAACGTGTAGGCTACGACCTTCGACATGCCGGTGTAGATCGAGCCGGGGTAGCTCGAGAACAGAAGCATGAAGTCGGTAAGGTCGCGCGCGAAGCTGCGGGCACCGGCGAACCAGAAGGCCATGCTGGCGTAGACAACGGCCGAGGCGACATAGACCGTCGTGCCGACGGCAGCGCCGAGCACGACCAGCGGGATGTCGCGCCAGCCAAGTCCGGCGAAGACGATCAGCAGCCAGATCCCCATCACGAGATCGCCCCAGGCATTGGCAATGCTCTCGCGCGCGAGCAGGCGCGTCAGCACCGAGCGCGGCTGGGTGAGAAGCGCGTCGACCTCACCGCGCAGGATCGTCGCGGCCATATCGCGATAGCCGCCGAAGAAAACGCCGCTGGTCGCGACCACCGTCATGGTGAGGCCGAGCAAGAGCGCGACATCCTTCAGGCCCCAGCCGCCGACCTCGCGGAAGCCGGCGAAGAACATGTACCAGAGCACCAGGAAGAAGACGTCGTTCACCACCATCCCGACGGAGTTCAGGATGAAGTTGGTGCGGTCCATCAGCGAGGTGCGGATCGCGGCGCCGGCGGTGACGGCATAGACGACGAGTGCGGACATCACACGCCCTCCCGCAAGACTTTGCGCAGGCCGGCGCGCCAGATGAGCGCGATCACGCCACAGAGCGCAGCGAACCAGAAGACCTGCATCGCCAGGCTCTCGACGAAGGCCGAGGCCGAAGGATGGTTCATCTGGTTGCCGACGAGATAGAGGTAACTCGGGAACGGCGTCGCCATGGCCAGACGATAGAACCAGCCAGGATAGAGGCTGATCGGGGCGAAGAGGCCACCCAGCAGGAAGATGAGCTTCTGCAGGATGATGTAGGGCGGCAGCACGCGGCGGACCCAGAAGGCGCAAAGGCCCGCGAGCGTCAGGAAAAGCACGCCGAGGGCGAGCGCCAGCGGGCTGAGCAACAGCGCGAAGAGGACGCCTTCGGGCGCGGGCAGCGGACGGCCCGAGAGCAGCAATGCCAGGCACGCGGCGATGCCGACGCCGATGAGGCGGCCGGCGCTGTCGCCGATGGTCTCGGCGATGCGCTGGAGGAGATAGGGCTTGGGGCGCAGCAGATGCGGCTCGAGCAGGCCGAAGCGGATGTCGTCTTCGAGGCGCAGATGGATCGCCGCCGTCGAGAGCGTCAGCCATTCGGTCGTGCCGAAGTAGAGCGTGAGGCCGTCAGGCGGCAGCGACGTCGCGAGCGTGCCGGCGAGGCGCGCGGCGGCGACCTTGTCCCACAGCGCAGTCAGCACCGTGACGGCGACGAGATAGAACAGCGCGCGGCCCATCAGGATCGGCCAGTTGGCGAGGTTGCGGCGCATGCCGAGCGCGAAGGCGCTCAGCGCGGCGGCGGCCTCGCCGAGGAGCGGAAGATCAGCGCGCGCCGTTGGCGTCATAGATCGCACGGACCACCTCCTCCATCGGCGGGTCTTCGATGGTGATGTCCTCGATGCCGCCCTTCGCGAGCGCGGCTTCGACCACGGCATCGACGCGCGTGGTGCGGGTATCGACCTCGAAGATCGAGAGATGCGGCTCGCTGGCGCGGCGCACGACGCCGGGCAGCGTGAGATCGATGCTGAGCGCGGCGGAGCGCAGCGTGACCAGGCGATGGCCGAGGAACTGGCGGCGGAGCTCCCCGATCGGTTGATCGACGACGATGCGGCCTTCGTTGATGACGATAACGCGGTCGCAGACGAGCTCGATGTCGCGGGTGTCGTGCGAGGTCAGCACCACGGTCTGGCCTTCGGCGCCGGCCTGCTCGCGGATGAAATCGCGGATCGCGGCTTTCGCGGTGATGTCGAGGCCGATGGTCGGTTCATCGAGGAACAGCAGCGCCGGACCGTGCAGCAGGCTGGCGACGATCTCGCAACGCATGCGCTGGCCGAGCGACATGCGCTGGACCGGCTGGTCGAGGATCGGGCCGAGGCCGAAACGCTCGACGAGCCTGGCGAGGCGCGTGTCGAAGGTGGCGCGATCGACATCGTAGATCCGGCGCAGCAAGGCGAAGCTGTCGCGTGCGGGCAGCTCGGTCCAGAGCTGGCTGCGCTGGCCGAAGACGACGCCGATGCGATAGGCGAGCGCGCGGCGCTGCTTCCACGGGGTGAGGCCGAGGACCTCTGCGCTGCCACTCGACGGCTCGAGGATGCCGGAAAGCATCTTCAGCGTGGTCGATTTGCCCGCGCCGTTCGGGCCGATGATCGCGACGCGCTCGCCCTCGGTGATCGCGAAGGAGATACCTGCGACGGCTTCGATGGTGCGGATGTCGCGCGAAAAAAGCCGCGTCAGGCCCGGCTGGCGCCGGACGTAGCGATAGGATTTGCGGAGCTTTTCGACGGAAAGGACGGACATGTCACGGAATCGGCTGCAGGGTGGACGGAGCAGAGCACGCGCGGGGTCGCGTACATAAGATGCGTCGTGGCCGGCATGCCTTCCTCCCTGTTTGATTCCGATTGTTGAGCGTGCCACGGGATTTGCGGCCTGAGACCAGACAAATCGGGATTTCAGCCATGCGGTCCTCCTGCTCCAAAAAATAAGGCGGACCCCACCGAGCGCGATGCCGGGAAGTCTGGGGGCTGTAGGCACGCGGCGGAGATCCGCCCTGGCTGGCGCCGGCTGGCCGGCCGAAGGTCTCTTTAAAGACCGACCGCACGGCGCTGACGCTTTACCACCCCAGTCCTAGCGACCGCACAGAACGATTCCATCGCGAGCACCGCAGTGTGGCTCGGCAAGTGGATCAGCACGTCTGGGCGGAAGCACGGTCGCGCACGGGAAGCGCGCCCTTACCTGTCTGGTCCCGCGTAATTCGTGTTCGCATCACTCGGCGGCGATGCCTTGCATGGCGAGTGTCCTCGTTTATCCGTGGACGGAATATAGAGGAGCGCGGCGGAAATTGCGCGGTGGATATCTTTGCGCGGACGCGCGGTATTTTTCGCGGGAATGCTGGCGATGCGATGCGGGAGCTGACGGATTTATCAGACTCGATTGGATTTTTTTTCTTCGGGTGCGACGATTTGTGCACGCGTCGTGCAAACGGCACATCGTGCTTCGAGGCTTCGCTGCGCGAAGCACCTCAGCATGACGTGCCTGCTTTCGAAGCTTCGCTTCGAGCATGACGTGCCCACTCATGCATTCGCGTCATCCTGAGGTGCCCGGCATAGCCGGGCCTCGAAGGACGACGCGCTTTGCGAGCCACGCCAGGACGTCGTCCCAGACCTGTTGGCGGTCCAGATCGCGCATCAGCATGTGGAAGCCGTGGTCGTAGCGATGCACTTCGGCCTTGTCGCCGAGCGCCTTGATCACAGCTTCGGTCGGTGCCGCCGGGATGACCTGGTCGTTCTTGCCGTAGAGCAGAAGGATCGGCGGGGCGGCACCGAGATGCTCGGGGGCGTGGCGGCCGTCGTCCATCAGGTTGACGAGACCCCAGACGGCGTCGGCGCGGGTCGCTTTCTGCACCAGCGGGTCGGCGGAATAGGCGCGCAGCATCGGGATGTTGTCCGAGGGCCAGATATGCACCACGCCACGGCCGGAGACCTCCATGCCGGGGAAGGTGTGCGCGGTGAGCCAGAGCACGGCGCGATAGCTGAGCGGCATGTCGGAACGCGACCACACGGCGGGGGCGACGAGGATCACGCCCTCGAGCTTGGGTGGTGCGGCGCTGGCGATGGCGGAGAGAACGACGGCGCCGCCCATGCTCTCGCCGAGCGCGAAGACCGGCAGGCCGGGATAGCGCGCGCGGGCGGCAGCGATGGCGTCATCGAGATCGCGGCGCATGATGTCGCCGCCGGCCCAGAGACCCGGATGCGGCGCCTTGCCGAAGCCGCGCTGGTCGAAGGCGAGGGTGGTGATGCCGTGCTCCGCCCAATAGGGCGCGGGCATGGCGAAGGCGTTCGAATAATCGCCCATGCCGTGAAGCGCGACGATGACGGCCTTGGGACGATCGGCGGCCCAGATGCGCAGCGGCAGATGCTCGCCATCGCGGGTGATGAGGGCGTCGTCGGCGAGCGCGGGCGGGACGGTCTCGGTGCCGAGCGGCATGAGAACCGGCGCGCAGGCCCCGATCAGGAGGAGAGCGCCCGCCGCACAGAGCGCCGCAAATAGGGAATGAGTTCGGCTTCGAACCATGGGTTCTTCTTCAACCAGCCATTGTTGCGCCAGGACGGATGCGGCAGCGGGATGTAACGCGGACGGTATTCGCGCCACGCCTTCACGGTCTCCGTCATATTGGATTTCACCGCATCGCCCAAATGCCAGGTCTGGGCATAGGAGCCGACGAGGAGCGTGACCGGCATCGGCGGAAGCGCATCCATCAGGCGGCGGCGCCAATGCTGGGCACAGATCTTCGGCGGCGGGAGGTCGCTGCCGTTCTCGTCATAGCCGGGGAAGCAGAACGCCATTCCGGTGAGTGCGACGCGCTTCTCGTCGTAAAAGGTGGCGCGGTCGATCCCCATCCAGTCGCGCAGGCGGTCGCCCGACGCGTCGTTGAAGGAGATGCCGGTCTTGTGGACGCGCAGGCCGGGCGCCTGTGAGGCGATGAGGAGACGGGCGGTGTGCGAGACGTGGAGGACCGGGTTCGGCTCGAGGATATCGGCGCAGATGCGGCAGGCGCGGATTTGCGCGACGAGAGCGGCGAGTTCGCGCGGTGTGGCGGTCATCGGAATTTCTTGAACGAAACGTCGGCTTCAAGCCGGAGAATTCCGCCATC
>Ga0310811_10014890_pt1 | contig 10152 bp, 7 predicted proteins | sample YCmetagenome_FD_207642 | JGI IMG/M metagenome (GOLD analysis project Ga0310811, IMG submission 207642) | Soil microbial communities from experimental microcosm in Duke University, North Carolina, United States - YC | ecosystem: Engineered > Artificial ecosystem > Soil microcosm > Unclassified ...
GGCGCGTTTCTGGCGACGCGTCCGGTGGGGGTGAAGCCGTTGCAGTTTACAAAGCCGAAACCTGAATCGCGGGAAATATTCAGGCTTCGGCTGCCGATATAGTGGAGCGCCGCCGCGGGACCGCGGGCAGCGTATATCGCCGGGAGATGGGACAGGCAGCGCTGGCAGCGCGCCGATCAGGGCGCGCCGCGCGCGTGAGGTTACAGCAGCGGGGCGAGCGCGCGCTCGGCGTCCGCTTTCGACAGCGCCATCCGCTGTGCGTAGTCTTCCAGCTGATCGTTGCCGATCTTGCCGACCGAGAAGTACGTGCTGTCCGGATGCGCGAGATAGAAGCCCGACACGCTCGCGGCTGGCAGCATCGCCAGCGATTCGGTCACGCTCATGTCGACTTCGCCCGCCTGCAGCGCGGCGAACATGTCGCGCTTCACGAGGTGGTCCGGGCACGCCGGGTAGCCGGGCGCCGGGCGGATGCCGCGGTATTTCTCGCCGATCAGCTCGTCGTTCGACAGCGTTTCGTCCGCAGCGTAGCCCCACAGGTCGCGCCGCACGCGCGTATGCATCGCTTCGGCGAAGGCCTCCGCGAAGCGGTCGGCGAGCGCCTTCAGCATGATCGCGCTGTAGTCGTCGTGATCCTGTTCGAACTGCTTTTCCTTCACGTCGACACCGAGGCCCGCCGTTACCGCGAACATGCCGATGTAGTCGGCCACGCCCGAGCTCTTCGGCGCAATGAAATCGGCCAGCGAGCGGTTTGGCCGCATCACGCCGTCGACCACCGGACGCTCGCTCTGCTGCCGCAGGTTGCGCCAGGTCAGCAGCACTTCGCTACGCGAATCGTCGGTGTAGATCTCGATGTCGTCGTCGTTCACCGTGTTGGCCGGCAGCAGCGCGATCACGCCGTTGGCCGTCAGCCAGCGGCCCTGGATCAGCCGCGCCAGCATCGACTTCGCGTCCGAGAACACGCGCCGCGCCGATTCGCCGACCACTTCGTCGTTCAGGATCGCCGGGTACGGGCCCGCCAGGTCCCACGTCTGGAAGAACGGGCCCCAGTCGATGTACTGCGCGAGTTCGTTCAGATCGTAGTTCTTGAATACGCGGCGGCCGATGAACTTCGGCTTGACCGGCTGGTACGCGCTCCAGTCGATCTTCGTCTTGTTCGCGCGCGCCGCTTCGAGCGTCACCATCGGCTGCGCTTTCTTGTTCGCGTGCTGCTTGCGGATGCGCTCGTAATCGGACTTCAGTTCGTCGAGATACTTCGTTGCGCCTTCGTCGGACAACAGGCTGGAAGCCACCGATACCGAACGCGACGCATCGGGCACATACACCACCGGCCCTTCGTAATGCGGCGCGATCTTGACGGCGGTATGCACGCGCGAGGTGGTCGCGCCGCCGATCAGCAGCGGAATCTTCTTCACGCGGAAGTAGTCGTCGCGCTGCATTTCGGACGCGACATAAGCCATCTCTTCGAGGCTCGGCGTGATCAGCCCCGACAGCCCGATGATGTCCGCGCCTTCCACTTTCGCCTTGGCGAGAATGTCGTTGCACGACACCATCACGCCCATGTTGACCACTTCGTAGTTATTGCACTGAAGCACCACCGACACGATGTTCTTGCCGATGTCGTGCACGTCGCCCTTGACCGTCGCGATGACGATCTTGCCTTTGGCGCGCACGTCGCCGCCCGCGGCGGCGAGCTGGCGCTTTTCTTCCTCGATGTACGGCACGAGGTGCGCGACCGCCTGCTTCATCACGCGCGCCGACTTCACCACTTGCGGCAGGAACATCTTGCCCTGGCCGAACAGGTCGCCGACCACGTTCATGCCGTCCATCAGCGGCCCTTCGATCACGCCGATCGGACGGCCGCCGCTCGCGGCGATCTGCTGACGCACTTCTTCGGTATCTTCGACGATGAAGTTCGTGATGCCGTGCACCAGCGCATGGGCGAGGCGCTTTTCGACCGGCTGGTTGCGCCACTCGAGGTTTTCTTCGCGCTTCGCGGCGCCGGTCTTGAACTTGTCGGCGCTTTCCAGCAGCCGGTCGGTGCCGTCGGCGCGGCGGTTCAGTACGACGTCTTCGACGCGCTCGCGCAGTTCGGCGTCGAGATCGGCATACACGCCCAATTGGCCCGCGTTGACGATGCCCATGTCCATGCCGGCCTGGATCGCGTGGTACAGGAACACCGTATGAATCGCCTCGCGCACCGGGTCGTTGCCGCGGAACGAAAACGATACGTTCGACACGCCGCCGCTCACCTTCGCATACGGCAGGTTCTGCTTGATCCAGCGAGTCGCGTTGATGAAATCGACCGCGTAGTTGTTGTGCTCTTCGATGCCCGTTGCGATCGCGAAGATGTTCGGATCGAAGATGATGTCTTCAGGCGGAAAGCCGACCTGGTTGACGAGCACGTCGTACGAGCGCTTGCAGATCTGGGTCTTGCGCTCGAAGGTATCCGCCTGGCCCTGTTCGTCGAATGCCATCACGACGGCCGCGGCGCCGTAGCGGCGGATCAGCTTTGCGTGATGCAGAAACGCTTCCTCGCCTTCCTTCAGCGAGATCGAGTTGACGATGGCCTTGCCTTGTACGCACTTCAGGCCCGCTTCGATCACGTCCCACTTCGACGAGTCGATCATGATCGGCACGCGTGCGATATCCGGTTCCGACGCGATCAGATTCAGGAAGCGCACCATCGCCGCTTTCGAATCGAGCATCGCCTCGTCCATGTTGATGTCGATCACCTGCGCGCCGTTCTCGACCTGCTGGCGCGCAACCACCAGCGCCTCGTCGAACTGGCCGTTGAGAATCATGCGGGCGAAAGCCTTCGAACCGGTCACGTTGGTGCGCTCGCCAACGTTGATGAAGAGCGTCCCGGTGGTGACGTTGAACGGTTCGAGGCCAGAGAGGCGCAGCGTGTGATCGGTCATGGCGTGCGGTTCAATGCGTGAGCGGTTGGCGTGGCGGGCAGTGGCGGGTCGTAGCGGCTAGTGGTGCGGGGTGGCGCGTAGTGGCTTCAGGCGCCCGAACCTGACGGGCGTGATAAAGATGACATGGCGGCTGGCGTAGTTGTGCGTTCGCACACGTCAAGCCGCATCGCGATAGTGCGACGGCCACTTGCGCGGCTTTACGTCGGCGAGCGACTTCGCGATCGCCGCGATGTGCTCGGGCGTCGTGCCGCAGCAACCGCCCGCGATGTTGACCAGACCCGCATCGGCGAATTCCTTCAACAGCCGCGAGGTGTCGGCCGGCAGTTCGTCGAAGCCGGTGTCGCTCATCGGGTTCGGCAGACCGGCGTTCGGGTAGCACGATACATACGTATCGCACAGCTTGGCCAGTTCCGCGATGTATGGGCGCATCAACGCAGCGCCGAGCGCGCAGTTCAGGCCGAAGGTCAGCGGCTTCGCGTGGCGCAGCGAATTCCAGAATGCCTCGACGGTCTGGCCCGACAGAATGCGGCCGGATGCATCGGTGACCGTGCCGGACACCATGATCGGCAGGCGCTCGCCGGTGTCGTCGAACAGTTCGTCGAGCGCGAACAGCGCGGCCTTTGCATTCAGCGTGTCGAAGATCGTTTCGACCAGGAACAGGTCCGCGCCGCCTTCGAGCAGCGCCTTCGCCTGCGCGTAGTACGCGGCGCGCAGTTCGTCGAAGGTCACGTTACGTGCGCCCGGATCGTTGACGTCCGGTGAGATGCTGGCGGTTTTCGGCGTCGGCCCGATCGCGCCGGCGACGAAGCGCGGCTTGTCCGGTGTCGAATATTTGTCGCATGCGGCGCGCGCCAGCCTGGCGGACGCAAGGTTCATTTCCGCGACGAGGTCTTCCATGCCGTAGTCGGCCTGCGCCACGGTGGTTGCGCCAAACGTGTTGGTTTCGAGAATATCCGCGCCGGCGGCGAGGTATTGCTCGTGAATCTCGCTGATGATCTGCGGCTGCGTGATCGACAACAGTTCATTGTTGCCTTTCACGTCGCGCGGGTAATCCTTGAACCGCTCACCGCGGTACTGCGCTTCGCCGAGTTTGTAGCGCTGGATCATCGTGCCCATTGCGCCGTCGAGAATCAGGATGCGCGACCTGAGCAGGTCGGGCAGCGCGGTGCCGCGCGTGTAAGCGGCGCTGGACACAGCGGTCGGGGCGGACGAAGCGGTCAATTCGGCGGGCTGGTTCATGGCAAACGTGGGCGGGTGCCGGCTTTTCATCAGGGAACTCGACATTGTAGTCGCAGCCGCGCATAGCCGCTTCCGCTGGTACGAAATGCACATGGAAGGGCATACAGCGCCATCTGCGTAAAACGTTCGCAAGCCGTACAGCAAATGAAAAGCCCCGCCCGGCATAACCGGACGGGGCTGGAATACAGCGGGTGTCGCCGCGGTAAGTCTTAGTGCAGGATGACTGGCTGATGCATCAGGCTATCGAACTGGCCGAGGAACTCGTCGACTTCGTCGAGCGACGGTTCTTCTTCGATTAGCTTCTGAACGTGCTCGCGGAAGCTGGCCGCCATTGCACCGTCGATGTAGATCTCGCGCTGCGTGTTCTTGTCGACGATCTCATAACCACCTGACTTCATCGCGATGTGGCCGTCTTGCGGCGGGAACTCAACGACACAATAGTTGGGGCTGTTGTAGATCATTTGCATGGCGACACTCCTTATTTCCGTTGGCTCCTGGCCAGTCGTGCACCGAACTTGGAGCGTTAGGCGTGGAATTCAAGGGGTGGGTCCGGGTGACGCTGGCATTTCTTCCGGACCTGCTGGTTAGACCTCTTTGCGCAGAAACGTTTCGCGTAATGCGGTAAAGCGCTTCGACTGCTCCTCGGTGCAAGGTGCGCCGCATCCAGAACTTCGAACCGCGCGCCTGCGTTTGCATCGTTTATCGTCTTCGTAGCAGCAGGAGACGTGCCTGTCGCGTGACGCCTATTACTGAAGCGTCGGTCTATGCATTTGCGTCAGTCTATCGTGCCGGTGGAAATCGCGCAGCGCTGCGTGCGTCAGACGTGCGCGTGGCCTTCCGACAAGCCCTGGCGAGCGGGAAGGCGGTGCGGCATCACATACGCTGCGTGTGGCATATCGATCAGATGCTTCTGCTTTCGAGGAAAGATTCGACCATGCGGGGTTCAGGGCTTTCCATAGTCTGGGCCGGGATTGACGACCGGTGGTGTTGCCGTATCGGCGGTGCCGTCAGCCGCTGGGCCGGGCGCGCCCGCGCTCGCGCTCGCGGCGGGCGTGTCCGTGGCGCCCGTATCGTTGCTGGACAACTGTCCGCGCCATAACAGTTCGACCTGGGTGCCGTTCGGTTCTGTCTGGACAAACCGCACAGGCAGCCAGCCTAGCGACGGTGCGAGCCATACATCGAGAAGCCGCTGATCGCCTTCATGACGCGGCAAGCGCTTGAAATGCCGCGCATCGATGAAGCCTTGTTCGGTGCGCACCGTTTCGTTACCGATCGTTTCAATCGGCCAAATTTCCCCACTGTCGTTGTCGGTCACGTAGAACTGACGTGTTACGCCGGGTTTATACGCGCCTGGGTCGCCGCGTACGAGGCTGGCGAGTTGCATGATCATGCTGAAACGATCCTGCGCGCCATCCTCGAGAGTGAGTGTCCTGGGTGTACGCGTGAACGCGATCTGCCTGGTTTCGCGGTTGAAGACCGTCACATCCTGGCCGCGCCTGCCATGCGTTTCGACATATTGATCGGGCGCCAGGCCGAAAGCGTCAACGCGACCGTGGCTCGCGTAGCTATAGGTACCGACGAAGGGCAGCGGTACGGCGACCACCAGCTGATAGGTGTGGCCATCGCTTGCCCAGTGAATCGTGCCGGGCTGATTGCGCACGCCGTTGTAAAACGTATCGTATTGAAGCTCGCGCGATGGCGGCACTGAAAATTTGACGCCCGGTGCGGCTTGCGTTGCGTTACCTGCGCCGGTGCCGGTGCCGGTGCCGGTGCCGGTGCCGGTGCCGCTCGCGGCGTTGGCAGCGCTTGCAGTGTCAGTAGCGCTTGCTGGGTTTGCAGTGGAAGCGCTTTGCGTCGCAGGCAGTGCGGCCTGCGCTTCGCTCGCGGCGACGGCCGGCGTTGGTCTGGACACCTCGGGCCGGGCTTCCTGCGCCGGTTTGACGGCGCTCAACACATGCTCGTGCGGTGCCCGCGCGCGCGGTCTGGAACTCGGCGCACGCGCTGCGGCAGCAGGTGCTGCAGGTGTCGGTGCGGGTGCTGCGAGTGTCTGCTCGATGCGTTCCGGCTTCAGCAACGCCACCTGAACAGGCGTGTGTTGCGCATCAGCTGGCTTGAACGTAACGCGATGGCGCTCGAACCACTGCGCCGCAAACCAGTGTGCGCCCACCACCGCGACCAGTACAAAGCCCCAGCGCCAGCGCGGCGTGCGACGCGGCGCGGCCGGATGCGGCAACGGTTCGGATGGACGTGCAGCGGCAGAAGACGACATCGGGGCGACAGGTTTCCCGCAGGCAAAGATACGACAGCGCAGTGGCGTGGCGAACCAGGCAGACGATTCGAATACAGCGTCGAACCGGGTGCGTTCGACCACACGCAGTGTGTTGATGTTACGGTGACACGGTGCACTGTGTGCCCGTGACACGCAACATCCGTGACGCATAGTGTCCCATGCCCGAGCGATCCACGAACCGTTTCGACTGTGCGATGCGCTTGCCGTTCAGCGCGGCGTCGGGCTGTAGCCGAGTTCCCAGGACAATTTCCGTGCGCACTCGCGCAATGCGATGTCGACTTCGCCATTCCAGTCGATATCGAATGCCCCTTCGTGACCTAACGCGATCAACCCGAGCGCGAGTTCGCCATTCGAGTCGAACACCGGCATACAGAACGCGTGGATGGTCGGCAGCAGCATACCTTCCACACGCGCCGCGCCATGCGCGCGAACTTCGGCGAGTGCGTGCTCGACGTCGTCCAGATTGCGCGGACCGTTCGCGATCGACGAATGCCGCGTATCGGCAAGCTCACGTTCGATCATCGCGGCTGTCTTGCCGCGCGGCAGATACGCGGCGAACAGCAGCCCGGTAGCGGAGGTGAGCAGCGGCATGACGTCGCCGAGTTTCAGCGACGCTTTGGCGGGATAGCTCGATTCCATCCAGTGCACCACCGTCGGCCCCTGGTTGCCCCACACGGCAATGCCGACCGTCAGATCGAGGCCGTCGCGCAATTGCGCGAGCGCCACGCGCGCGAGCTTCACGCCGTCGACACGCGCGAGCCGCGCGAGCCCCAGTTGCAGCGCGAAGCCGCCGAGTTCGTAGCGGCCGGAGACGGGGTCTTGCGCGACCACGCCCAGACGCAGAAAGCTCACCAGATAACGATGTGCCTTCGCCGGGCTCATGTCCGCGCGTTTTGCGAGGTCGCGCAACATCATTGCGCGCGGCTCGTGCGTGAGCACGTCGAGCAGCCGGAAACCCACTTCGATCGATTGAATGCCCGAGCGCAGTTTTTCTTCGCTGCCATCGAGGTTGCCATCGCTGCCATCAGGACTATCGCCGGTGTCGTCATCGACGGCATCGGGCGGTTCGGCGGAGGCAGCAGCGGAGCGGGCAACGGGTGACATGAGTGGTCGATGCAAGTGTAAGAGGGTAAAAGACAGGCGCACCGGGCGGCGCCTGTGCGCGAACATTTCGACATGCCGGTTGGGCCGCGCGGATTCACCATCGTAGAATACATTCCTCCTATCGTCACCCACCTGTGTCACTGCCTATGAAACTCGCCACGCTGAAGGATGGCACCCGCGACGGTCAACTGATCGTCGTGTCTCGCGATCTGCAAACTGCCGCCGTCGCCGATGCGATCGTCGCGACCCTGCAACGCGCGCTCGACGACTGGCGTTTTTACGCGCCGCAACTGCGCGAACTCTACGACGCGCTGAACCAGGGCCGCGCACGCCACACCTTCGCATTCGAAGCGAAACAGTGCATGGCGCCGTTGCCGCGGGCATTCCAGTGGGCCGACGGCTCGTCGTATGTGAACCATGTCGAGCTGGTGCGGCGCGCGCGCGGCGCGGAAATGCCTGCCGAGTTCTGGTCCGATCCGCTGATGTATCAGGGTGGCAGCGACGACTTCATCGGTCCGAAGGACGACATCGTGTGTGCATCGGAGGAATCCGGCATCGACTTCGAGGCTGAACTCGCGGTGCTGACCGGCGATGTGCCGATGGGCGTGAAACCCGACCAGGCATTGAAGAGTGTGCGGCTTGTCACACTTGTCAACGATGTGTCGTTGCGCAATCTGATTCCCGCTGAGCTCGCGAAGGGCTTCGGTTTTTTCCAGAGCAAACCGGCTACTTCGTTTGCACCGCTCGCGGTGACGCCCGACGAACTCGGCGATGCATGGCGCGAAGGCCGCGTGCATCGACCGATGATCGTGCACTGGAACGGCAAGAAAGTCGGCCAGCCGGATGCCGGCACCGACATGGTGTTTCACTTCGGCCAGCTGATCGCGCATGCGGCGAAGACACGCAATCTGCGCGCGGGCAGCATCGTCGGTTCGGGCACGGTATCGAACAAGGATGCCAAACGCGGCTACTGCTGTATTGCGGAGAAGCGTTGCCTCGAAACGATCGAGCACGGCGCACCGCAGACCGAATTCATGAAATACGGCGACACCGTGAAGATCGAGATGTTCGACGAGGCCGGCAAGTCGATTTTCGGTTCGATCGAGCAGTCGGTCGCGCCGCTTGCCGACGCATAGCGAAAGGGTTTCGCCCGATAGCAAGGGCGCCGCGCGCCGCTACACTGACGTTCGCGCGAGAGGCGCTCGAATCGCGCATGCAACCGGTACCGACAACCTAAAACGGACAAACAGGAGACCCGCATGCGGCGCTTGCCATGGTTCGGATTGCTGGGCGGTGCGCCGCGGCGCGCGCGGCTTGCGGCGCTGGGCGGCGCGTGCAGTCTGTTGCCTGCGCTCGCGCTGGCGCAGGTGAAGATCGGCCTGGTGTTGTCGCTGACCGGGCCGGCTGCGTCACTCGGCATTCCGGCGCGCGACACCGCGGCACTGTTTCCAAAGGAAATCGCCGGACAGAAAGTCGAATACATCGTGCTCGACGACGCGTCCGACACCACGCAAGCGGTGCAGGACACGAAAAAGCTGATCAGCGAAAACCATGTCGACGCGATCATCGGTTCGTCGATCACGCCGAACACACTGGCGATGATCGATGTAATCGCAGAGGGTGAGACGCCGACTATCTCGCTCGCTTCGTCGGCGAAAATCATCGAGCCGGTCGATGCGAAGCGGCGCTGGATGTTCAAGACGCCGCAAACGGACGCGATGATGGCGTCGGCGATCGCCGAACACGCGAGCGAGCACGGCGTGAAGACGCTTGCCTACATCGGCCAGGCCGATGCGCTTGGCGAGACCTTTTACGCCGAAGTCGCGAAGTTCGCGCAGATTCATCACATCAGCGTGGTGGCGAACGAGCGCTTCAATCGTACCGACCCGAGCGTCACCGGCCAGGTGCTGAAGATTCTCGCCGCACATCCCGATGCGGTGGTGGTCGGCGCCGCCGGCACGCCCGCCGCGCTGCCGCCGAAGACGCTGATCGGGCGCGGTTTCAAAGGCAAGATCTACCATAATCATGGGGTCGGCAATAACGACTTCCTGCGTGTATGCGGCGCCGATTGCAACGGTACGTTCCTGCCGGCGAGCCCCGTGCTGGTCGCGGCGCAATTGCCGGCCGATCATCCTGCGCGCGCACTCGCGCTCGACTACATCAAGCGCTTCGAAGCGCAGCGTGGGCCCAATAGCGTGTCGGCGTTCGGCTCGTACGCGTGGGATGCGAGCATGCTGCTGAATCAGGCGGTGCCGGTCGCGCTAAAGAGCGCGGCGCCCGGCACGCCCGAATTTCGCCGGGCGTTGCGCGATGCGCTGGAAGCGACGCACGGGCTTGCGGATACGAATGGCGTCGTCAATATGAGCGCGACCGATCACCTTGGCCTCGATCAGCGTGCTCGCGTGATGGTGCAGATCCGCGACGGCAAGTGGGTGTATCAGCCGCGCTGAAACGGCGCGCAGCGCGGCGGCGGTGGCAGTCTGGTTTGCGTCGGGTGTGGGCGGCGGCGCGATGCATACGTTGTTCACGCCGGCCGCTTCGTCAACCAGCCGTGCAACGGGCGTGACGCCCGAAGTGGAAGGTGGAACGCCATGTCACACG
>Ga0310811_10014891_pt1 | contig 10152 bp, 5 predicted proteins | sample YCmetagenome_FD_207642 | JGI IMG/M metagenome (GOLD analysis project Ga0310811, IMG submission 207642) | Soil microbial communities from experimental microcosm in Duke University, North Carolina, United States - YC | ecosystem: Engineered > Artificial ecosystem > Soil microcosm > Unclassified ...
ACAGTCCCCTGTCCGCGGGTGCGTCCGTGAACGGCTCGTCGAATGCGGCCGTGTGCGATCCGAGCGAACCATCGGCGAATCCCTTGAGCACGCCTATCCGCAGCCACAGGTCGCCGTGGCCGTCGGCCCCGAATCGTTTCGACGCCACGGTGGACGCGAGGCGCTGCCAGGTGCTGAGCGGAACGGCGGACTGGATCCTCGTGATGAGACGTCCGGCGCGCCAGGCGCGTTCGAAGACCTCGAGGTCGTCCCAGGTGCCCATGTGATGGACGGCGGTGACACCCTGCGCGGCGACGTACGTCATCGCGGCGTCCAGCGCCCGATCGTTCTGCTCCGGCGATGGCGGCGGCACTTTCCCGCCCACGAGATCCATCGCGTTGTCCTTGAGCAATCCTGTCGGGCGGCCGCTGGCGTCACGGACGATCTCGCCGCCGGCAACGTCGGCGACGCGATCCGTCACCCCCGCTGCCTCCAGTGCTGCGGTATTGGCGAGCGCCATGTGGCCGTCGAGACGATTCACCCAGACGGGATGATCGCGGGTCACCGCGTCAATCCAGTCGCGCCGCGGCAGCTCGCCGCCCCAGCGTGTGTGATCCCAGTCGCCTCCGAGGATCCACGTCCCCGGTGGAGTGGCCGCCGCAAACTTCCGGATCCGCTCCACGAACTCGTTGCGGGTATTCGCGTCGCGAAGCTGCACCGCGGTCAGGCTGAATCCACCCTGAAGAAAGTGGACGTGCGCGTCGATGAAACCCGGGGTCACGAATTGTCCGTGGAGGTCGAGCGTTTCTGCTCCCCCCGCGGCTGCGCGCACATCATCCGTCGTGCCGACCATCGCAATTCGATCGCCGGCGAGGGCGACCGCCTGCGCCTCGGGTCGTGACGGATCTCCCGTCCACACGTGGCCGTTCAGCAACGCGAGCGTGATCGGGGGAGCCGTCTTCACGGCCTCACCTCGCTGACACGCGCCAGGAACGGCCGCACAGATCACGGCGGCGGTCAACCATCGGAACCTTGCCGCAGGCAGACACTTCACGGACATATCGTAAGGCCTCGTATAATCCACCGTTCACATGCGGAACCGCGGCAGTTACGGCTACGACGCGCCCTATGCGCTCGCGAGCTTCGCATCGGGCGGCTCCGCCTGCCTCATCGCCGCACTGTTCTTCTGGTGGACCGGACACGCCAGACGTCCGACGCTCGAACTCGCCGCGTATGGTGTGTTCTTCCTCGCGAACGCCGCCAGCTTCCTGTATACGACGCGGATCGGCAAATTTCAGGTCTGGGGAGAGATCCTGGACGGCCTCCGTCTTCGCGGCGACGAGCGAGTGCTGGATCTCGGATGCGGCCGCGGCGCGGTCCTGACGGCCGTCGCCCGGCGCCTGACCAGCGGGCGCGTTACCGGCGTCGACGTGTGGAGTACGCGGGATCAATCCGGCAACTCGCGAGACGTCACGCTGGCCAACGCCGCCTCCGAAGGAGTCCGCGAGCGCGTCGAGGTCGCGACGGGAGACATGCGCGCGTTACCGTTCGAAGACGCCATGTTCGACCTCGTCGTCTCGAGCCTCGCAATCCACAATATCCACGGCAACGAGGGACGCGGTCGCGCAGTGTCGGAAGCGTGGCGCGTGCTCAAGCCGGGAGGCCGCCTCGTGATCGCGGACATCCGCGCGACCGCGTTCTACGCGCGCACCCTCGAGGGGCTCCGGGCCGCCAGCCTCGAGCGCCGCGGCCTGGGCTGGCGCTTCTGGTATGGCAACCCGTTCGCCAGCACGAGCCTCGTCGTCGCGTCCAAACCGGCCCACTGGGCAGTCGCGTGAAGCCGTTTCCTCCGATACAGCACGAAGCGTCGTCAGTTCCGAGGGCGTCACTCCGTCGATCGGAATCGTCTCCGGCAGACGTCCGCCGATGCACCTCGCGATCGTCAAGGCCGCGAGCACGGAGCCTGCCCGGGTCGGATGAAATCCATCCGTCGCATAGAGCGCCAGCCCTTCGTCGCGCCGCCATGCGGCGCGCCACGCGTCGCCGGCAGGCAACAGCACACCGTCAATGATGCGGCTCGCCTCCCGGTACGACCCGCTCACGTCGTCAAAGTCCGACGCTCGGGTCCTGGAGGGCCAGACCATGTACATGGCAGGCCTTGCGTGGGCTGCACGAATGTCGCGGTCGAACTTTCGCGCGTACTCGACGAGCAGCGTTCGCGACTCCGGCAGCGCCGACGGTCCCTGCTGCAACACGACGATGTCCCATCGACGGCTGGCGATCGCGCGACGCGCTTCACCGTCGTTCCAGTGGTCCTCGAGACTGAAGTTTGGTTTCGTGACGGACGCCACCGTCATCGACACACCGGCCGCGCGCGCGATCTGCTGAACGAGGTGCGGCAGATCGTTGGCGCTCGTCAGGCTGTTGCCGATGAACAGCACGGCGATGGCGGCGGCCCTCACGTCAGCTACTCGTTGCGGAGTGCTTCGGCCGGTGGGATGCGGAGCGCGGCGCGCACGGGCAGCCAGCAGCCGGCGACCGCCACCGCCGACATCCCGGCCGTCACGCCCGCAAACGTCACGGGATCCGCCGGCCCGACCTCGAACAGCAACGTCTGCAGCGTCCGCGTCAGGACCAACGCCGCCGCGAGGCCGACGCACGCACCAATGGCGACCATTGACATTCCTTGAGCCATCACGAGGCGCCGCACGTGAGCAGGAGCGGCGCCCAGCGCGACGCGAATGCCGATTTCGCGAGTCCGGCGCGCGACCACCTGGGACAACACACCGATCAGCCCGGCGATCACCAACGCGAGCGCGATCGCTGAAAACGCGGTCATCAGCAGGAGAACGAATCGCTGTCGTCCGAAGGCGTCGGCGTAGACGTCTGTCGCGAGCGCAACGTCCTCGATCGGCTGGTCGCCATCCACAGACCAGATCGCCTGCCGGATCGCCGGCAGTGCGGACATGGGATCAGCGGCGCGAACGACGAGCACTCGGTACGCATACGTGCGGGACGACGCGGTCGTTGTACGGGGCACTCCCGACGACGCGCGTTCACGCGCGAATGGACGGTACACCTGCAGCGGCGTGCGCGTCTCTCCGGCGGCCCGGCTCTCGACGTTGCCTACGACGCCGACCACCGTCGTCCACGGACCGGTACCGACGCGGAAGCGGCGCCCGACGGCGCTGTCCGAGGGCCACAGCCGCGCCGCCATGCCCTGGCTGACGATCGCGACGTCCGGCTGTTCAGCCGCCTGGAACGTGCGGCCAGCGACGAGCGGCATCCGCAGCGTCCGGAAAAACGTCGGCGACACGACGTTGAACGGGAACATTACCTGGGCGGATTCTGGCGCGTGTCCCTCCGCCTGGAGCACGCCCCATGAGAAGCCGCCGTGTCCCGGCGGAAGGCCCTGCGACACCGCTGAATCCAGCACACCCGGCACATGGGAGAGACGCGCGGCGACGTCGTCGAAGAACGCTGCCCGCGCTTGAACGCTCGGATACCGATCCGACGGCAGATCGACGTGCATCGAGATGAGACCCTCCGGATCGAACCCGGGATCGATGGCGTTGAGGTTCACCAGCGTGCGGGCCATCAGCGCGGCGCCTGTCAGCAGCACGAGGGAGAACGCGACTTCGATGACGATGAGCAGGGCTGACGCGCGGCCAAATGGCGCGGCGGCAGAACGACTGCCTCCGCGGAGGCAGGAGTCGATCGCCTGACGCGTACCTCGCCACGCCGGAAGCAGGCCAATCGCCACTCCGGTCAGCAGCGTGGCCGCGAGCGCAACCGCGACGACACGAACGTCGATCTGGATGGTCAGCGCACTTCCCCACACGAGCTCTTTCGGCGCGAGAGCGAGTATCGCGGCGAGCGCCCACCGCCCGAGCAGTATCCCCAGTGCGCCGCCGGCGCCGGCGATCAGAACGGACTCCACCAGTACCCCCCTCACCAGCCTCACGCGATTCGACCCGAGCGCCGACGCGATCGCCATCTCGCGAGTCCGCTGCGGGGCCTGCGCGGCAAACAGGCTGGCGACATTCGCGCACGTGATGAGCAGCACGAAGCCGACGGCTCCGAGCAGCACGTACAACGCCGCTCTCGACGCCGGGCGGACCCACGCAATCTCCATCGGCCGCAATGAAAGGTCCCACGACTCCGGGAGGGGCGATTCGCGTTGCAGACGGTCGGCAATGCCGTCCGCTGCGTGCTGCGCGGCCGGTATCCGGAGTCCGCGCGCGAGCCGCGCGAAGCCGTAGAAGTCATCCATGCTGGCATCCGCAAGGTGCGCGGCGGCGTCGAACGGGACCCAGACGTCCATGACGTCGCCGAGCAGATGTGATCTCCTCGGCAGGACGCCGACAACGGTGTAGTCCTCGCCGTTCAGCGTGAGCGGGCGCCCTAACGCATCGGCTTGCGCGCCGAAACGCCGTCGCCAGAGCGCGTCACTGATCAGCGCGACCCGCGCGGATCCTGGCTGCCCCTCTCCGGGGAGAAAGGGGCGTCCGAGAGATGGCGAGACGCCGAGCATCGAGAAGATACCGGGCGTCACGTACAGCGCCCAGACGCGTTCTGGCGGGCCGTCGTGGGTGAGGTCGAACTGCACCGGCGCTACGCCCTCGAAGCGCTCGAACACGGCCGGCTGACGCTGCCAGCCCGCGATCTTCGCGGGCGTCAGAGAACTGCCGCCGCCACCGGCTTTCGCGCGGTCGGTGTCGAGCACCATGACGAGGCGATTCGGAAAGAGGAACGGCGCGGGCCGCAGCAGCGTCTGGTCGACGAGGCTGAACACCGCCGCCGAGGCGCCGATGCCCACGGCGATGATCGCAATCAGAACGGCCGTCGACACCGGCCGGGACCGTAGTCGCCGGTAGCCAAGGCGAATGTCGGAGCCGAGCATCCGCGGATTATATCCGGCGGGGAGAGGGGGGAACTCTTGCTGGTGCTCGGTGCGCGGTGCGCGGTGCGCGGTGCTCGGTGCGCGGCGCTCGGTGCTCAGTGCGCGGGCGCCGGACGCGCGGTCGGACCGCCGACTTGACTCCGTGTCTGCCCTTATGCAATATGTCGCTATGAAACATATTCATCGCATGCTGGAGCGCGAGCTGAAGAAGGGCAGCGCGGAGCTGCTGATTCTGTCGCTCGTGGAGCCGCGCGCCCGGCATGGCTATGAAATCAGCAAGCTGATCGAGCAGCGGTCGGGCGGGCGGCTGCGCTTCAAGGTCGCTTCGCTCTACCCGCTGCTCTATCGCCTCGAGGAGCGCGGCTGGATCGTCGGTCGCTGGATCGAAAAACCGGGCGAACGGCGACGCCGCTTTTACCGCCTCACGCCCGGCGGCCGGAGGATGCTCGCCGCGCAGCGAACGCACTGGCGCGAATTCGTCGACGCCGTCGCGCAGATCACGGGGCCCGAACATGCCTGAATGGAATGCCGCACTCGCCGCCCGCCTCGCATCGCTGCGGCTGGCACCCGCGCGCGAACGCGAAATCATCGAGGAACTCTCGCAGCACCTCGACGACCGATACGAGGAACTGCGCCGCGACGGCCGTCCGCATGGCGAAGCCGTCGCGCTCGCACTCGAGGAGATCACCGACGAGGGCCTGCTCGCACGCGAGATGCAGCCGCTCCGTCAGGCCGCGACACCCCCGCCCATCGTGCCCGGCGCGCCCCGCGCCCGCTGGTTGAACGATCTCGGGCAGGACGTGCGGTATGCGGCACGCCTCCTCCTGCAGGGACGCGCGTGGACGCTCGTCGTGATCGCGCTGCTCGCCCTCGGCATCGGTGCGAACACGGCACTCTTCAGCGCGACTGATGCGATGCTCTTCTCCTCCGTACCCGTCAAGGACCCGGCCTCGCTGGTCCGGTTCCACTGGGCAGGCCGCAACGATCTCGTCACTGAGCAGGACGAGTTCGGCTTCATCCGTCCCGCCGCGGGCGGTCAGCGGGTGCGCGGCTCGATGTCGTACCCGGTTTATCAGCAGTTCGCCGCCAATGCGGCGCCCTTCGCCGACCTGTTCGCCCTCTACCCTGACGGCGAAATCAATGTCGTCATCGACGGCCAGGCCGAACTTGCCAACGGAGACTCCGCGACGGGCAATTACTTCTCCGTGCTCGGCGTCAACGCGCGCGCGGGGCGCGTGTTCACACCGGACGACGACCGCCCCTCTTCCCCGCCCGTCGCGGTCATCAGCTCGCGCTATTGGCTGTCGAGATTCGGGAACGACCCCGCCGTCGTCGGGAAGACCATCAAGGCCAACGACGTTCTTGTGACCATAATCGGCGTGCTCCCGGCGGGCTTCACCGGCGTTCAACATCCCGTGCCCGACAGGATGACCGATGTGGTCTTTCCCCTGTCGCTCGATCTGCAATTGCAGACGAGCACGGGCCGATCGGAGGGATCGCTCCTGACGCGTCCAACCGCGTGGTGGCTCCAGGTGATGGGACGGCTGCACCCGAACGCAACGGGTGCCCAGCTGCAGGCAGCCCTCGACGGACCGTTCAAGCGGACGGCACGCGCGAATTTCGACGCGTTCCTCAAGGACCTTCCGGACGACCGCAGGAACTCGCCAAGCTACCAGAACCGAACGCAGGTTCCGCAGTTGATCGTCGACTCGGCCCGCAGCGGGTTCTACGACGCCGACGATGGTGTCCGGACATCCGCCATGATCCTGACGGCCGTTGTGTTTGTCGTGCTCCTGATCGTCTGCGCCAACGTGGCGAATTTGATGCTCTCGCGTGCGGTCGGCCGTCGAAGAGAAATCTCCGTGCGCCTGTCGCTTGGCGCGACGCGGTCGCGGCTCGTGAGGCAACTTCTTACGGAAGCGCTGCTGCTCGCCCTCGCCGGCGCGGCGCTCGGCATCGTCGTCGCCGTGTTCGGCGTCGGGCTGTTGCCGGCGCCGGCGTCGTCCGCCAGCGTATTCCGCGGCCCTGTGCTGCTCTTTGCAATCGCTGCGGCAGTCGTCACGAGCCTCCTGTTCGGTGTCGTCCCTGCACTCCGCGCAACCAGCGTCGACGTCAATGCGGAACTGAAAGAGATGGGCCGATCCATCGCCGGCCGCCGCAGCGTACTGGCGCGATCGCTGCTCGTGGTGCAGGTCGCCTTGTCGCTCGTTCTTCTCGTGGGTGCGGGCCTGTTCCTGCGCACATTGACGAATCTTCGCCGCGTCGACATCGGGTTCGACCCGCACGACATTCTGCTGGTCCGGCTCACGCCCGCAACCAGCGGGTACAATCAGCCACGCTCTGTCGAACTGTTCCGAACGCTGATCGACAGGCTCGGGGCTATTCCCGGTGTGCGCGCCGCATCGCTCTCACAACCGGCGCTCCTCTCCGGCAGCACGAGCTCGACGGGGATTTTCGTCGAGGGCGATACGAATTTCGGGCGCACGAGCGACGTGGGCACGCCGGGGAACGAACGCGACCGGTCGCACGATATCAACCGCCTGATTGTCTGGCCGGGGTACTTCCGGCTGCTCGGCCTGCCGGTCGTGATGGGCCGGGACCTCACGCCGCACGATGATCGATCATCGCTGCGCGTCACCATCATCAACGAAACGGCGGCCCGCACGTTCTTCCCGAACGAGAATCCCCTCGGCAAGCGGTTCACGACCAGTCCCGGCGGCAAGGATTACATCGAAATCGTCGGCGTCGTTCGGGATGCCAAGTATTCGAGCGTCCGGGAACCCGCGCCGCCGACGATGTACGACAGCTTCATGCAGAACCCGCGGGCTACGGCGTTCCTCACGCTTCGAACGGAAGGACCGCCCTCCGCCGTCGCGCCGGCCGTGCGACAGACGATACACGACACGGACCCGAACCTTCCCATCGTGTCGATCGCGACCCAGGTGGAATCCATCGAGCGGCGATTCAGTCAGGAGAGACTCTTCGCTCAGGCATACGCGCTCTTCGGCGGCATCGCCCTGCTTCTTGCGTCGGTCGGGCTCTTCGGGTTGATGTCCTACAACGTGGCGCGCCGCACGCCGGAGATGGGCATTCGGATGGCGCTAGGCGCTCAGCGCGGCAGCGTTCTGAGCATGGTGATGTCCGAGTCGATGCGTCTCGTCGCCATCGGCGTGGCCGTCGGCGTCGCCGTCGCACTCGCGGCAAGCCGCTTTGTGTCGACTCTCGTTTATGGACTCAATGCGACTGACGCGCTGACCATGATCATCGCAGTGACCGTCCTGAGCGGTGTTTCGGCGCTCGCCGCATATCTGCCGGCGCGTCGCGCGTCGCACGTCGATCCGGCGGTTGCGCTGCGCGCGGAGTAACGCCAGCGACCAGCTTCCAGTACCGGTCGCGGGGAGCCGGAAGCTGGCCGCGGAAGGCTTTTTACCGCGCTCTTGAGGCAGCAGCCTGATAGTTCAGTCGACTTGCGACCTCGGTCAGCTTCTGATCCGCTTTCTTCTCTTCTTCGAGCGTGAACTCGAGCAGCTGAACCGCGTCGGATCTGCCGAGTACGCGGGCCCACGTCCGCAACGTGCCGTATTCGGCCATCTCATAGTGCTCGGCCGCCTGTGCCGCCGCGATCAACGCAGCATCTCGAACGGCGTCGGTGTCGATCCCCGCCACGTTGTCGCCCGCTGAAATGATCCCCTTGATGGCGTCGTCGGCGTCCGCGTTGGGCTTCTGATCGAAAAGTCCGAAGAGCCGTTCGAGGCGTTCAATGTGCGTCTCGGTCTCGGACAGGTGTGCCGCGAACGCCTGTTTGAGATCCGGGGACGTCGCCGCCTTTTCCATTTTCGGCAGCGCCTTTGTCAGCCGCTGTTCGGTGTCGTACACGTGACGAAGTTTCTTGACGAACAAACCGCTCAGGTCTTTCGGCTCCGCCATACTGTTCACCCCCGTCGATTGAGGCACGCCGCTGCCATGCAGTAAAAGCACACGAATGGCCGTCGTCGTGCGGTGTTTGGTGATGACGGACGCAAGGCACGCGCCACGCAGCGAACGTGCGCGAAAGCACTGTATTTCAACGGCGCGGAGCAAACGGCCTCGATACTGATCAGAAGCGAAATCGGACAGCGCTCGTTCGATCCGACGCGTCGACATGCGCCGCGCAATTCCGTTCTTATTCGGTCCGAAGCGCGAGGATCGGATCGATGCGACTGGCACGCTGCGCTGGGATGTACCCCGCGGTCCCTGCGACGAGCGCCAGGAATACCACTGTGCCGATCGCTATCGAGGGGTCCGAGCCTTTGATCCCGTAGAGCTGATTGGACACGTAGTGCCCGAGGGCGATGGCCGAGGGAACGCCCAGGGCCACCCCGATTGCGAGCAGGAGCAGCACTTCGCGCATCACGATCCAGATCAGGAACCCGGGCTGCGCACCAAGCGCCAGGCGAATGCCCAATTCCTTCCGCCGGCGTGCGACGACGAACGCCATCACTCCGTACAGGCCGATCGCGGCAAGCAACGTCGCGAGCGCGCCGAAGCCGGCCGACAGCATCGCCACCAGACGATCGCTCAGCAGCGTCTCGTCGAGCTGTGCTTCGACGGTTTTCAGGTCGTAAACCGGAATGCCTGCGTCGAGCTGATGAACGTTTTCGCGGATGGTGTTGAAGGCGCTCGACGACGACGTCTGCGCACGAACGTAGAATACCGAGCTGTTGCTGCCCCAGTTCGGCACGTAGACCTGTCGATGCACCCCCTCGCGCGGGCCTTCGTACAGCGCGTCGGCGACAACGCCGACGATCTGAATCGTCAGCTTGGCCTGAGGGCCCGTCCCCTCTGACAGGCGCTTGCCAATCGCGCTCGCGCCCGGGAAAAAGTGCTCGGCAAACTTGTGATTTACGATCGCGACGTCCGTCTTCTCCTTCGCGTCGCTCTCGCGGAAGTCGCGACCCTCGAGGATCGGAATCTTCATGGTCGCGAAATACCCGGGGGACACCGCGTTCATGAAGGCCTGCATGTCCTCACCGTCCTTCGCCTCGTGACCTTCGACGCCCATCGAGCTGTCCCACTCGTCGCCGGCGAGAATGGGCACGGTCGCCATCGCCACGGACGAGAATCCGGGCGTCGCGCGCAGCTTGTCGAGCAACTGGCGATATAAGAGGGTCGCCCGTTGATTGTCGTAACCGCTCAACGCGGGCGAGAGCTGGAAAGTGAGGACGTTGTCGACCGACACGCCGGTTTCCGTCGTTTTCAGGTTTTGAAGGCTTCGGACGAACAGTCCGGCG
>Ga0310811_10014892_pt1 | contig 10152 bp, 14 predicted proteins | sample YCmetagenome_FD_207642 | JGI IMG/M metagenome (GOLD analysis project Ga0310811, IMG submission 207642) | Soil microbial communities from experimental microcosm in Duke University, North Carolina, United States - YC | ecosystem: Engineered > Artificial ecosystem > Soil microcosm > Unclassified ...
GATCTCGGGCTTCGGCAGTGCTTATGCCCGCTTGGCGAGCGGCAATGGCTGCGAGGTAGGCTCGATCTTCATCGGCAACGCCCTTATTTCCGGAGGTCTTTAGCAGGATGCGGGCAGCCTCGGCGCGGCGATAGACGATGTCACTGTCGATGACTGTACGATCGGTTCGAAACAATTCATCGAGTTCGGTGGCGATAACACTCTCGCCCGCGACCGATGCCGTTGGTCCCAGCATTCCTCCCGATGGCGCGGTCGTATGTGAGGCAAAAAGGACGCCTGCGAGTGCCAGGGTTGCGGATATCAAGATGGCTAGGCCCCAGGCAATCAAGCCGTGCATACCATCCTGAAACTCACTCTCGACGGTCGCCGCTAGGCCCGTCGGCGATCGCATTCGCCCGGTTACGTAGCCGCCGGAGCCGAATCCGCAAAGCGCTACAAAGAGCAGGAACAAACCAGAGAGAAGCCAGAGCCAGGGAGTGGAATCACGCCAGGTAGGCGCTGTCGACGATACCGACAGCCCAATGGCTGAACCGAACGCAAGCAATGTGATCGAGACACCGGCAGCAACGACCGCACCAGCGAAGGCCGCGTGCCACTCCACGAATGTTTCCGGTCGCGCAGTCAATGACGTGCGCCGCGGTTCGGTCGTTTCGAGACTCATATCAATGCAGCCCCAGGAACGAGAGGATGGCCATGATCACAACTATGAGGCCTATGAGATAGATGATGCCGTTCATCACGTACTCCATAGCAATCGCTGAGGTTAAACTCGCTTAATGCAGTTTGGGTTCCGAGGCCCGACGGCCAGACTGTCAGTTTGTTGGGTGTGCCAACCGCCGGCCGCCAATCCGGCAGAGTTTCGCCGGTTGTGGGGCCGGAGCACTGGTTAGCGGCGAGGAACACAGCGGCTGGCGCTATTTCTTCGGGCTGTGCCGGTCGTTTCATCGGTCCTCAGCGCCATCATCCCTAGCGAATGTCCGCCTTGGGTCGAAAGTGGCCGTTCAAATCGACAGGCAATCGTAGGGCGAAGCGTCTGGTTGGATCGAAAGCGGACGTCAATTAGCGTATGACCTCAGCCAGATCGGCGTTGAAGAGGGCCACAGCGTCCATGGGTTTTGCGATTGGGGTCGCCTCGATGACTTGGTCCAAATATGCCATCCAATCGGGTGCGAAAGATGTGCGAGCAGATTTCCAGATCGCACGATAAACGGGCTGCGCCAATACCCCTCTGATTATTGTCAGGTTGTTGTCGAATGTAATTTGGTCAGCCAGGCCGGCTTTGTGCTGAACGTACGTGTCTTGCGCGCTAATCAGCGAGGCTCTCACTCTCATACGCAGTTGGAAAAGTTCCTGAGCGGAGAACTTGGTCTCGCCAGCATCGACGCGGCTCGCAAGTTGACTCATGTGTGGATCCGACAACCATCGAATGTTATCGCAGCTCCGATTGACCACGCCCTGGTTCATTAAAGCGCGCTGGTTTCGTTCCGTTTGACGGACTTGAAGCGACAAATAGAGCAGCGACACCAGCACCGCGACTCCGCTGACAAGGCTGCCGATGGATGCAAGATCAGAAAGCGTCATTGTTGTCCCGTGCGTTGAGTTCGGGCCAAACGATAGCCGATTTCGACAGGGGTCCCAGCCGAGGAGCAAATGCCTGCTATGCGTCGGAAGCGGTCGTTCGCTACTGGCAAGTGCCTTTGGAGACTGATGCGGTCGATGATGCCACGGGGGTTGATTTCGACCCCTTTTCTACCGACTGAGTTGGCTTTGCACCGCCCGTTTGAGGTCCAGCGGCTCTCCTAGCGGTAACGCCTCGATTACCTTGTCGAGGTAAGGCCGTACGTCAGCTGCGATGTTCTCGCGCATGACTTTATACATGGCTCGCATGATAGGTCGGCGCATCCAGAATTCAAAGCCGCGAACTGCGATCTCAAGCGTCGCGCGATCTACGAGTGAATTTGTATGCTGCACATAGGCGTCTTGAAGACCGATGACATTTACGCGAAAGAGTGAGGTCAGCCGCCACAGCTCTTCGTTCGAAAAGTCAGTCTCATTCATGCATACCCGGTTGATCAAAGCAGCGAGATCAAGTTCTGCAGTCCATATTGCGACATCAGTCGTTCGCGATAGCGCGCCCTGATTTAAAATAGCGCGTTGATTCTTTTCAGTTTGCCGCAACTGGAGCGACATGTACGCCAGCGAAACGAGCACAGCGAGCCCGCTAACAAGGCTACCAATAGCGGCAAGGTCTGAAAGCGACATGAGATGCCCCTAACTTTTTTTGTGCAAAGGATAGCCGATTTCTCTATGCATCTAGTTCGACGGTCAATGCAGGCTTTGGGTGAAAAGTGGTTTGTCGGCGACGCGGTCATGGGCCCACCTGAGTTGCCACATAGCTCGCCCGATCGCCTTAGTCATGACACGCGCGACCTCGGGATCGGTCGTTCGGAGAATGAGATCGCTAAATCGCGAGGCGCGGCCAAGTTGCATTGGAGTGCAATGATAGCGATTTCACTGTCGCATCTGGAGCAGCACGAATATCAAAGTAACGATGAAAGCCACACCACTGGCAAAACTGCCGAGCGGTCTGAAAGTGTCATAAAACCCCCAAGGACCGGTGTGCGGGTACATAACAATTTGGTCGGGCGGATTAGCCTAGAGGCGAACGTCCCCGAAGTATCGAAAGCGCATATTCGTCTGCGATATGTCTTTGGGCGCAATGCAATTTTAGCCTGACAGACGGCTGGGCCTTCCGACTGTCTATCCGGTAGGCAGGGTGGGATGCTGTTACCGACAGTGACACCCTGTAGCTCTCGTCGACGTTCACGTAGAGTACGTCCATCCGCGCGTTCTTGGGGGGACCGTGCAAGCTATTCTCAGTACGGCGAGAGCCAAGAGGCTGGACCGCGTTGCCGCCGCTTATGCCGTGGCGGGATGGCTGCTCGTACAAGCCTCATCGATTGTTCTTCCGACATTTGGGACGCCGGTCTGGGCACTCAGATCAATCATCGCCATCGCTTTCATCGGATTTCCCGTGGCGCTCTTTGTCGCCTGGTTTTCCATTCCGCATCCACGTCCTGACGCGATTCAGGAACGCGAGGGTTTGACACCCGGCGAGTACATGCTGATCGGTCTGTTGGCCGGCGTATTGCTGCTGTCGCTGGCGCAGCTTGCCTATGAGTTCACGGTCGGAACACGTTCAGCAACCGCGCCAAACATCGCGTCGAGTTCCCTGGCGCCGGGAGGCGCTACAAGTTCCTTGCGCGTCGCGATACTTCCGTTCGACGCAGTGGGATCTGGTCCCGAAGCGAGAGCCTTTGCCGACACGCTCGCCGATGAGGTCATCTCTGTCCTCTCGTCGAACGGGGTTGAGGTCGTTTCGCGCGCCGACAGCGCCGGGTTACGCGGCCCAAGCGCAGCTGCTCAGCTGGCGCGCCTCGGCGTCGGACTTGTGCTGGACGGAATTGTTCGAAGCGACGGCAAGACTCTTAACGTCAAGGCTCACGTCGAGGATGCGCGCGCGCATGCGACGCTTTGGTCAAGATCCTTCGACGCGCCACTAAAGGAGGCAGACCAGCTTCAGGCACAGGTCGCAAGTCTGCTGAGCCATATGGCCAAACTCGCTGCGTCGCCCGCATTGGATGACGTCAGGAATGATCCCGTTGTCGTGGCGAACTCGCTCGAGGTGCTGGAGGGTTATGAAGACAACAACATCGACAGAGCCTTGGCCCTCTCCCGCGACATGGTCGCGAGAGCGCCGAATTCCTCTCTCGGCCGCGCAAATTTGGCTTGGTCTATAGCGCTGGCCGAGTTCTTCGGTCTCCCAAGCGGCGAATCAGACCCGATGGCGGAAGTGCAGCGACAAGCGAGTCTCGCGCTCAAACTGAATCCCCGCAATGGGTTCGCCTACACGACGCTTGGATATATCACGCCACGTTTCGCTTGGCGCAGGAGAGAGGAGTTGTTTCTGAAAGGGATTGCCAATGGCGACTCGCGTTGGTCCTACAGCCTCTTTCTGCTGTCCACCGGCCGCATTCGCGATGCGTTGGCGCAGGCGCAGTTATTGACGTCGGGAGATCCTCTTTGGCCACAAAATCGCGCGCGGCTAGCTAGTGCGTTCGCGCTCGCCGGCCGCTTCGAGGACGCGACCAAGACCCTCGAGGACGCGAAGCACTTGTGGCCGCACAGTCCGGATGTCGCGATTGCGGAGTTGCAGATCGCTTCGTGGACTACGCCTGCACGTGCGCAAGCAATGTGGAATGAACCCACACTTGCGGCAAGATGGGGCCAAAATCTGAACATAGAAGTTTGGCGCGATGCAATTGCCGCGATCGTCTCGCACGACATCGCCGCCAAGAGCGCGGCATCGCGGCGGCTCGCTGTCGCGGCCGAGAATGGGTCGGTACAAGTCGGCGACGCAATAGCGACGATGGGCGAGCTCGGCGACCTAGAGGGTGCATTGCATCTCGCCGATCGAGTCGCGCAGGAAACGAACAAGCCGTCGATGCAGTGGGGATTTGGAGGTGGCCTCGTGGCGCTCTTTGCGCCCGTGTCCGCACGATTGCGCAGTGATCATCGCTTTATGGTAATCGCCGATCGGTTAGGCCTTGTCGATTACTGGCGCACGAGCGGCCACTGGCCAGATTTTTGCTCGCAACCAGACCTGTCCTACGACTGCCGGGCCGAAGTAACACGGCTTGCAAAGCCGATGACCAAGTAGATTCAGCAGTTGCCCAAGGCGCGGCGAGAGATCCTCAGTCGGACGAAAACTGAACACGACGTTTCGAGTGTTCGCCATGTGTGGAAAGCGGTCATCCACGCTTGATTCGATCCGCCACATGCGAGAGCGGCGGCACAAGCGCCGCCGATCCTAACGAGCGCCGCGGCTTGCATAATGTGCGCATCCCGACACGAATAACGCGGTTCTGTTCCTCTTGTCCCCAGTCTCTGTAGCGTTTCAGTTTGCAATTTGACGGCGATCCTCGCCGAAGAGTTTTGCCACGTGAGTAAACTCGTCGGCGGTCGGGAATTTATCAAAGTGATGTGATGCGCTGGTGGTCACCCACGGAAATTTCTCGCTAGTCATGATCTCGATGAACGGCGAGAACCACCTTGAATCATCGAGCATAGTTGCGCGAAGGCCCACCACCGACGCGCCTTCAATTTTTGTGTACAACCAACTCATGCAGTGCGGGCAGAATAATTGCTTATGAACGCCATGAAGGCCGCCGATTACTGGTTCTCCGTTTATCACTGTGAAGCCTTCGGCAGGAATTATGACCGTCAGGGAGAACGCGCTGGCGCTCATCTTCTGGCAACCAGTGCAGTGACACGCCAGCGTTATGATTGGCGGCGCGGTAACTTTGAGTCGGACTTGGCCGCAACGACAGCCGCCCTCCCAAGGTAAATTCCAGTCTGTCATTTGCCCCCGCAATCCGAAACTTTGGCGGCGGACCCAAGGCGGGTTCGCTGCATCCTGCGCCTATCTTCCAGGGATTGAAGAAGACATGCGCTTCGGTGAAAGCACAACGACATTTTCCCGATCGTTGCGGATATGATCCGTTGGCCGATCGGACTGCCAAGTCGGCGCGGTTGAGGCGGAGCGACCTTCGTTCTCGATCACATTCAATCTGCAAGGGACTCCCGGTCGGCTGAACTAGTTGCTAGAAGAAGTTCACCGCGGCTTTCCGGCTCTGGAAGATGGTGGGCGCGACAGGGATCGAACCTGTGACCCCTACCATGTCAAGCGACAATCCACTTCGTCACTCCAGTGCACGGAAATTCACTCGAGTGCATCAAAATGCACGCCACAACGCGTTCCCGAAGCGATCGGGAGATCGGCGAATTGTGTACTGACGTGCACTCCTGCGTACTGCCGTGAATTGTTGGGAATTTTCGAACGTGAAACCTTCGCGTAACCGCGACGACAAAGTCGGGAAACCAAACTCAGTTCGAGACCAAGCCCGTCGGACTTGGCAGGCGGCGACGTTCGCGACTTAACCGCAACTCCCTGCCCTGCTCTATCACGGTCTGACCACGTTAAGCTGACAGTTTCGTCTCGTCTGTGCAGATTTTAGCGGTCAGTCGCGGTTCGGAGCGCCAAGCGGGAACAGTGCACGATAGGGTCGAGCTTCGTTGACAGTACGGACCGCGGATGGGCGCGCGAGAAGCCTGGAGCGATAGGCACGGACCTGCGCATATCTATCGTCGATCCGGTGCACCCAGTCAGCATAAAAGAGTGATGGCGCCGCCGCACAGTCGGCGAGCGAGAATTCGTTGCCGGCCGCCCAATGCCTGTCTTTCATCACACCATTGAGCCATCCATACGCGGTCTCGAGCATGGTCTGCGCTTCGCTGACTCCCTTGGGATCGCGCTCTCCCTCCGCGCGAAGCTGGTTCGAGACGACCTTCTGCGCCGGACTCATAATGTAGTTGTCGAAAAAGCGATCCATGAATCGGACCTGCAACGCGACGGATTGATCTTCCGGTATCAGTCGAACCAAACCTGGATAGTGAATCTGGAGATATTCGATGATGATGCTCGCTTCGATAACGGTCGTGTTGCCGTCTCTGAGAACCGGAAAGCGCTTGAGCGGCCACAACGCCTCAAGCTCCGAAAAACTCGCGGCATCGTCCAACATGCGGAACGTGAATGGCGTGTCGTTTTCGTAAAGTGCGATGAGCACTTTCTGACAGTAAGAAGAAAACGGATGTGCGTACAAAACGGGGGTCATTGTGTACCTGTCGGCTCGTGTGAATTTGAAGTCGGCATGTTCGTGTCGATCGTGGGATAATCCATCAATCAGTTGTGCTTTGCGCGTTTTTTGTCGGCCGCCGCAAAATGCGCGATCTGGTCCGAGTGAGCCTTCAGGAAAGCGGGCCGGGCAGTAAGGCGCTCGACATAGGCTTCTGTCGCGGGACGGGTGCCGTGAGCGCGGAGAGCGGAGACGCGCAGCACATCGGCCATAACCAAGTCAGCCACAGTGAAGCGTCCGGCAGCGAGCCAGTCACGTCGTTTCAACACCGCTTCCAGTTGGGCGAGTCGATTGTCCATCCAGCCGGATAGTCCCCTGTCCTCATGTCCCGTCACTTTCAAAAACCACCAGGGAACGGTCACCATCTCAATCGAATTGAGCGCGGCAATCACCCACTGCAGCGTTTCAGCCTCGCCGGCGCTATCTCGCGGCATCAGCTTTTCATTCTTATGCGCCAGATACAGTAGCCCAGCCCCACTCTCGAAGATCGTGATATTGCCGTCCATCAGGAACGGCACCTGCCCGAAAGGCTGAAATTCGAGATGGTTGGTTTCGCGATCCTCGAACGGGACAGAGCGCACGTCATAGACAAGCTCCGCTTCTTCCGCAGCCCAGCGTAGCCGCATGTCGCGCACGAATCCGCGCGGGCCTTCGGGCACCCAGTCGTAGGTCCAGATGGTCAGCTTTCCGGTCACAGCCCAGCACTCATTGCATCATTGGCGCAGGCGTCCCGTCGGACCAGTGCGCCACCGGCACCATGAGCACACTTAGGGCCTCTGGCGAGTTCTGAAACTGCGGGTTCAGCATCGGGGGCGCACCTGAGAGGTCAGCGCCCCACGTTTTGCCCTCAGCACGCGGAAAATAGAACATCAGATGCGGCACTCAGTTGTGCGCGCCATCATTGAGGTATTGCTGCTTGGACATCATGTAGGTCAGCGCGCCCGCTTCCAGCGATGGCAGCGTGTGATTTTCGATACCGGCTTTGATCGCGGCGATCATTTCAGGTTTTGTGCGCCCGGCCAGCACCAATTCCGTGCGCCGGATCGTGTAAGGGAGGATGGAACGCACGGCCGCCGGATTGTAGCAGAGAGGTCCGCGCATATGTGGGTTCCAAAATCCCGGAAATTCGTAGTGCGACATCCACGCCCGTTCAACTGCACACACGAATCCGTTGCTGCCTTTGATCGCAGTCTCGTAACCGTGACGCGTAAGGACCAGCACAGTCGCATTGTCCGCGATGGAATGCGGTGCAGCGCTTTTTGCCAACGTGATTTCGGCCGAAGGATCCATCAGGTACTGATCGAGCGGAGCCATGGCTGGGTAGTCTGCGGCGTGCGCGACGGTTGCGCGGAACAATACGGCACAGATTACGAAGGCGAATTTTACCTCAAGGAACCTACGGGGCGAGTTGTTGCTTGATCTCATTGCCCAGACACTCCTGTTGCAAACAGGGCTTCCAATTTGTTCAATGCACCAGTCCAGCCTTCTTCGTGGCTTTGACGCGATGCCTCGTTGTCCAGTTGCGCGTGGGTAAATGTGACTTCCGTGCCCTCAGGGATGGCTCTCAACCGGATCTCGACGCGCGACTCTGCGGGATCTTCCTCTCCGCCCTTCCAGCGCCAACTCATGATGACGTGCTCGGGTTTGACGACTTTTAGAAATTCGCCGCTGCATTCATGTTCGCTACCGGCCTGTCTGCGAAAGCGAACGCGGTACCGTCCCCCGACGCGCGGATCACTTTCTGAGATCAGTACCGGACCGGCATCGGGACCCCACCAGCGCGCAATACCTTCGGCGGTTGTCATGGCATCAAAGACAATTTGCGGCCGCGCCCGAATGCGGCGCACCAATGTGAGACTGGTCATCGCTCCGTCCTCCGAGTTGCTTTTTCGGCGCTCTCCGCCAGTAGCGTCAGCCGATCAAGCGACGCGGACCAGAAACGTTCGTAGCGGTGCAGCCACGCCATGGCTTCGCGCATCGGTTGCGCTCTCAAGCGTACGGTGACCGTACGGCCGGATTTCTTTCGGTTTATCAGTCCGGCCGACTCCAAGACATCAAGATGCTTCATGACGGCCGGCAATTTGATCTCGAACGGTTCTGCCAACTGGCTGATCGACGCGCCGTCGCTGTGTTCCAAGCGCGCCAAAATGGCCCGTCTCGTTGGGTCCGTTAGAGCCGCAAACGTGCGGTCGAGGCGATCTTGATAGTTCACCATTTGGGAAAGTATTATTTAATTCCGTCGCGAGGTCAATAGGGGCGGTCAAAATGTAGAGTCGAGGAGCGGTTGCAATAGCCTCTTAGTGCTTACGAGAGTGGCCGGCAGAATGTATAAAGTGACCGCGCGTTCGGCAGAGCGTCCGATGACCAGGTCCTTCGTTGCACTTGCATTCCTTGTGGCGTTCAGCGCCTGGCGTCCCGCCTATGCTCAGCCCGTGGGCGCGGCCGCAAGGGCGTCCGTTCTGGCTACCGACGACCGTCGCATTCGGGCCCGTGCCGAAGGGGATGTGACGGCGCTGTCTCGCATCTATGCCGACGACTACAGCCTGATAACGGCCGAGGGCGAGGTTCGGTCGAAGGCGGTTCAACTTAACGAACTCAAATCAGGCGAGCTTCACTTCGCGCCGCTGAGGCCGCTAGAACGCGAAGTGCGCTTGTACGGGCCAACAGCGCTTGTCATCTCCCGCGATCCGGCATGGATCGTACGGAATGGGCAGCAGATCGGCGGGGACTTGCGGATGACTCGCCTCTATGTGTGGCGACAAGGTCGATGGCAACTCGTATCGGCTCAGGCGACTCGGGTCGTGCCATCCACTCCTGTCGCAAAAACTACGAACGTCCGCTAACGGTCCAGGGGGATGTTCGCCTATCGAACGCCAAACCGACAACGACGGCACGCTGATCGCCGTCGTCATGCCTGAAGGCAAGTCGCGTTAGGTTGGTTTTTTCTTACGGCGCCGAAATGCAACCGCACTGGCAAAGCCTGAACCGAATAAAGCAATCGTGACGGGCTCAGGAACCTTGACGCGTACGTCGCTGTTGCTGAGCGCGAACTCCGCGGTCTGGGTGTTGTCCGCCGGATTCAATCCGTCGCGCGTCCAAAGATTTACGAAATAGTCGCTCGATGAGGATCCGCGCCGACAACAGCAGCGGCCTCGAATAGGAACTGTCTAAACCGTCGTGCTGCGTGCGGCCGCTAGCGACTCGCGCCACCTCACCGAAGCGCTTGGCGCTAGCTGATCGCGTGAAGCGTTGGCGAGTTCGTCGAAAAATTTACGAAATTCGCGCCCGTGAAACATCCGCACATCTCGCCAAACGACACGGAAGCCAATAGACGCGAACAACGCAGCCACCCGCTGTCGGAAACCGGCGAAGTGATCATCGTCCAGCAGGCCAGCTT
>Ga0310811_10014893_pt1 | contig 10152 bp, 8 predicted proteins | sample YCmetagenome_FD_207642 | JGI IMG/M metagenome (GOLD analysis project Ga0310811, IMG submission 207642) | Soil microbial communities from experimental microcosm in Duke University, North Carolina, United States - YC | ecosystem: Engineered > Artificial ecosystem > Soil microcosm > Unclassified ...
ACCATGAAACAGCTGCTGGACAGCGGCACCCACTTCGGGCATCAGACCCGTCGCTGGAACCCCAAGATGAAGCGGTTCATCTTCACCGACCGCAACGGCATCTACATCATCGATCTGCAGCAGACGCTGACCTACATCGACAAGGCGTACGAGTTCGTCAAAGAGACGGTCGCGCACGGCGGTTCGATCATGTTCGTCGGCACCAAGAAGCAGGCGCAGGAGTCCATCGCCGAAGAGGCCACCCGCGTCGGCATGCCCTTCGTGAACCAGCGCTGGCTGGGCGGCATGCTCACCAACTTCTCCACCGTGCACAAGCGCCTGCAGCGCCTCAAGGAGCTCGAGGCCATGGAGCAGACCGGTGGCTTCGAGGGTCGCACCAAGAAGGAAATCCTGATGCTGACCCGCGAGAAGAACAAGCTCGAGCGCAGCCTCGGCGGTATCCGAGACATGCAGAAGGTGCCGTCGGCGATCTGGGTCGTCGACACCAACAAGGAGCACCTTGCCGTCGCAGAGGCTCGCAAGCTGAACATCCCGATCATCGCGATCCTGGACACCAACTGCGACCCCGACCTGGTCGACTACCCGATCCCGGGCAACGACGACGCGATCCGGTCCGCGGCGCTCCTGACCAAGGTCGTCGCTTCCGCGGTCGCTGAGGGCCTGCAGGCCCGCGCGGGCGTCGGCAAGGGCGACGGCGAGGCCGAGACCGAAGGTGCGGAGCCGCTCGCCGAGTGGGAGCAGGAACTGCTGGCAGGTGCGACGGCGTCGACGGGGACGCCCGAGGCCGAGACCCCAACCGAAACCACCCCTGAGTCTTCGTAGGAGGGCTGAACATTGGCGAACTACACCGCTGCCGACGTCAAGCGACTTCGGGAGCTGACCGGCGCCGGCATGCTCGATTCCAAGAACGCGCTGGTTGATGCTGACGGCGACTTCGACAAGGCCGTCGAGCTGCTGCGCATCAAGGGCGCCAAGGACGTCGGCAAGCGCGCCGAGCGCGCGACCGCCGAGGGCCTGGTCGCGGCCAAGGACGGTGCGCTGATCGAGCTGAACTCCGAGACCGACTTCGTCGCGAAGAACGCCGAGTTTCAGGCGGTCGCGGATCAGATCGTGGCGGCGGCTGCCGCTTCGAAGGCCGTCGACGTCGACGCGCTGAAGGCCGCCAAGGTCGGTGACACCACGGTCGAGCAGACGATCGCGGACCTGTCGGCCAAGATCGGCGAGAAGCTCGAGCTGCGCCGTGCCGCCTACTTCGACGGCACCGTCGAGACCTACCTGCACAAGCGGGCCGCGGACCTGCCGCCCGCCGTGGGTGTTCTGGTCGAGTACACGGGTTCTGACAAGAACGCTGCGCACGCCGTCGCCCTGCAGATCGCCGCGCTGAAGGCCAAGTACCTGACGCGTGAGGATGTGCCGGAGGACATCGTCGCCGACGAGCGCCGCATCGCCGAGGAGACCGCCCGCAACGAGGGCAAGCCCGAGCAGGCGCTGCCCAAGATCGTCGAGGGCCGCGTGACCGGTTTCTACAAGGATGTCGTGCTGCTCGAGCAGCCGTCGGTGTCCGACAACAAGAAGACGGTCAAGGCGCTGCTCGACGAGGCCGGTGTGACCGTGACCCGGTTCGTCCGGTTCGAGGTCGGCCAGGCCTGACAGCCGCAGGAACACGCGAAGGCCCCCGGGTTTCCGGGGGCCTTTTGCGTCGGCCGACCAAGAGCGCGGTACGAGTTGGTACCGTCAGTGCATGAGCCGCATTCATGCCTTCGGCGATGACGCCCTCGGCGACCTGGACGCCGTCGGACTTGTCGAGAAACTGCGTGCCGGTGAGGTCTCCGCGCGCGAGTTGGTCGACGCCGCGATCGCCCGCACCGAAGCAGTCAACCCGGCGCTGAACGGTCTGGCCTATGAGGCATTCGACCGCGCACGCGCCAGGGCCGACGCGCGGCGTCCCTACGGCGGCTACTTCGACGGTGTGCCGTCGTTCATCAAGGACAACGTGGCCGTCGAGGGCATGCCGACGATGCAAGGCGCCGACGCATGGGAGCCGCATCCGATGTCCGCCGACGGCGCATGGGCAAAGGTGTTCCGGAGCACCGGCCTTGTCCCGCTTGGCAAGACGCAGATGTCTGAGTTCGGCTTCAGCGGTTCTGCTGAACATCCGCGCATCGGCCCGGTGCGCAATCCGTGGAATCCGGAGCGTACGGCCGGCGCTTCGTCATCGGGGTCCGCCGCATTCGTCGCGGCAGGCGTGGTTCCGATCGCCCACGCCAACGATGGTGGCGGCTCGATCCGAATCCCGGCTTCCTGCAACGGATTAGTCGGCCTGAAGCCGACCCGCGGGCGGCTCCCGTTGGACAAGGAGACCGCCCGGATGCCGCTGCACATCGTCGCCAACGGGGTGGTGTCCCGCTCGGTCCGCGACACCGCGGCGTTTCTCCGCGAAGCCGAACGCGTCTACCGCAACCCCAAGCTGCCCGCGATCGGCGACGTCACCCAGCCAGGCGCACAGCGGCTGCATATCGCGTTCTGCACGAAATCGATTATGCGAGAAGTGAGTCAGGAGATGCGTGAGTTGACGCTGAAGACGGCCGCGCTTCTGGAAGAGCTCGGCCACACGGTCACCGAGATCGACAACCCGGTGCCGCACCGGTTCAAAGACGAATTCCTCGCCTACTGGTCGTTCCTGGCATTCTCGATCGTGCGAGGCGGAAAGAGAATGTTCGGCCCGAGCTTCGACCGCACCAAACTGGACAACCTCACGCTCGGCCTCGACCGAATGGCGGCCAGGAATCTGCACCGGGTTCCGCTGGCGATCGCGCGGTTGGCCCGCTCCCGCCGGATCACGCAACGGCTGACCGGTACCTACGATGCGGTGCTGATGCCGACACTGGCCGAGGACACGCCAGCCGTCGGCCACCTCGACCCGACCGCCGATTACGACCAGATCATGGACCGGCTCCTGGAATGGGTGGCATTCACCCCGTTGCAGAACGCCACCGGCGATCCCGCCATCTCGCTTCCACTCGGCGAATCCGCGTCCGGGATGCCGGTTGGGATGATGCTGTCGGCCGGGTGGGGTCAAGAGTCCCGGCTGCTCGAATTGGCATATGAGCTCGAGGAGGCGCGGCCCTGGGCCAGAATCCAGTCATGACGCGCGACTATGTCCTCGATCAGGGCTTCGGCGAGGAACGGGCCAGGCTGTCGGGCATGGAGGCACTCTGGGATCCCGGCAGCCAGGCGTTGCTCGACGAACTCGGCATCGGACCGGGCTGGAAATGCTTCGAGGTCGGCGCGGGTGGCGGGTCGATGGTCGAGTGGATGGCTTCTCGTGGCGCCCATGTGACTGCGTGCGACATCGACACCCGCTACATCGACCACCTGGCCGGCGATTCGATCACTGTGCGGCGCATCGACCTTCGTGAGGACGAACTTCCGCAGTCCGAATACGACCTGGTGCATTCGCGGTTGGTCCTCGAACATCTCGCCGATCGCAAGCAGATTCTCGACAGGCTGGTCGCCACACTGAAACCCGGCGGGTGGATGGTCATGGAGGACTACGACTGGACCAACTACGGATTCGAGGATGGCAGCCGCGGATTCAGCGAGATCGGCGAGGTGATCCTCGACTTCATGACGACGGCGGGATTCGAACGTGACTACGGGCGCCGGGTGGTAGGTGACATGGAAGCCGCCGGCCTCACCGATATCCGCGGTGAGGGACGGGCCAGGATGATCGATTCGACGTCACCCGGCTTCGATTTCTTCCGGTTGTCCTTTGAAAGCCTGCGTGAAGCCATCGTGAAGGCCGGACTGCTGTCGGCCGAGCAAGCCGAGGCCGCGGCGACGGTATTCGAAGAGGATCGACGGTTGCTCACGCCGATGATGATGGCCGGTATCGGCCGCCGCGCCTGAGTTCGACAACGAAATCCGTTGTGTCGGCGCAATAGCGCCGTAACCGCAGCATGCCTGAGTTAACCCTGTGGACATTCTGCGCAGCTGTGGGTGAAACTTTTCGGTCCGACCATCCCTCCTGTGGAGACCATCCAGGTCAGTAAAGCGCCCACAACCGTTCGATCGCCGGCGATCGCCACCGCGTCCGGGAACACCTTCGTGTGTCTCGTCCGGTTCGCGCTGGCCAACATCCGCCGTCGCCCCGAACGGTTCGCGCTGTCCGTCTTAGGGATCGCGCTGGCGATCGCGTGTGTCACTGTCGTTCGCACGATCTCGGCCAGTTTCGCAATCACCGGCGCCGATTCGGTGACCGACGTGCTGGCAGGCGCTCACCTGTGGGCGGTGCCCGCCGCAGGCGTGCACTATGACAACAACGCCCAGGCTCTCGTCGCCGACGGCGCCGCGCCCGCCATCATCGTGCCCGCCGGCTGGACCGCGACCCGTGTGCTGTCGGGAGTCGCCGACGTCAACGGCACGACGGTGTCCCTGCGGGGCAGCGACGAAATCGCCAGCGGCCAAGCTGCTTTGGGGTCAGAGGTGGCCGGCAGGCTTGATCTGCACGCGGGGGACCGGGTCGTGATCGGCGGGCAGAGTCTGGTCGTCAGTGTCGCGGGCAACGGCCAGTCGATCGCCGTCGCCACACCGCTTGCCAAGTCGGTCGTCGGCGACAACGGCTGGTGGTTGATTTTCGCGCCACCGGGTGACGAGAAGAACCGTGACCTCGGGCAGGTGTTCGGCGCCGCGGTCGGCCTCGATTCGACGTCGGATCCGGCGGTCAAACCGAATCCCACCGGACAGGGTCTGATCTACGACACCGTCGGCGGTAACGGTCCGCTGACGTTCGAGCAGAAGTTCTCCGCGCTGTTCTCCGGCAAGGTGACCAGTTCGACGCTCGGCCTCATCTCGACCATCGGTCTTGGCCTCGGCTTCGTGATCGCGGTGTCGTCGTTTCTTGCCGCGGTGCAGGAGCGGAGGCGCGAATTCGGCATCATGTCCAGCATCGGGCTCGCCGATGAAGTGCTCTACTTCTTCCTTGTCGAGTCGGGGATCGTGTTCCTCACCGCGTATGTGATCGGCGTTCTTGGCGCGGGAGCCGCTGTGGCGCTGGTGATTCCAGGCATCGCCACACCCATCGCGTGGCTGCAGGCCTCAGGCATGGTGGCCGCGTTCCTGCCCGCGATGGCGATCGTCGGCGCACTGGTGCCGGTACATCGGCTGCTCCAACAACGGCCCGTCGCACTGTTGGGAGACAGATGATGTTGCGCAAGGGGTTGTCCTACGGCTGGCTGGCCGCGCGGCGGCGCATCGGGGAGATGGTGCTCCCCGTCGTCACGACCGCGACGGGCGCCTTCCTCGTGGTGATCGTGTTCGGCATGGCCGACGGAATCCGCGCGCAGTCCGCGTCACTGGGCCACGCCGAGGAGATCGGCCGCGCCGTCGTACTGATCGCGGTGACGGTGTTGCTCGTGGGTGTCGTGGAAGTGGCAGTGGCCACCACCCGCACCGTTGCGCACCGGACCCGAGAACTCGGGGTGCTCGGCGCCAACGGTGTGCCGCGCGCGCCCGTGGTGGCCGCGTTGCTGGTCGAGCCGGTGATCGCGGCGGTGCTGGGGGCGCTGGCCGGTGCGTTGCTGGCCACTCTGACCGGAATCGTGCTTGACGCAGCCGGTTTGGTGGCGACGGGAGTGTCTGTCGAGGGGCTGATGCTCGGCGCGGCGATCTCGATCGGCGTGAGCATCGTCGCGGCACTGGCCACCAGCATCGTGCCCACCTGGAATGCCGCCTCGCGGCCGCCGATCCGATCCCTGACCGCAGGAGGGTAGCTGTGACCGCTATTGATGAGAAGGCCGAAGCCGCGACTCCGGCCGACGGCACTTCTCCCGTGATCGAGATCTCCGATGTGTGGAAGCTGCACAAGCTGGGCGATGAGGTGGTGCGCGCGCTCGTCGCCGCCGAATTACAGGTGATGCCGGGAGAATTCGTCTGCCTGATGGGGCCGAGCGGCAGCGGCAAGTCGACACTGCTCAATATCATCGGTGGCCTCGACCGGCCAACCAAGGGCACCGTCAAGCTCGCGGGTCGTGACACCTCGCTGCTCACCGAGAGCCAGTTCGCGGCGCTGCGGCACGACACCATCGGGTTCATCTTCCAGAGCTATAACCTGATTCCGTTCTTGTCGGCGGTGGAAAACGTCGAGCTGCCACTGATGTTCGAACCGTACGACCGAAAGTCGTTGCGCAAGCGAGCGCTCGAGCTGCTCGAGCTCGTCGGACTCGGGCACCGGATTCACCACCAGCCGACGAAGATGTCGGGCGGCGAACAGCAGCGCACAGCCATTGCGCGGTCGCTGATCAGCAACCCGACGCTGGTACTGGCCGACGAGCCGACGGCCAACCTGGACCACCGCACCGGGGAGACGGTGGTGCGCATGCTGCGCGACCTGTGTTCCACGCTCGGCGTCACCGTTGTCGCCAGCACGCACGATCCCACGGTGGCCGAAGAAGCGAGCCGTGTCGTCCGCATGAAAGACGGACAAATCGTCCACTGATCCAACGGTATTCGAAAGAGACACATGACCCAAGAACTCGAGGCACCCGCGCCGTCCGAGCGCGACAAGCTTCTGACCACTGAACTGGTTCCTGAACAGGTTCTGCCCAAGGTGATGACCACCTTCGGCCTCACCGCCACCTATGTCTTCATCATCTGCTGGATCACCGGCTCGTCGATCATGGCGGCAGGCGGCTGGACCGCCATTCCGATGTGGGTGCTTGGCATCCTCACGTTCCTGGTGCCCGCGGGCATGGCGGTCGCGGAACTGGGCAACCTCTGGCCCGGTGAAGGCGGCGTGTACATCTGGGCGACTCGCACCATGGGCGAAACGTGGGGATTCATCGGCGGCTATCTGTCATGGATACCGGTGGTGCTGAACTCCGCGTCGTCGCCTGCGATCATCTTGCAGTTCCTACTGCTGGCGTTCCACGCGGAACTCGGCTTGACGCTGACGATCATCCTGCAACTGGTGCTGCTCTGGGCCGTCGTCGGTCTGGCCCTGGCGAAACTCGCTGCGAACCAACGCATCATGAATGTCGTCTTCATCGTCTACTTGGTACTGACAGCCGTGATCTTCATCTCGGGCCTGGTTTACGCGTTGAGTCACGGTTCGGCCCAGCCGTTCAGTGCGCATGCCGCATTGGTGCCCGACTTCGCGGGCGCCGGTTTCCTGTACGGCACCGTGCTGCTCTATCTCGTCGGTGTCGAGACGCCGTACAACATGGGTGCGGAGTTCCTTTCGGTGCGTAAGAGCGGACCGAAGATGGTGGTGTGGGGGTCGATCGCGTTGGTCGTCATCTACCTGCTGACCACGCTGGGCACCGTGATGGTGCTGCCCGCCGACCAGATCAATCCGGTCACCGGGGTGATCGGGATGCTCGGCACGGCCGCACCCAAGGGTGTGATGGAGGTATGCGCGATCGTGCTCGCGTGCATCGTGTTCGTCGCGCTGATGTCCTACCAGGTCACCTACTCGCGACTGATCTTCGTCTCCGGTTTGGAGCGTCACCTGCCGCGGATCTTCACCCACCTGAACCCCCGCACGCGCAACCCTGTCACCGCGGTGCTGATCCAGGGTGTGCTTTCGTCGCTGATCCTGGTGGGGTTGTACTCGCAGAGCAGCATGGCCAACGTCACGATCTTCCTGCAGGGCGGTCTGTCCATCGCCTGGCTGATCTCCGGGTTCTTCTTCCTGGTCCCGGTCATCCTCGCTCGCAAGAAGTACGCCGACCGATACGCCAGCGAGAAGTTCTGGCGCATTCCCGGCGGCATGGTCGGTGTGTGGATCACCGTCCTCGTCGGCACACTCGGCACGATCGGCGGCATCTACTACTCGTTCGCGAAGTCGTGGATCAAGGACGTGCCGGACACCACATGGATGGCATGGACCGGCAGCATCGCGGTGGGCATGTTCCTGCTCGGCGTCATCGTCTACATCTTCGGACGGCGCGCCGCACACAAGACGTCCGCGGAAGACGCACTGGCACACCTGGCGGTACTCGAACTGAAGGACGAAGCCAAATGACGATGGAAAGCACCGTGCCCAGCACGGACGCGGTGGACAACACGGCCCGGTATCCTCTGGACCCGCTGACCGGCGTGGAGATCGAAACCGCGGCGACGGTGATCACTGACTCCGAATACGCCACGCCCACACTGAAGTTCGTGATGATTCAGTTGGCTGAGCCGGACAAGACGGCGGAGCTGACGTTCGAGGGCGCGCAGGTGCCGCGGTGCGCGTTCGTCACGATGTATGACGGCGCCGCCAAAATGATCTACGAGGCGGTCGTCGATCTCGGCGCGCGGGTGATCGACTCGTGGACGGCCGTGCCCGGCCGGTTCCCGTCCTACCTCGTCGAGCACATGACCGGTGTGGAAGAGGTGGTGCGTGCCGACCCACGCTGGCAGGAGGCCATGCGCAAGCGCGGCGTCACGGACTTCGACCTGGCGATGATCGATCCTTGGCCCGCAGGCTATTACGGCGCTCAGGACCATTACGACAACTCACCCCTTGTCTGCAGGCCGCTGACATTCATGCGCGCTGCGGCCTCCGAACACGGCTACGCCCGACCCGTCGAGGGCCTGATCGTCACCTTCGATCTGGACGCCATGAAGGTGATCGACATCGAGGACCACGGCGTGGTTCCGCTGCCGCCGACTGCGGGCAATTACTCCGAGAAGTTCATGTTCGACGAGAACAACAGGCCGGCATTCACCACGTTCCGCGACGACGTCAAGGCCATCGAGATCACCCAGCCCGACGGCCCCAGCTTCACCGTCGACGGCTGGAAGGTGCAGTGGCAGAAGTGGTCGATGCGCCTTGGCTTCAACCCGCGCGAGGGCATCACCCTGCACGAGATCACCTACACCGATCGTGGTGAGACCCGGCCGATCATCTACCGGGCATCACTTTCGGAAATGGTTGTGCCGTACGGCGATACCGCGCCGACACACTGGAACAAGAACGTCTTCGACATGGGTGAGGTCGGGATGGGCTTTTCGGCCAACCCGTTGACGCTCGGCTGCGACTGCCTCGGCGAGATCCACTACTTCGACGGCACGGTCAACGACTCCTCCGGCAACGCGGTGACCATCCCGAATGCGATCTGCATGCATGAGGAGGACTACGGAATCTCGTGGAAGCACACGGATTTCCGGACCGGTGAGGTCGAAGTACGTCGCTCCAGGCGGCTGGTGATCTCGATGATCTGCACGGTGGGCAACTACGAGTACGGGTTCTTCTGGTACTTCTACAACGACGCGTCCATGGAGGTGGAGGTCAAGCTGTCCGGCGTGCTCACCACGGGAGCGGTCACGGACGGCGAGGAACCGCGGTGGGGAAAGCTGGTTGCGCCCAACATCTATGGCCCCAACCACCAACACTTCTTCAGCTTCCGGCTCGACATGAGCGTCGACGGTGCCAACAACAGCGTCTACGAAGTCGACTCGATTCCCGAACCCGAACCCGACCTCAACCCGCATCACAACGCGTGGGTCACCCGCGACACCTTGGTGGCGTCTGAGGCCGACGGAGCGCGCGACTGGGACTGGTCGAAAGGCCGGTACTGGAAGGTCACCAACCCGTCCAAGCGCAACGAGTTGGGCAGCCCGGTGGCCTACAAGCTGACGCCGAGGGACGTCGTGCCGGTGATGGTGCAGGAGGGCTCCTACATCTACGACCGGGCCCGGTTCGTGCAGCACAACCTGTGGGTGACGCGCTACGACCCCGCCGAGAAATTCGCGGCGGGCGACTACATGTACCAGTCGTCGGACGTGCAAGGCCTTCCGCAGTTCATCGCCGACGACGCACCGCTGGAGGACACCGACGTGGTGCTCTGGTACACGGTCGGTGCGCATCACGTTGTGCGGCCGGAGGACTGGCCGGTGATGCCGTGCGCCTACACCGGATTCCACCTGAAGCCCATCGGCTTCTTCGACGGCAATCCGGCGTTGGACATCCCACCCTCACCGCCCGCGGCCTGCCACCACCACTAGTGATTTGTGTGCGTTTTGGAGCGCTGAGCGCAATGTGGTGTCTCGGGACATCGCTGACACTTATGTCTCGGGACATCGCTTACACCCATGATGTCGGTTTGGGTTCGCGGGCACGGTAGGTCCGCTTGGTTTTGTCGGCGGGTTGGTAGTTGCGGGTCG
>Ga0310811_10014894_pt1 | contig 10151 bp, 7 predicted proteins | sample YCmetagenome_FD_207642 | JGI IMG/M metagenome (GOLD analysis project Ga0310811, IMG submission 207642) | Soil microbial communities from experimental microcosm in Duke University, North Carolina, United States - YC | ecosystem: Engineered > Artificial ecosystem > Soil microcosm > Unclassified ...
CGCCGGCGACAGCGTGTCCTCGCCGTCGAGCCGTGCGCCGTCCTGGGCCATCATCAGCACGCGGCGATGCACGACACCGAAGCGCGGCAAATAACCGTCATGCGAGGTGGTCAGGAGATCGCCGTTTTCCACCGCCTCGCGATAGCTCTCGACATTGACCGGGCCGCTGACGACGGGCGCGCCCTGCAACAGCCGCTTCATCGCCGATATCTCGACGAACTGGCACGACGACGTTTCGTGACAGGTCAGGGTCGAATGCGCCGCCGTGCTGCGCGCAAAGACGCGCCAATTGTCGCGGCCCGTGGACGGCATCCCGCAATTGATGACGATCCGGCTCGGTCCGGAGGACAATTCGAACGACAGACAGCCGGCATGGGCGTCCTGGCTGACATTCGGCGGCGGCGGCGGGCCGGTGTCGATGATGACGGCCGTCGTGCCGGCATCGAGGCGCTGAAAGCCGGTATGCGGCATGTGCGCCATCGGCACGCCGTGGGTGTCGTCATAGGCGAGCAGCGTCGCCACCAGATCGGACGGCGCGCTGCTCATGCCGTTGAACAGCGCAAAACTGCCGTCGCCGTGACGGAAGAAGCGCAGCATCGGCATCATGCGGTCGATCGCGTTCAACAACGCCGGCGGCGGCGCGATGTTACGCGCGGCAAACGTCTGCCGCAGCGGCAGCATGTCGCTGAGCAGCTCGACCAGCGCGCCGGGATTGCGCGAGATGTGGCCGCCGTCGGGCAGGATCTGGCGCTGCAATTCGTCGGAAAGCCGGCGCGTCGCCGCGCGGATATGACGCGCCTGGTTGGCGAGGCACAGCGAAGCGTAGCAAAGCGCGATCAGCACCTGCAGCCGCGGCACGCCGTCCACGACGTCGAGCATCGTGTAGCGCAGATAGCGGATTTCGCGGGTCAGCCCGCGCAGATATTTGCGGTAGAATTTGCTGTCGGTATCGCCGAGCACCAGGGGCGCCTGCGACAATAGCGAGACGACGCGGCGTGCCAGCACGTCGGCGCGGCGCTCCAGCGGCCGCTTGCGTCCCGGATTCGAAATCCAGTCGTCGACCAGCGAACGGGCGTTGGCGCGGGTCAGCGCGGTGTCGGCCGCGCGCAAATGGCGCAGCCAGCCGAAGCCGAGCAGCGCCACTTCCCAATCTTCCGACGGCGGCTCCAGATCGAAGATCGATCGGCCGTGGCAGGTCACGATCTTTCCGGCGAACACGAAGCGGCCGGCATAGATTTCGGCGGCGCGGGTGGCATCGGCGGTGCGCAGATCGTGCGGGGCGATGATCAGCCGGTCGGCGCGGCCGGGCCACAGCCGCGACAGCGCCACCGTGCTGCCGGACGCACGCGCCATCAGGCTGCGCGCAAAGCGGCATGCGATCAGCGTCGAAATGCGTCTGCGTTGAGCGACCGACACGCCTAACCTTGTTGGGAGGAGATCTCGTGGCGAATCCTTTTAATCCGGAAACGCGCCCAAGACACCATCTTGAAAGCCTGCGAATCACCCGCAGGCCGTGAAATCCCGGTGTAAAATCAGGATTTAACCAGCCGCGCCGCGTAAAACCCGTCCAGCCCGGCAAGCCTCGGGTCGGCGTGCGGCAGGTGGCAGGGCAGCGTCCGCAGGTCGCCGTCAGCGGTGATGATTTCGGCCAGCCCCGCCACCTCGCTTGTCTCGACGGGCGCACGGCGCACCGCAGGCTCGCCGGCAAGGAGGGCCGCGATGGCCTGCTCGCCTTCCTCGGGTTCCAGCGAACATGTGCAATAGACCAGCGTCCCGCCCGGCTTGAGCAGGGCGACGGCCTTTTGCAGCAGGCGTTTCTGCAACGCCGTCAGCGCGGCGATATCGGCTTCCTGACGCAGCCAGGCGACGTCGGGATGGCGGCGGATGGTGCCGGTCGAGGTGCAGGGCGCATCCACCAGCACACCGTCGAAGCTGCCATCGCCGCCCGCCCATTCGGCGGCGTCGGTGACGGCGTCTTCGGCCGATAGTTCGAGCCGCGCCAGATTGTCGCGCAGCCGCGCCATCCGCGCCGGCGAGCGGTCGACCGCAGTGACGCGCGCGCCGGCGAGCGCGAGCTGCGCGGTCTTGCCGCCGGGCGCGGCGCAGAGATCGACAATGGTCTTGCCGGCGACCTCGCCGAACAACCGCGCCGGCAATGCGGCGGCAGCGTCCTGCACCCACCACTGGCCCTCGGTGAAACCGGGCAGCATCGTCACCGAACCCTGCAGCAGCGTGCGCACGGTTCCTGTCGCCAGGGTTTCGCCGTGCAGGCGGCTCGCCCATTGCGGCGCATCCGACTTCACGCTGATGTCGAGCGAGGGCTCATGGCCGATGGCGAGCGCCATCTGGCGCGCGGTGGCCTCGCCATAGGCGGCGATCCAGCGCGCCGAGAGCCAGGGCGGGATGTCCAGCGTCTGCGCCTTGACCTCGTCGATCAGCGGCTGTCCTTCGCGGGCACACCGGCGCAGCACGGCGTTGACGAGGCCGGCATATTTGGCGGCGCGGCGGTCCGACTGCACCAGCCGCACCGAAAGATCGACGGCGGCGTGATCGGGCACGTCCATCCAGAGAATTTGCGCAGCGCCGATCAGCAACGCACTCTGCGCGCGCGGCGCGTCGGTTGGAATGCCGCGATCGAGCAGGCGCGACAGCACGTGCCCGAGCGAGCCGAGCCGCCGCAGGATCGTCGCGACGAGGCGGCGCATCAAGGCGCGGTCGCGGTCGGCGAGCGACTTCAATCCGGGATGCGCGCCTGCGCCATCGAGTTGGTCGTCAAGGGTGCGGTGCTTGTGCAGGACGCCGTCGAGAATGTCGGCTGCAATCCGCCTCGCCGCGAGACCGGGAACTTCGGCAGGCACTGCAAATCTTGAAGGCGGCATGGCGAAGAAATATCTCGGAAGGTGCTGAGCAGGGTTCGGCGCATGCCATGGAAGTGAAAAACTCCTTTGGCATGGGAATATGCCAAATGTAAGAATCGCGAAGACGATTTCGCGATTGTGATCTCATCCTTGCGTCCATGGCTGTGATAGAAAGTGTTGCGCGGGAGAATTTGCGATGACCGACGATCCTTCATCATCTGCGCCACGCAAGGAGCTGACGCCGGCGGCCCAACGTGCGCTCGCCGAGGCCGAGGCACGCCGCAAGGCCGCGGAAGCCGGCGCTACGCCGATGCCGAAGGAATTCCAGGGTCCGAAGGGCCCGGAACCCACCCGCTATGGCGACTGGGAGCGCAAAGGCATCGCCTCGGACTTCTGAGGCGGAAGAATCGCCTTGCCCTGTTCCCCGACTCAGCCGTAGATTGGGAATATGTACCCATATGAGAGAATAAATACTTACCGGCCGGACTATCGGGGTCCTGGTCCCTGGCGGCGCCGGTTCTCGGCGGTCTTGCCTTGGCTGTTCGTGCTCGGCGTGGCGGCGGGGACCATGCTGCCGGTGCGGCACTGGATCCACCGGCCCTTGCCGCATGCGGCCGATTCGCGCGCGCCGGATAGCCCGGCGGCGCGCGATGCCGAGATCGTCTGGAAACGGGCCGGCAATCCCGATGTGCGCCACCCCGTCGACGTGATCCGGACCATCGATGGCGACACGTTCGAGGCGCGGGTGCATTTGTGGCCCGGCCTCGACCTCTCGACGCGGGTTCGTCTGCGCGGCATCGACGCGCCGGAATTGAAGGCGTCCTGTCCGCAAGAATTGCAGATGGCCGAGGCCGCGAGCGAAGCCTTGCGCGGCCTGCTCGGCGAGGGGGAGGTTACGATCTTCAATATCGGGCCGGACAAATATAGCGGCCGCGTCGTTGCCGATGTCGCGACCAGGAAGACTGCGAATGTTTCGGCCTCGCTGCTCGCCGCCGGTCACGCGCGCAGCTACAGCGGCGGTCATCGCATGGGCTGGTGCACGAACGCCACCCGGTAACTCGGGATATGGCCAGGCCGCGAACCCATGATTCTCCCAGCGGACAGCTCGCCAACGTCCGCTGTTGTCCGATAGCGTTCCAACTGCGCAGCACAGTTGAATGGTGCGATATGCCAAACGGCAGAAGTCATTTCGGATTGCTGCGGTTGATCTCGTAAGCCTGAAGATTGCACCTGGCCGCGGTAAGGAGTGGCGCGCTGATTCCGGCTTTCACGGCGCGTCCCGCCAGATCGCCGACGGTGTGCTCACCTTCGGTGGGCCGACCCTCTTCCATGTCGATCAGCAAGGACGGTCCGTATGTGGAGTCCGGTTGGGAAAATACCCCGGCGACGATGCCCGCCGTGTTGAAAGCGGGCAACGGCGGATAGCCCAGCGCCGTTACGACCTTTGCGCACTCGCCGATGACCTCGGATACAAACCGCGCTCCGTCAATCGTCCGTGCAATCACGCCGGCACGCGATCTGGTCAAGGATGCTATTGTCGCATTGCAAGCAAAGCCCAGGAATTTCTCCCACATCATGACATTTATATTGTCCACGACCTGGACGGAGATGCCGCCCGCTTCCAATGCGGTCTTGATCGCCATGCATCGGTCGGACGATTGGCCGTCAAGTTCGCCGATCATGGTGATATTGATCCGCATCTGGCTCTGCTGGATGGTCCCGTCCGGCATCAAGGCAGCATTGATAATCGTGAGCCCGCCTAGCACGCGCCCGCGACCAAACCTTTCCGTCAGACGGTCGATGTGCCGCACGCCATTCAACACGGGTACGATCACGGTCCGCTCGGTCATGGCCGGAGCAATCGCGTCCATGGCCCCTTCAAGATCGTAAGCCTTGCAGGACAGCAGTATTACATCGAAGGGCCCATCCAGCTGACCCAGTTGCACGGTCTTGACCGGTGTCCGGAGTTCGCCGCCGTCCTGTGTTTTTACCACCAGGCCGTCGCGCTGAAGTTGGGCGGCGCGCTTTGGCCGGACGAGAAAAGTCACGTCGGCGCCGCCCTTGATAAGCATTCCGCCAAAGTATCCGCCGAGCGCGCCGGCGCCCAATACCAGGTACCGCATCCAATTCCCCCGATTTAAGCCTTGCGCGCGCATCAGAGCATGGGGGGCCACTATTGCGCTAGGGGGCGCGCAGGGTCCGAACCCGCGGTCCGTTCTCACATGTCGGCTTTGCGACGCCGGCAACTCAAATGCGGGGAGCCGGGCTCGATCCTACTGTGCATGGGGTTGTTTTCGCGATTTTGTTCAAGGCGCGGGGTTCGCCGCCAAAGCGGGCCGAAGACGCGCGTGACCGCCATCCGCTCAAAGGAAAGCCGCGCAACCGCGCGGCTTTTTGTGCAGATCCGGATCGAAGCGATCAGCGCGTCACCGTCACCGTCGTGCCGACCGAAACGCGTTGGTACAAATCGGTGATGTCGTCGTTGAGCATGCGGATGCAGCCATAGGACACGAAGCCGCCGACCGAGCCCGGCACGTTGGTGCCGTGGATGGCGTATTCGCCGCCGGCGAGCGTCATGGCGGCAACGCCCATCGGGTTGCGCGGCGAGCCGCCGGGAATCACGTCCGGCATGTTCGGCTTGTCGCGTTTGACTTCCAGGGGCGGCGCCCAGGCCGGGTTGCGATACTTGCCGTCGATCTTTGTGACGCCGGCCCACTGCTTGCCGGCGCGGCCGACGCCGACCGGATAGCGCATGGCGTGGCCGGAATCGAGAATGAGATAGAGGCGGCGCTCGTTGGTCTTCACCACGATCGTTCCCGGCGTGTATTCGCCGCTGACGCCGACCATTTCCGGCCGTGCCTGTGCGGCCTGCGACATCAACATGCCCGCCCCGATGGTGGCGGCCAGCGCCACCGCAATCCTCATCGACATCAATCTCTCCACCTTCGCCAGCTCGCCCCGTCCGGGGCTTCAAATGCCCGCGCAATCCCGAAGGAAACGCCGGCTTGCCGTCTCGCCCACGCATTTTTAACCGCGTGTGTTAACCGGGTGGTTTCCACGCCGGCCGCGAGACTTGTTTCAATGGGGTCAACAAAGGAAACGTTCGAATTAAAGTAAATGACTTGAAAACAACACTCGTCCGGAAACGCGCGCGCGCAGGCTGCCCGCGCTGACGATTCCGTGAGGCTTGCGGCTCAGTCCTTCAAATCAGCGTCTGCCGGGACACCGCCGCGGCAGGAGCCAACCCCCGCCGCGGGACGCCGATACCGCTCACGGCAGCGCCGATATCAGCTGCTTCACGTTCGGCACGCCGATGCCGGTGACCATGTCGTATCCGGCACTGGCGCTGAACGCGCCGTTGCTGCCCGCGGTGATGTCGCGAAAGCTGCTGCTGCCCAGCAGCGGGTAGAGCTTTGGCGGCAGGAAGGTCAGCGCCGGCTTTCCGGCTTTGCCGCGGGCCTCATTGATCAGTGCGCAGAAGCCGGCCCAGCACGGCGTGCTCCAGCTGGTGCCGCCGATCTGCTGCCGCTGGCCGTGCAGGATCACGCAGGCGCCGGTGTTCGGATCCGCGGCGAGCGCGACATCCGGCACCAGCCGTTCGTTGCCGGCGGGCACGCCCGGCCCGTGCTGCCAGCTCTGCCTGGTGAATTTCCCGCTCTTGCCGCCGCCGCTGCCGGTCCAGCCGCGCTCGCTCTGCACGCTGCCATCGGGCGCAAGATTCAAGGTCGTGCCGCCGACGCCGATGACGTTGATATCGGAAGATTCGTACTCGACCTGGGTGGGGCCGCCCGAACTGTGCCCGGTGACATCCGGGTTCGATCCGGCATCGCCGCTGGCGACGAAGACATTGACGCCGGCAGCCGCAAGCTTGAGGAATTTCAGCGACTGCGCCTTGATCTCGCCCTGCGCCATGAAGGTCTCGCCCAATCCGAGGCTGATCGACAATTGCCGCATCGTGGGCTCGCTCGCGAGATCGGAGATGATCCGGTCGAGCGCGCGGTCGAGGTCGGTGAATTGCAGGGTGCCACTGGCGTAGATCCTGATTTTGGCGCCCGGCGCGATGCCCGAGGTCCATTGCGCGTCGAGCGTTTCCTCGCCCTCTTGCGGCGGAAGCGAGGCGTTGTTGACGTTGATCATCGTGACCTGCGAGATCTTGGTCTTCAGCTTGTTCAGTTTCCAGAACGCCTTCAGGTCGGCCGCGGTCGGGAACGTGTCGATCAGGATCGCAATGGTTTGGCCCTTGCCGGTGACGGCGAGCCCGTCGGCGCCATAGGCCTTCAGGATTTCCGACACCAGGTAGCCGTTGTGAACGGCCGACGTGGTCGGCGCGGGCTTGGCCTTCTTGCCGGTGGTTGTGCGTTTGGCGGTGGCGCCCCTGGCCCGGCGCGCCGGCGCCGGCACGCCGCTTTGCGGGACGCAGATCCGGAACTGCTTGTGCGCGCGGCGGAACGGCTGCAGCCCGACGATCGCGCTGACGTTCTTGGCGACGCTTTTGGGAAGGCTCGGTGCATCCTGCGCGGCAGTATAGGTGATGCCGTCCTTGGTGACGCGCACCATCTTGACGGCAAGCGACTTCTCGATCTGTTCGACCGTGCCTTCCGCGTAAACGCTGGTGCGGTCGTCGGACACTTTTTCGATCTTGAAGCCCTCGGACTTCAACCAGGAGGTCAGCGCCTTGGCGTCGCCGGCGTCGGCGGAATAATTCCTGGCCAGCTGCTTCGGCGCGACGATCTTTCCTTCGGCGACCATCTTCTGAAGGTCGGCTTGCGCGCTGTCGGGCAGCGCCAGCGAGAACACGACGGTCATCCGCTCCTTGCCGGTTTCGGGGCGCGCTCTGGCCACCATGAGGCCGAGATGCGTGGGGCCATCTGTCGGCGGCAGGGGGGTGACGCTGTCTGCAAAAACCTTGCGGTCGTCGGCCATGATCATTCTCCTGATGGGTTAAGCGGGAGACGGCCGGTAGACACTACCTTGGATTGTTCAAGGCGGCGCTTGAAAAAATCGTGATCCGCGCGGCCCGATCGGGAAATGAGCGAAAATGGGCGTCCACACGAAAAAGGCGCGGCCGTCGAGCCGCGCCCTTTCTACTTTGCATGGGGTTGTTTTCGCGATTTTGCGTCCAGCCGGTCCTAAGCCGACGCGCCTTTCTTGTTCTGCCGGTTCTGGACGAGGTCGTCGACCACGGCGGGATCGGCAAGCGTCGAGGTGTCGCCGAGGCTCGACGGTTCGTCCTCGGCGATCTTGCGCAGGATGCGGCGCATGATCTTGCCGGAACGCGTCTTCGGCAGTCCGGGGGCGAATTGGATGAGGTCCGGGGAAGCGATCGGGCCGATGTCCTTGCGCACCCAGGCCACCAATTCCTTGCGCAGCGCTTCGGTCGGTTCCTTGCCGGTCATCAGCGTGACGTAAGCGTAGATGCCCTGGCCCTTGATGTCGTGGGGATAGCCGACCACGGCGGCTTCCGACACCGCCTCATGCGCCACCAGCGAACTCTCCACTTCGGCGGTGCCCATGCGGTGGCCGGACACGTTGATGACGTCATCGACGCGGCCGGTGATCCAGTAATAGCCGTCGGCGTCGCGGCGGCAGCCGTCGCCGGTGAAGTATTTGCCTCTATAGGTCGAGAAATAGGTCTGCTCGAAGCGGGCGTGGTCGCCATAGACCGTGCGCATCTGCCCCGGCCAGGACTTTGCGATGCAGAGATTGCCTGACGTCTCGCCCTCCAGCACCTTGCCGTCGGCATCGACGATTTCAGGCACGACGCCGAAGAACGGCCGGGTCGCCGAGCCCGGCTTGAGTTTGGTGGCGCCTGGCAATGGGGTGATCAGGATGCCGCCGGTCTCGGTCTGCCACCAGGTATCGACGATCGGGCAGCGCTCGTCGCCGACCACGCGGTGGTACCATTCCCACGCTTCCGGGTTGATGGGTTCGCCGACCGAGCCGAGCAGCCGCAAGCTCTTCCGCGAGGTCTTTTTCACCGGCGCGTCGCCGCCTTGCATCAGCGCGCGGATCGCGGTCGGCGCGGTGTAGAAGATATTGACCTTGTGCTTGTCGACCACGTTCCAGAACCGCGAGTTGTCCGGATAGTTCGGCACGCCCTCGAACATCAGCGTGGTCGCGCCGTTCGCCAGCGGCCCATAGAGGATGTAGCTGTGGCCGGTGACCCAGCCGACGTCGGCCGTGCACCAGTAGATGTCGCCGTCGTGATAGTCGAACACATATTGATGCGTCATCGACGCGAACACGAGATAGCCGGCCGACGTATGCAGCACGCCCTTGGGCTGGCCGGTGGATCCTGACGTATAGAGGATGAACAGCGGATCTTCCGCGTGCATCGGCTCGCACGGGCACTCCGTGGTCACCATTTTCGCCGCGTCGTGATACCAAAGGTCACGCGTCGGGTTCATATCGACGGCGGCCCCCGTGCGCTTCACCACCACGACCCAATCGACTCCGCCGCTTTTGGCGATCGCGGCGTCGACATTGGCCTTCAGCGGCACCTTCCGGCCGCCACGCAGGCCCTCGTCGGCGGTGATGATGATCTTGGACTGGCAGTCGGTGATGCGCTGGGCGAGGCTGTCCGGCGAGAATCCGGCGAACACCACCGAATGGATCGCGCCGATCCGCGCGCAGGCCAGCATCGCGTAGGCGGCCTCCGGGATCATCGGCAGATAGATCGTGACGCGGTCGCCCTTCTTGACGTTCCTTGTGCGCAGGATGTTGGCCATCCTGCAGACTTCGTCGTGCAGCTGGCGGTAGGTGATGTTTTTCGACTGCGAGGGGTCGTCGCCCTCCCAGATGATGGCGGTCTGGTCGCCGCGCTTCTCGAGATGGCGGTCGATGCAGTTCCAGGCGACGTTGAGGACGCCATCCTCGAACCATTTGATCGAGATATTGCCGGGGGCGAAGGAGACGTTCTCGACCTTGTGGAATGGCTTGATCCAGCCGATCCGCTTGCCCTGGTCGGCCCAGAAGCCGTTCGGGTCCGAGACCGAACGGGCATACATTTCCTGATATTTGGCGTCGTCGATGAAGGCCCGCTTGGCCCAATCCGCTGATACGTCGTAGATTTTCTCGGACATCTTCCCCTCCACTCCACGTGCGGCGCCGCTTTTGCGGCGGCCGCAAACCGTTTGCGGACTGCCGCAAACCGTCTTGATTGTTACGATGATTATGCGTCGCCGGGCGATCCCCGGACAAGGCGGAAACGACTGCAACCTTGCTCGCCTCGGCCGCGCCACGCCTTGTTGCTCATCAAAACGGCCATCACGTTCCCGTTTTGGCCTCACCGAA
>Ga0310811_10014896_pt1 | contig 10150 bp, 7 predicted proteins | sample YCmetagenome_FD_207642 | JGI IMG/M metagenome (GOLD analysis project Ga0310811, IMG submission 207642) | Soil microbial communities from experimental microcosm in Duke University, North Carolina, United States - YC | ecosystem: Engineered > Artificial ecosystem > Soil microcosm > Unclassified ...
AGTTCGATGTGGCCTTGACTGTCGTGTTTATAATCATGGGGATCCTCGTCTTGGTACCAATTTTGTACTCTTACCGACTGTTCATAAACAAAAAAGGGCGCGAATAGCACCCCAAAGCTTTAGCCGAGCCGATATTCTGTAAATATCTGATAATCAACACAGGGCACTATCAACAATTTTCTTGCCAGCCTTTTGTTTTCTTTCCCAATTGCTCTACATTTGCAGTCCTTTTGAATTTAGGGTAGAGAGTCAGGAGGAAAGCCAAAGGTATTTACGGGTGTAGCTCAATTGGTAGAGTAGCGGTCTCCAAAACCGTTGGCTGGGAGTTCGAGTCTCTCCACCCGTGCAAAAAACTGCGAATTTGATGGAAAAATTGAAGAATTATATCCTCGATTCGATTGATGAGATCAGAAACAAGGTCTCTTGGTCGAAATTCAATGAACTACAAAGCAGCGCCATTTTGGTGCTGGTAGCCTCATTGATTTTTGCCCTTGTTATCGGTTTGATCGATGCCGGTTTCCAGAATGCTTTGCGTTGGTTTTACAGAGAATTCTAAAAAGTCATGGCAGAGCTAAAGTGGTATGTATTGCGCGTCATCAGCGGCCAGGAAAAGAAAATAAAATCTTACCTGGAAACAGAGATTGAGCGTTCCAAACTGCAGGAATTTATTCCCCAGGTGCTCATTCCATCTGAAAAAGTGTACGAAATGCGCAATGGCAAGAAGCGTGTTCGCGAGAGAAATTTCTTTCCGGGATATGTTCTTGTTTCAGCAGACTTGTCGCACGGAGAGGCGTATCACAAAGTGAACAATATTCCCGGCGTGATCGGTTTTTTAGGTGCCAGTGGGTCAAGCCAAACAAGCAAAGATCCTGTGGCATTACGGCAGTCTGAAGTTAACCGCATCCTCGGTAAAGTGGATGAAGTTGACCAATTCGAAGAGAAGCTTGAAACTCCTTTTATCAAAGGAGAATCAGTGAAAGTAATGGATGGACCTTTCAGCGGGTTCACGGGAAGTGTGGAGGAGATTTTTGAGGACAAGAAAAAGCTGAACGTAATGGTGAAAATCTTCGGCAGGAATACGCCTGTTGAGTTGAGTTATATGCAAGTTGAAAAGTTAGACTAAGAATAACATGGCAAAGGAAGTAACTGGTTATTTGAAATTACAGGTAAAAGGTGGTCAGGCTAACCCCGCACCTCCTATCGGTCCAGCATTGGGTTCAAAAGGTTTGAACATCATGGACTTTTGCAAGCAGTTCAACGCTCGCTCGCAAGACAAACAAGGACAGGTATTGCCTGTACTGATCACCATCTATAATGACAAGTCTTTTGACTTTGTTATTAAGACTCCTCCCGCGGCGGTATTGATCATGGAGGCTATCAAGCTTCAAAAAGGATCAAAGGAACCTAACCGCGCTAAAGTGGGATCGATCTCATGGGATCAGATCAAAAAAATTGCAGAATTGAAAATGCCCGACCTCAACGCATTCAAAGTTGACTCGGCGATGAAAATGATTGCAGGAACAGCACGCAGCATGGGTGTTACTGTTAGCGGTGTTGCTCCCTGGAATAAGTAGGAAAAATAGTTAGCAGTTAAAAGTTAATAGGAGCTTCCACCGATTAACGATTAACGACTAGCAATTAACTAAACAGAAAATGGCACGAATTTCAAAAAATAGAAAAGCAGTAGCGGCCAAGTTCAACTTGGAGAAAGAATACTCGCTTACTGACGCATCCAAGATGTTGAAGGATCTCACTTTCACCAAATTTGATGCTTCGGTAGATGTTGACATCCGCTTGGGTGTTGACCCTAAGAAATCGGACCAGATGGTGCGCGGCGTTGTGTCTTTGCCCCACGGCTTAGGCAAGGTTGTGCGCGTATTGGTTCTTTGCTCACCTGACAAGGTACAAGAGGCAAAAGATGCAGGCGCCGAACACGTAGGTTTGGACGACTACATCCAAAAAATCGAAGGCGGTTGGACGGATGTTGATGTGATCATCACCATGCCTACCGTGATGGCGAAAGTAGGTAAGTTGGGTAAAGTGCTAGGCCCTCGCGGCTTGATGCCAAACCCTAAGTCTGGAACAGTTACCCTCGATGTAGGTAAAGCTGTGAAGGAAGTGAAAGCAGGTAAGGTCGACTTTAAAATCGACAAACAGGGAATCATTCACGCCAGCATAGGTAAGGCCTCATTTACGCCGGAGAAGATCAAGGACAATGTGGCTGAACTCATCAATGCTGTTGTAAAACTGAAACCTGCGTCATCTAAAGGAACCTACTTGCAAAGTATCGCCCTTTCCACCACGATGAGCCCAGGCATCAGGATTGATTCAAACTCGTTGGGCATTTAATTGTAAAGACATGACCAGAGAAGAAAAAGGACAGATCATTGATGAATTGGCTGTGAAATTTTCACAGAACAACCATTTCTATATCACCGATGCTTCAGGTTTGACTGTAGCTCAGGTGAATGCGTTGCGCAGGTTGTGTTTCAATGCGAATGTGGAATATGTGGTTTACAAAAACACATTGATCCGCAAAGCGCTTGAAAAACAAAAAGCGGACTACCAAGAAATTTTTGGATCTCTTAAGGGCTTTTCAGGCGTGATGTTCTCGAAAGAGGCCGGTAACGCTCCTGCAAAAGTGATTAAAGAGTACCGTAAGAAACTGGAGGGCAAACCCGGCCTAAAAGCAGCTTCCATCGAGTCTGCCCTCTTTGTTGGGGAACAACACCTCAACACGCTGAGTGAGCTCAAATCTAAAAATGAACTCATCGGTGAAGTTATTTCATTGCTGCAATCTCCTGCGAAGAACGTATTGTCAGCTCTCTTGAGTGGCAAACAAACCGTAGCAGGCCTGGTGAAGGCACTGGAAGAAAGAAAACCTCAAAATTAATTTCGAATCAAAAAACTTTAAACAATTATCAATCATGGCGGATATCAAAGCAATCGGCGATCAACTAGTAGAACTTACTGTTAAAGAAGTAAACGAATTAGCTTCTTACTTGAAAGAAACATATGGCATTGAGCCTGCCGCTGCAGCTGTTGCTGTAGCAGCTGGTCCTGCTGCCGGCGGTGGTGGCGCTGCTGCCGCTGAAAAAACCAACTTCGACGTTGTGTTGAAGGCAGCCGGTGCTAACAAACTGGCAGTTGTGAAACTGGTTAAAGAATTGACTGGTCTTGGCTTGAAAGAAGCAAAAGATGCAGTTGATGGCGCACCAAAAACTATCAAAGAAGGTTTAGCTAAAGACGAAGCTGAAAACCTCAAGAAACAACTCATCGAGGCCGGCGCCGAAGTTGAGCTGAAGTAATTTCTTGGCAGGCGCAGATACCGTCTGAAGGGATTCAGACCCCACTCCTCGAAAACAGGGTTGGGGTCTTTCCCTATTTTATGCCGCAAGGCATTTCGTATCTGATTAGATTGTAGATTCTTGTTCGGGAAAATTTAACCGCTAAGTACCTTGGCAAAGAAAACATTAAACAACCGAATTGATTTCTCGTCCATTGATAAAGTACTGGAATACCCAGACTTTTTGGACATCCAACTTCAATCGTTCAAAGACTTTTTGCAAATCGAGACGCCCGCAGAGAAGAGGCAGAATGAAGGTCTCTTTAAAGTGTTTGCAGAAAACTTCCCCATCTCCGATTCGCGCGAAAACTTCGTGCTCGAGTTTGTGGATTATACCATCGATCCTCCCAAATACAATGTGGATGAGTGCATCGATCGCGGACTTACGTTTTCAGTGCCGCTGAAGGCGAAGCTTCGCCTCACATGCAACGATGAGGACAACGAAGATTTCGAAACGATCGAACAGGAAGTGTTCTTAGGAAACATTCCTTACATGACCGAAAAGGGCTCATTCGTGATCAACGGAGCTGAGCGCGTGATCGTGTCACAATTGCACCGTTCGCCAGGCGTGTTTTTCGCCATGAGCAAGCACACCAACGGTACCAAGTTGTATTCTGCACGTATCATTCCTTTCAAAGGATCATGGATCGAATTTGCAACTGACGTAAACGCGGTGATGTACGCATACATCGACCGTAAGAAAAAATTCCCTGTGACTACATTGCTCCGCGCCATCGGGTATGGAACGGATAAAGATATCTTGGATTTGTTCGGCTTGAGTGAAGAAGTGGAAGCCAACAAAAACACATTAAAGAAAATGGCCGGCCGCAAGTTGGCTGCCCGTGTTTTGAAAACATGGACAGAAGACTTCGTGGATGAGGATACCGGTGAGGTGGTTTCCATCGACCGTAACGAGGTGTTGTTGGAGCGCGACCACGTTCTCACACCTGAAGACGTAGATGTTATTATTGAATCAGGAACGAAGTCGATCATCGTGCATCGCGAAGATGTAAACGTCGCCGACTTCCAGATCATCTTCAATACATTGGCGAAAGACAACTCCAACTCTGAAAAAGAGGCGGTTGAACAAATCTATCGTCAGTTAAGAAATACAGAAGCTCCTGATGAACAAACTGCACGCGATATTATCACAAGCTTGTTCTTCAGTGAGAAGCGCTATGACCTGGGTGAAGTTGGTCGTTACAGAATCAACAAAAAACTCGGTCTGGACCTCAGCGCAGACCAACGCGTATTGACCACCGAGGATATCATCCTTATTGTAAAATATTTGATCGGCCTGATCAACTCTAAAGCCGTTGTTGACGATATCGATCACTTGAGCAACAGACGTGTACGTACGGTTGGTGAACAATTGTACTCACAGTTTGGTGTAGGTCTTGCGCGTATGGCAAGAACCATCAAAGAAAGAATGAACGTTCGCGACAACGAAGATTTCAAGCCTGTTGACTTGATCAACGCACGCACGTTGTCTTCCGTGATCAATTCGTTCTTCGGAACAAACCAGTTGTCACAGTTCATGGATCAGACCAACCCGTTGGCTGAGATTACTCACAAGAGAAGAATGTCGGCACTCGGGCCAGGCGGTCTTTCGCGTGAACGTGCCGGCTTCGAGGTTCGAGACGTACACTACACGCACTACGGTCGCTTGTGTACCATCGAAACGCCGGAAGGTCCGAACATCGGTTTGATCTCATCACTTTGCGTTCATGCAAAAGTGAACAAGATGGGATTCATCGAAACACCTTACCGCAAGGTGGAGAATGGAAAAGTAAAAGGAAAAGACGTTGTATTCCTTACAGCGGAAGAAGAAGATACCTTCAACATCGGCCAGGCAAATGTGAAGCTGAAGTCGAATGGAGAACTTGAAGAAGAAAAAGTAAAGGCGCGTTTTGAAGGCGACTTCCCAGTGGTAGAACCGAAAGAAATCCGCTACATGGACGTTGCACCTAACCAGATCGTGTCGATCGCCGCTTCGTTGATTCCATTCTTGGAGCATGATGATGCTAACCGTGCCCTGATGGGGTCGAACATGCAACGTCAGGCAGTGCCGTTGATGAGACCTGAAGCTCCTGTTGTCGGTACTGGTCTTGAAGGCCGTATCGCAATGGATTCTCGCGCCCTTGTCCTTGCCGAAGGAAACGGTGTGGTGGAATTTGTTGATGCGAAGAAGATCGTGATCAAGTACGAAGTCTCTGAAGATGAGAAACTCGTTCGCTTCGATGACGAATTCAAAACCTATAGCTTGATTAAGTTCCGCAGAACTAACCAAGACACTTGTATCAACCTTACTCCGCTCGTGAGAAAAGGTGATAAGGTTTCAAAAGGACAGCCGCTCTGTCAAGGTTATGGAACTGCCAACGGAGAACTTGCCCTCGGAAGAAACTTGCTTGTGGCGTACATGCCTTGGCAAGGATACAACTTCGAGGATGCGATTGTTATCTCTGAGCGCGTAGTTCGTGATGACGTGTACACTTCGATTCACATCGAAGAATTTGAATTGGAAGTACGCGACACAAAACGCGGTGAAGAAGAATTGACTTCTGAAATCCCTAACGTAAGCGAGGAAGCAGTGAAACACCTCGACGAGAACGGTATCATCCGTGTGGGCGCTGAAGTGAAAGAAGGCGATATCCTGATAGGGAAAATCACCCCTAAAGGTGAAACGGATCCTACGCCAGAGGAAAAACTGTTGCGCGCCATCTTCGGTGACAAGGCCGGTGATGTGAAAGATGCTTCGATGAAGGCGCCTCCATCATTGAAAGGTGTGGTCATCGATACCAAACTATTCTCTCGTCCTAAGCGCGACAAGGATTTGCGCAGCAAGTCGAAGAAAGAATTGGACGCATTGAAAAACCGTTACGGCAAAGACCTTACCGATTTGCGCAACGAGATGATCAAGAAGTTGACATCATTGTTGACCGGCAAAACCAGTCAAGGTGTGAAGCACAAGTTCGGTGATGAGTTGATCAGCAAAGGAGTGAAGTTCTCTTCCAAGGTGATCGAAAGCAACTTGTTCCCTGACAAGAATATCTATCGTGATGAAAGCAACTACAACGTTCCTGAAGAAGTGAACTTGATTGCCGACATCAGCTTGGAAAATTGGAGCAACGATGAATCAGCCAATGACGCTGTAGCAGAGCTGGTGAAGAACTACCTCAACAAGCGCAATGTGATCGCTGGTGAATTCAAGCGCGAACGTTTCACGCTAGAGGTTGGTGATGAATTACCTGCAGGTATCGTGCAATTGGCAAAAGTTTATGTGGCTAAGAAACGTAAACTGAAAGTGGGAGATAAGATGGCGGGCCGCCACGGTAACAAGGGTGTGGTAGCGCGTATTGTTCGCGAAGAAGATATGCCATTCCTTGAAGACGGAACACCTGTGGATATCTGCTTGAACCCTCTTGGTGTACCTTCTCGTATGAACTTGGGTCAGATCTACGAAACCGTATTGGCGTGGGCCGGAAGAAAGTTGGGTAGAAAATATGCAACTCCGATTTTCGATGGAGCATCGCTCGATCAAGTGTCTGCTGAATTGAAAGAAGCAAACCTTCCTGAATTTGGAAGGACCTACTTATACGATGGACTCACAGGTATTAAGTTCGATCAACCGGTAACGGTTGGATTGGCTTACATGCTCAAACTGGGCCACTTGGTGGATGATAAGATGCACGCCCGTTCGATCGGACCGTATTCTCTCATCACGCAGCAGCCATTGGGCGGTAAAGCGCAGTTTGGTGGTCAGCGTTTCGGAGAGATGGAAGTGTGGGCGATCGAGGCATTCGGTGCATCACATATCCTTCAGGAAATCCTTACCATCAAGTCGGACGACGTTATCGGTCGTGCGAAAGCGTACGAGTCAATTGTGAAAGGCGAGAATATGCGCAAACCGAATATTCCTGAGTCGTTCAACGTATTGGTGCACGAATTGCGTGGTCTCGCACTCGAGATTACGATGGATTAATAGGTCTATTGTCAATAGTCCATGGTCGATAGAAACCATGAACTATTGACCATCGACCGTCGACCTAAAAAGAGTTAGTTAACTGAAAAAACACAACACATGTCTTTCAGAAAAAATAAAAAGATCAACAACGACTTCTCAAAGATCACCATCAGCTTGGCTTCTCCCGAATCTATTTTGGAGAGCTCGCATGGAGAGATCACGCAGCCAGAAACCATTAATTACAGGACCTACAAGCCTGAGATGGGTGGTTTGTTTTGCGAGCGTATTTTCGGACCTGTAAAGGATTGGGAGTGTCATTGTGGAAAATATAAGCGCATCCGTTACAAAGGGATCATCTGCGATCGTTGCGGTGTTGAAGTAACGGAGAAGAAAGTAAGACGCGAGCGCATGGGCCACATCGAATTGGTGGTGCCGGTAGCTCACATCTGGTATTTCCGTTCATTGCCAAATAAGATCGGATACCTGTTGGGCTTGCCCACGAAGAAATTGGATCAGATCATCTACTACGAAAGATATGTGGTGATCCAGCCGGGTATTAAAGAAGAAGATGGTGTAAACCGTCTTGATTTCTTGACGGAAGAAGAATATTTGGAAATCGTAGATAAGCTTCCTCGCGAAAATCAATTACTGGATGACAGTGATCCGAAGAAGTTTATCGCGAAAATGGGTGCTGATGCTCTTGAAATGTTGTTGAGCCGTTTGAAGCTCGATGAACTTTCTTTTGAATTGCGCCATCAGGCGGCAACTGATACATCACAACAACGCAAAGCAGAAGCATTGAAGCGTTTGAAAGTGGTTGAAGCGTTCCGCGATGCTAACACCCGCGTAGAGAACAAGCCGGAGTGGATGACCATTAAAATGGTTCCTGTAATTCCACCTGAATTGCGCCCGCTAGTTCCCTTGGATGGCGGCCGTTTCGCGACATCAGATTTGAATGACCTTTACAGACGCGTAATTATTCGTAACAACCGTCTGAAGCGTTTGATCGACATCAAAGCTCCTGAGGTGATCCTTCGTAACGAGAAGCGTATGCTCCAGGAAGCCGTTGACTCATTGTTCGACAACTCGCGTAAAGTGAATGCGGTCCGTTCAGACGGTAACCGTGCGTTGAAATCATTGAGCGACATGCTGAAAGGTAAGCAGGGACGTTTCCGTCAGAACTTGCTCGGTAAACGCGTTGACTATTCTGGTCGTTCGGTTATTGTTGTTGGACCTGAATTGAAATTACATGAGTGCGGTCTGCCAAAAGATATGGCCGCTGAATTGTTCAAGCCATTCATTATCCGCAAGCTCATTGAAAGAGGAATTGTAAAAACAGTTAAGTCTGCCAAGAAAATAGTTGACCGCAAAGATCCGGTAGTGTGGGATATTTTGGAAAACGTTTTGAAGGGACATCCTGTTCTTTTGAACCGTGCCCCAACGCTTCACAGACTTGGTATCCAGGCGTTCCAGCCAAAACTGATCGAAGGAAAAGCGATCCAGTTGCACCCGCTGGTATGTACTGCCTTCAACGCTGACTTTGACGGTGACCAGATGGCCGTTCACGTGCCTCTTGGACAAGAAGCAATTCTTGAAGCTTCTATGTTGATGCTTTCATCGCACAACATTTTGAACCCTGCCAATGGTGCGCCTATCACCGTTCCTTCTCAGGACATGGTGCTTGGTTTGTACTACCTCACCAAAGGAAGAAAAGGCGAGAAAGGCGAAGGCAAAACGTATTACTCTCCTGAGGAAGTGATTGTAGCGTTCAACGAAAACAGGCTTTCGAAGCACGCTATCATTAAGGTGAAAATCAATTTGAAAGACAAGAAGACGGGTCAGATAACTAAGAAAGTTATCGAGACAGTAACTGGTCGAGTGATTTTCAATCAGGTGGTTCCAGAAGAAGTAGGATTCGTTGATGAATTGCTGACGAAGAAAAAACTTCAGACGATCATTGCCGATGTTTATAAGTATGCAGGCCAAGCCAAGACGGCTAAGTTCCTTGATGAGATCAAGGAAATCGGATTCCAGATGGCCTACAAAGGCGGTCTGTCGATGGGTCTTGGTGATGTGAAGGTACCGGTAGAAAAAAAGAAATTGGTAGAAGAAGCTCAGAAAGAAGTTGATTCTGTATGGAACAACTACATGATGGGTTTGATCACGGATAACGAACGTTACAACCAGGTAATTGATATCTGGACGCGTACGAACACCATGTTGACCAATACGCTAATGAAGCAGTTGGAAGAAGATCAACAAGGATTCAACTCGATCTACATGATGATGCACTCCGGTGCTCGTGGATCGCGCGAACAGATCCGTCAGTTGGGTGGTATGCGTGGTTTGATGGCGAAGCCTCAAAAGAACCTGGCTGGTTCGGTAGGCTCGATCATTGAGAACCCGATCCTTTCAAACTTCAAAGAAGGATTGGACGTGTTGGAGTACTTTATCTCTACACACGGTGCGCGTAAAGGTCTTGCCGATACAGCTTTGAAAACGGCAGATGCAGGTTACCTGACTCGTCGTTTGGTTGACGTTGCTCAAGACCTGGTAATTACTGAGGAAGATTGCGGAACGCTTCGCGGTTTGAAGGTGATGGCCTTGAAAGACAACGAAGATATCGTTGAGCCTTTGTCAGAGCGTATTGTTGGCCGAGTGTCTGTTCATAATATTGAAGACCCTATTTCTGGCAATATCATTTGCCCGGCAAACGAAGAAATCACCGACGAGATTGCAAAGCAGATTGACGAAACTGCAATTGAGGAAATTGAGATTCGCTCGGTCCTTACTTGCGAAACTAAGTTCGGTGCTTGTGCGAAATGCTACGGACGCAACTT
>Ga0310811_10014898_pt1 | contig 10150 bp, 8 predicted proteins | sample YCmetagenome_FD_207642 | JGI IMG/M metagenome (GOLD analysis project Ga0310811, IMG submission 207642) | Soil microbial communities from experimental microcosm in Duke University, North Carolina, United States - YC | ecosystem: Engineered > Artificial ecosystem > Soil microcosm > Unclassified ...
ACCGTCACGCCGTCGCCTCGCAACGCGGCGATCTTGTCCTTAAGGGTGGCGCTCGACAGCGGATCGAGGCCGGCGGTGGGCTCGTCGAGCATCAGCAGCGTTGGACGGAACAGCAGCGCCAGGCACGCGTTCACCTTCTGCCGCGTCCCGCCGGAGAGAACCCGCAGCGGCTTGTCGAGGTGCGGGGCGAGCTCGAACCGGTTCAGCATTTCCTCATCGAGATCTCCGGAATCACCGCGCAAATCGCGTAGCATAGCGAAAAGTTCAGACGCCGTGAGGTTCTCCGGAAAGCGCGCGATCTGCGGCATGTAGCCGATTCGCGCACGGTAGCGTTCATCGTCGCCGACGAGCTTGCCGTCGATCCTGAGCTCCCCCGACGTGGGATGGCTCAGGCCGAGCAGCAGCTTGAGGAGCGTCGTCTTGCCCGCTCCGTTCGGCCCGATGACCCCGGTCACGCGGCCCCGCTCGATGCGCAAATCGACGCCCCGCAGGACTTCGGTCGCGCCAAAGCGCTTGGTGAGCTTCGTGATCTCGATCATGACACTGGCCGCATCATTGGGGTTCGGTCGACGAGCAGCTCCGGCGTCAGCGAAGGCAGAATGCGCTCGGCGCCGTCGAGCAGCTCGACGAAGGCGCTGTGCATCAGGATCAGTGCCGGCTGGAAGTGCTCGACCAGAATGGAAAACAGGCGTACGGGGCGATGCGGCACGTCGCCGACGCCGTTCCGGTCGAGGTCGTAACCATGGTAGCTGTCCCAGTAGTTGCCGTCGAACGTCGTCGACGGCTCGCGGCTGTTCGTCGCCACGTCGAAGCTGTTCCCGCGAAAATTGTTCTTCTCGAAACGCCCATCGATGGTGCTCGCCTCGAGCTTGATCGCCCAGCCGTTGTTCGCGAAGTCGTTGTGCTCGGCGACCAGGCGGTTGGCGCCGTCGGCGAGCAGCCCGGTCGTGTTGTGCAGGAATTGGTTCCCCTCGAGGCGGCTGTCCATGATCTCCTTGAGGAGCAGCCCGTACGACGCCGGGCCCCAGTTGTCCTCGAACCGATTGCCGATCATCTGGACGCGCTTCGTAAACATCACGGCGACGCCGGAGCCGTTCTGGCGGAAGGTGTTGCCCACGTACCGGCAATCGTCCGAGTACATGAAGTGCAGGCCGTAACGCAGGTTTCCAGTGCTGACGTTCTGCTCGATGTCGCTGTCGTGCACGAACTCGAAGTAGATCCCGTCGCGCTGGCCGCTGATCTGGTTCCGCGCGATCGTGATCCGTCGCGACGTCCACAGATGAATCCCGTTTCCCGACTCGGTCTCGCGCCGCCCGGTGGCGCGAATGACGTTGTCGGTCACCCGGCAATCGGTCGTGTTGGCCAGGTAGATCGCGAAGAAGCCGTTGTCGACGCGGTTGCGGTCGATGGTACAACCGCGCGCCGACGTCACGCGTACCGCCGCGCGATCTTCGACGAAGCTCGTGCCCACGTTGCGCAGTACGAGGCCACGCACGGTGACGTCATCAGCCGTCACGAGGATCAGGCCGTGCTTGGACTCGCCGTCGAGCACCGGCCACGCGTCTCCCTCGAGAACGAGCGGCTTGTCGATCACGATCTGCGGCTCACGGTACAGTCCCGCGTGCACCACCACACGATCCCCCGCGCGCGCCTCGCGCACGGCCGACGCGATCGTGCGATACGGGCCCGCGGGCGAGACGTCGAGCTGTCGCTGCGCCGCTTCCGCGAGTCCGCCGGCGTTGCCAGCCAGCCCGAGGACGAGTATGGCGCCGGCAATCACAGGAGATCCGTCCATCGTTTGACCGCGGCTGGATCCGCGATTCCAATCTCCACGGCGGCGCTGGAGTCCGCGACGGCGGCCCACCCGCGGCCCATCGGCGCCTTGCCCGGGCCCAGATCGACGAAACGGGCCTGCGTCGCGTCGATCAGCGTGCCGGGGTGACGAACGTCTGTCACCCACACCGACGCCACGTCGTGCGCGCTATTCGCCTGCTTGTAGTAGGAGACGAGACACTCGATGGAATCGAACTTGACGGAGCGGCCCTTCACCGTCACCAGCTCGGCGCCGAAGCGCTGATCGACAATCTGCATGCGACAATAGCCACACGTATCGACGCCGTAGGCGATCGGCTCCGGACCATGCGCTCCGCAGGCCGCGGCGAGCGAGAGCACCGCGGCCGCCATCAACGTTCGGACGTTCATGCGACGGCGTGGTGGTGCAGCGGGCCTGTGCTCTGCGCGGCCGGCTGGCTCGTCGTGGAACGGCGCGGCAGAAAGGCCGACATCGCGCCGATCGCGAACGACAAGCCGATGACGAAGGTGCCGAGGGCGGGCCACGAAGTCGCCGTGAAGTTCAACAGTTGCTTCGCGCCAATGAGGGGCGGCTGATAGCTCATCCCCGGCACCTTGATGATTGCGTGCTCCACGTCGAGATCGTGGCCGTACGTATACTCCCAGTGCCAGAAGTCCCACAGTCCCACGACGGCGGCGATGGCGAACACCACCACCCAGGCGATGGCAAGCGGGCGCTTGCCGATGATCGCCGCCGCGACGCCGAACACTGTCAGACCCACGATGGCCCACGGGATCACGCGAAAGTCCTTGATCTGCTCGGGCTCGATCGCCCGCATTCCAATGTAGTGATTCAACTCGTTGATATTTCCGAGATCGTGCTCCGTCGCGCCGCGCACGGTGCGCGCGTAGATCTCCATGCCCAGACCTTCCGGGTACTGCGGCGCGATCAGACTGACGCGCCAAAGGGGCAATGGCAGCGCGAGGAGGAGGAGGGCCGACGCGAGCGCGAGGAGCACTCTCGGAAGCTTGGACATTCTCTATTTACCAGCCTGCCCACCGCTGATCTGGGCCTGTGCCTTCGGGCTCACATTGGCGATGAGCTTGACGTTCGACCCTGCCGGCGACACCCGGATGTAGCCCTGCATCTCCTGGTGCAGCGCCGAGCAGAAGTCGGTGCAGTAGAACGGATACACGCCCGGCGACTTCGGCACCCACGTGAGTGTCCGTGTCTCGCCCGGTTGCAGGATGATCTCCGACGTGTTGGCGCCGAGCACGGCGAACCCGTGCAGGATGTCCCAATCCTGCTCGATGTTCGTGACGTGGAAGTTCACGGTGTCACCCACCTGCACGCCCTCGAAGTTGTCCGGCGCGAAGTGGCTGCGGATCGCGATCATCTTGATCTCGACCTTCTTGCCGTTCCGCGTGATGCCGCCTTCGGCCTCCGACTTCGTCACCCACGGGCTCGTGTTCTCGGCGAGCTTGTGGAACTTGAGCGACTTGTCCTTGATGATGCTCGCCGGAATCGCCTGCGCGTAGTGCGGCTCGCCGATCGTCGGGAAGTCGAGCAACATTTTCATCTTGTCGCCGCTGATGTCGATCAGTTGCGCCGACTGCGCCATTTCGGGCCCGGTCGGGAGGTAGCGGTCCTTCGTGATCTTGTTCATCGCCACGAGGTACTTGCCCCACGGCTTCTTGCTGTCGCCGCCTGGAATCATCAGGTGGCCGATCGAGTAATACACCGGCATCCGGTCGACGACTTCCCACGTCCCGAGCTTCCACTTCACGACTTCGGACGAGATGAACATCGAGGTGTACGCGTAGCCCTTCCCGTCGAACTCGGTGTGCAACGGGCCGAGGCCTGGCTTCTGCACTTCGCCCGCGATCACCGCGTCGTACTTGAGCACCGGGATCCCGTCGATCGTCTTGTCGAAGGCCTTGTCGGCGATCGCCTTCTGCATCTTGGTGAACGAGTGAACCGGAATCACCGTGGCGAGCTTGCCGCCGGCCACGATGTATTCGCCCGTCGGATCCACGTCGACGCCATGCGGCGACTTGGGGGTCGGCAGGTAGTACACGACGCCGGCGCACTGCGCCGGATCGATCATCTTGACGCTCGACTTCTTTTCCGACTTGGCGATGCGAGAAGACGGATCCACGTAGTTGTGGTAGTACTCGACCGGCGTCGCCTTCGCGACGCCCTGCGTCACGCATTCCTCGGCGCGCTTGTAGTTCACCGCCGCCACGAAGTCCTTGTCGTTCTGCGAGGCGTTCTCTTCGAGTTTGGTGTTGGCCTGCTCGGTGTTGTACGACGTGAAGAAGAACCAGCCGTCGGACGGACCCTTGCCCGCGTGGCCAAGGTCGTAGTTGTACCCGGGCATCAGAATCTGGAACGCGACGTCCATCTTGCCAGGATCGTTCGCCGTGATGAACGACAGCGTGCCCTTGAAGTTCTGCTTGTAGCTGTCGATCGGCACGTCGCTGTTCGGAATCGGCACGCTGAATCGCGTGGCCGACACGATGTACTTGGTATCCGGCGTCGTGAACGGCGATGCGTGACCGCCGGCCGAGTTCGGGATCTGAATGATCTCACTCGTCTCGAAGGTCGTCAGGTCGATGCGCGCGATGCGCGGCGTGTTGTTCGCATTGATGAACAGCCAGCGGCCGTCAGGCACGCCGTCGGTCTGCGACAGCTCGGGATGGTGCGAGTCGTCCCAGGGCACGAAGCCGTAGGTCGTCTCGAGGAGCGGCTTCGTCTCGGCGTTGTAGCCGTAGCCATCTTCCGCGAACTGTGAGAAAACTGGAATGAGTTTGAGCAGGCGGCCCGAGGGCAGCCCGTAGACACTCACCTGTCCGCTGTACCCACCGGACATGAATGCGTAGTACTCGTCGTACGCGCCGGGCGCGATGTACACTCGCGACGCTGCGTCGCCCGTGACGAAAGAGGTCTTCGCGCGCGGTGCGCACGCGTAGATGATGGCGATCGCTCCGATGCTCGCGGCTGCAAGCTGCGTGAATCGCCTTTTCGAAATATTCATACGCCGGCCCGTCGTGAATGGAATGGAATTGGTCGGTGTCACACGACGCGACCAAGATCGCCTCGCAGCCGGGGCTTCCTGTATCGGGCAAGTCGCGCGTCTCGTGTCGGGGTTTCGCCTACGCACCCCGGCCCACGTCCCGAGCTAGTCGCGCCTGCTCGGCGGACTTGCGTAGCGCCTCGAACTGCCCCTGGAGCCGATGGAGCTCGTCGTCCGACAGGTCCTCGAGGTCGACCAGTTCGTTCCGCGCCTGTTCGACCGCCCGGATCAATTCGTCGAGCTTGAGCTGGATCACTTGCGACTCGCGGTTCTGGGTGTTCTGAATCACGAACACCATCAGGAACGTGATCACCGTGGTGCCGGTGTTGATCACGAGCTGCCAGGTATCGGAGAACCCGAACACGGGCCCCGTGAGCGCCCAAACGGCGACGATGGCGAGCGCGAGCGCGAAAGCCCACGGTGCGCCAACGGAGATCGAGACCCTATGCGCGAATCGCCGAAACGCGTCGTACGTGCGAGACTGCCTGGTCATGTTCGTCTCCACGCGTGCGTCGGCGAGGGGTCTCGCCCCGCGAATTGCGGGGACCAATGAGGGGCTCGGTCGAGCTGCGGAGCGCATTGAGGATCACCGCGACGTCGATCGCTTCCTGCAGCCCGGCGCCGATCACCGGCGGAAGACCGCCGAACGCGGCGACCAGCATCGCGACGCCGCTCAGCCCCAGACCCACGCGGATGCTCTGCCGCGCGATCCGCATCGTCCGCGAGCCGATCGCGAGCGCATCCGTCACGCGATCGAGCGCGTCGATCAGGATGATGACGTCAGCGGCCTCCGTGGTCACGCCTCCGCCGTGTCCGGCGAGCGCGACTCCAACGTCGGCGCTCGACAACGCGGGGGCGTCGTTCACGCCGTCGCCGACCATCAGCACGCCGCGGCCCTCGGAACGCAGCCGCTCGACGAACGTCGCCTTTTCCGGTGGCAGGAGATCGCCGTACGTCTCGGTGATGCCCACCCGCTCCGCCACGGCGCGCGCGATCGGCGCATGATCGCCCGACAGCAGCACGACGCGATGGATCCCGGCACGCTTGAGCTTCGACAGCACGCCCGGCAGATCGGGGCGCGTTTCGTCGGCGTACTCGATCACCGCGGCCAGCTTCGAGTCGATCGCCACGTAGGCGCGAAGTGTCGCGCCGGGATGCTCGAGTGCCGCGGCAGCGAGGACGCCCGCCTCGCAGTGCGGCAAGACGAACGACCGTGCGCCGACACGGACCTCGTGTCCGTCGACGATGCCGAGCACGCCCTGGCCGGGGGCCTCGACGTGCTGCTCCGCGCGCGGCCAGACGAGCCCGCGCTGTTCGGCTGTCTCCACGAGCACGCGCGCGAGGAGGTGACTCGACCCCTGCTCCACCGATGCCGCGTAGCGCATCACCAGTTCGGCGTCGAAGCCCGGGCTCGCGTGCACGTGTTGAAGGCGCGGTTTGCCGACCGTGATCGTACCCGTCTTGTCGAACACCGCGATGTCGACTCGGCTCAGCTGCTCGAGCGCTCCGCCGTTTCGGATGATGATCTGGCGGCGTGCGGCGCGATTGATGCCGCCGATTAACGCGACCGGCGTCGCCAGGATCAGCGGACACGGCGTAGCGACGACGACGATGGCCAGGGCGCGCATCCAGTCATGCGTGACGGCGACGGCTACGGCGCAGATGACCAGCGTGAGCGGAGTAAACCAGACGGCATACCGGTCCGCCAGACGCTGTAGCGGCGCTTTGCTCGCCTGAGCGGTTCGCACCATCTCGACGATGCGCTCGTACTGGCTCTGCTTTGCGACGGCGGTGGCGCGCATGTGCAACGCGCCGTAGCCGTTGATCGTTCCGCTCATTACCAGCGAGTCCACGGTCGCGCGGACCGGCATCGCCTCACCGGTGAGCGACGACGTATCGAGCTCGGAATCGCCGTGCGTGACGACGCCGTCACAGGGAACGAGCTCGCCCGGCCGCACGAGCAGTTCGTCGCCCACGGCGATCTCGCCGACGGCTATGTCCTCGATGCGCTCAGCCGAGACCCGGTGCGCGATGCGCGGCGCAGCTTCCTCGAGGGCTCGCACGGCCGCCGACGCCCGCCCCTCGGCGAATCGCTCGAGCGCTTCGCCGCCGGATTGCATGAGCACGATGACCAGCCCGGCCAGCGGCTGGTCGAGCGCGATCGCACCGACGATCGAGAGCGTGGCGACGACGTCGGTCGCAAAGCGGCCACGCAGCGCCTTGCGCAGCGTCTGGAATACGATCGGCGCGCCCAGCAGCACGACGCCCGTCATCCAGACGGCATGCGCCCACTCGCCGCGACCGACCAGCAACGACGTCGCGCCCGCCGCGAGCCAGACGAGCGAGAGTATCGGGATGATGAATCGGCTTTTCATGGATGCGTCTCAAGGACCGAGGACATGCGAACGGACGCGCCGACCGTCACGAACCGCCCGCATGCCTCGGCCTTGGATCACGTCATGGCAGAAAGGTCAACAGCGTCTGACCCGCCCCGTGGGCGATCCGCAATGCGATGTCGCGTCCACGCTCGTTCGTCAACACGTCGATTCCACTGACCGAACCGATGCTCCGCGTGAGGTGACGCTGCACGTCCCCGAGCTCGCCGAACATGAGCTCGACGCGACCGTCATGATGATCGTACGATGCTCCGAGGAGTGGATAGTCGTGCTCCTGCGCTTGCGCGCCGAGCTCGGGGTCGTCCACCTCGAGCACGCCGCGGCGGCCAACGTTGCGCCGCGTGAACTCGTTGAGCTGTGCCGTCCATTCGGGGCGCTGCAGACTCACGACCACGGGCGGCTCGACGGCCGTTCGCACGCGCGTCATTGCCGCCGCGTGGGGTACCGTCAGTACGCTGCACGTCGAGCACCGCAGGATGCGCGTGGTGACGCTGCCGATCAGCATCCGTGCGACGAACCCGTGGCCGTGACTTCCCGTGGCGATCAGGTCGGCGTTCACGCTCGCCGCGAACGCGAGCAGCTCGGTCGCCGGATCGCCCTGCAGCAACACTCGCTGCACGATCATGCTCGCCGGCACGCGGAGCTGCTCGCGCATGCGCTGCAGCGCCTCGCCGGCGTCCTGCTTGTACGAAGAGCCCGCGCCACTCCAGTCGTACAGAGTAGCGTCGCGCGGCGCGACATGCGCCAGATAGATCGTCGCGCTGGAGGTCGCGACGTCCAGCGCAAGCCGCGCCGCGCGAAGGCTCGTCTCACTGAAATCGATCGCCACGACGATCCGCCGCGGCGCCTGGGTGAACTTGCTCGTGACGGCGAGCACGGGGACGGCGGACACCCGAATGAGCCGCAAGGCCGTCTCGTCGCCGAACAGCCGGTCCATCACACTGTGCCGGCCAAGACCCGAGACGATCATCGCCGCGTTGGTATCGTGCGCCACCCGCGCAATCGTCGTCGCGGGGTCACCGTCGTGCAGCTCGAGTCCGATCCCCTCGCCATCCTGCCACACGCGCCGCATCTGATCGAGAACCGCGCGCTTGGCCTGCGCCCGTCGCGACGCCTCGAAGTCCGGCGAAACCGGAAGCTGTGCTTCCGGGCTCACGATGGGCATCGGCTTGATCACCGACACGACACGCAGCGCGTCACTCTCGCCGGCGAGAATCCCGCCCGCGATCAGTGCGGCGTCGGATTGCTCGCGGCCGTCGGTCGCCACGATCACGGGCGAGGACGCGGCGGCTCTCACGCCGAGCTCGGGTCCAAGTGCTTCCAGGGTTTGCGTTGCCATCGATCCTCCCACTCGTTCACGGCCCGCTCGATCTCTCACTGCTATGATGCCCCATCCCCGGCCCGTCGTCCGTCAGCGAACCGCTGAACACCTGTCCGAGGTCTCCCGAAAATCGATTACGGGATCTCCGTCATGTCCTCTGTGGCACGCTCGGCGAATGCCCGCGTGATGTCCATTGTCGTCACGATCCCGCACAGACGGCCGCCTTCGACGACGAGCACGCCGTGCGAGTGCGTCGCGCGCATGCGCTCCGCGCATTCCTCGGCCGACACCGTCGGCGCGAGCTGTGGCGGATCGAACAGCATTGCTTCCTCGACGGAGTGCTCCGACAGCATGTCCCACTCCGGCGTCTCCGACGCACGGAATCGCTCCGTGACGTCGCCGCCCGCATCGTCCCACAGCTCCGTGAAGTACGCCGCCGGAGGAAGATCCACGTCGTCGGCGCCGTCGTCGTCCCACACGTCGACGACGTCGCGCTCGGTCGGAACCCCGGGCGTCGCGGATTCGAACGCGATGATGCTCTGCGCCGTCACGATCCCGAGCACGCGATCGCCTTCGGTGACCGGGAGTGCATTCACGCCGACCGTGGTGAGCATCTCGACCGCGTCGCGGAGCGTCGCAGTCGGACCGATGGTCACCGGCGCCGGCGTCATGAGGTCCCGTAGCATCAACATGAGCATCTCCTTCGCGCGACGCTCACGGCCCACTGTGTGCCGGAGCGCCACACTGCGGGCAAAGCTGGGCGGCCCGCAAAGTCTCCACAGTCGGCGATTCGCCGCGCGGATGTCAGGCTTTTGCCGGGATCGAGGCCTCCGGGTCAGAAGACCCGGATGCTCACGTATTTCTTGGGATTGGCCTTGATGTCGGTGACCAGCGCGCGAAGATCGACGAGCAGGGAGTCGGTTCGACGGTACATGCTCGGATCGTTCACCATGAGGCCAAGCGATCCAGTGCCCGAGTTGATCTTGCTCAGGACGGAGTCGCCGCTCGAGATCGCGGCATCCAGCTTCGACTGGGTCGCGGCGAATCGAGCGGACAGGTCGCGCACGCGATTGGACGTCTCCTTCAAGTCGGCGGACGCGGCCGCCAGGTTGCTCATGATCGAGCGCGCTTCGGGTGAAGTGGCCGCGGAATCGATACGCGTCGCGGTCCCCTGGACGGTGCTCGCGGTCTGATTGAGCGTCACGACCGCCTGTTTCAACTGGCTGGAGAGCACGTCGAGATCCGACGCGTGCGTCCGAACGGTGTGCGACAACACGGTGGAGAGATCGGCCACGTTCTTGATCGAGCCGCGCAGCTCGCGCGCCGCCTGCTCGTCGAATGCCACTTGCACACGCTCCGCCACGCTGGCTACGTCTCCCGCGATCTGGCCCGCCACGGCGGTGAGTTTGCCGATGCCCGGGAGCGTCGCTCCGGGAAGCGTCCCGCGATCGCGTCCGGCGTCGGCGATCTCGCGTCGCACCGCGTCGTCGTGCGGCAACGCACCTCGCTCGATCACGGTCGCCTGCCATTCGCCGAACAGGCTCGATTCGTTCAGCAGCACGACC
>Ga0310811_10014899_pt1 | contig 10150 bp, 8 predicted proteins | sample YCmetagenome_FD_207642 | JGI IMG/M metagenome (GOLD analysis project Ga0310811, IMG submission 207642) | Soil microbial communities from experimental microcosm in Duke University, North Carolina, United States - YC | ecosystem: Engineered > Artificial ecosystem > Soil microcosm > Unclassified ...
CGGCGCGAACGCGCACGCCGGTCCTCGTCAACGTCGAGCACCTGACCGCCGAGCGCTATGCCGAGCGATCGCACGCGCTGCCGTCGCCGACGTCGCGTCCCGGCGAGCCGGCGACGACGACGTGGTTCTGCTTCCCCGGGTTCTCGCCGCAAAGCGGCGGCCTGCTGCGCGAGCCGGGGCTGCTCGAGCAGCGGCGCGCCTTCGGCGACGGCGCCGCGTGGCTGGCGTCGCTCGGCGTCGCGACGCGCCCCGCCGAGCGACGCGTCGTCCTCTTCAGCTACCGCAACGACGCGATCGACGCGATGCTCGACACCCTCGCGGCGGCACCGACTCTGCTGCTCGCGACGCCTGGGCCGGCGATCGAACAGGTCACCGCCTGCCTCGGCCCGTCGCTCGCGCGCGGCGCGCTGCGCGCCGTCGCCCTGCCCTGGCTCTCGCAGACCGACTTCGACCGCCTGCTGTGGTCGTCGGACCTCAACCTCGTTCGCGGCGAAGACTCGCTCGTGCGCGCGATCTGGGCCGGCGTGCCGTTCCTCTGGCAGCTCTACGTGCAGGGCGACGGCGCGCACCGCGCCAAGCTCGACGCCTTCCTCGACCGCTACTTCGCCGGCGCCGACGCCGTGCTCGCAGCGGATCTCCGCTCGGCCTTCGTGCGCTGGAACGGAGTGGCGGCGGGCTCGCTCGCGGCGCTCGCCGGCGATTCGACCGCTCGGGCTGCGTGGTCGGCGCACGCCGGCGCCTGGCGCGACGCACTGGCGCGCCAATCCGATTTCACGACCCGCCTCCTCGCCTTCGTCGAGGGAAAACGCTAGAATCAGAGGCTTTTCGCCTCACGTTCGAGGCAGGCTTTACGGCGTTCGCGTCCCGCGGCTTTCAGCCAGCCACGCGCAGCCTCCAGTGGAACCCCAGCCATGAAACTCGCACAGGAAATTCGCGCCGGCAACGTCATCATGCAGGGCAAGGACCCGATGGTCGTGCTCAAGACCGAGTACAGCCGCGGCGGCCGCAACTCGGCCACCGTGCGCATGAAGCTGAAGAGCCTGCTCAGCAACTCCGGCACCGAGGTCGTGTTCAAGGCCGACGACAAGATGGACCAGATCGTCCTCGACAAGAAGGAGTGCACGTACTCGTACTTCGCCGATCCGATGTACGCGTTCATGGACGCCGACTACAACCAGTTCGAGGTCGAGTCCGAGAACATGGGCGACGCCATCCAGTACCTCGAGGACGGGATGCCGGTCGAAGTCGTGTTCTATGACGGCAAGGCGATCTCGGTAGAGCTGCCGACGACGCTCGTGCGCGAGATCGCCGACACCGAGCCGGCGGTCAAGGGCGACACGTCGGGCAAGGTGCTGAAGAGCGCGCGGCTGAAGACCGGCCTCGAGATCGCGGTGCCGCTCTTCGTGCAGACCGGCGACAAGGTCGAGATCGACACCCGTACGCACGAGTACAAGAAGCGCGTCTAGCCGATCGCGCGCTTCGCTAGAGTCCGAGGGCCCGCACGCGGGCCCTTCGTCATGGCCTTCGACTTTTCGCACGTCACCGCGCCGTTCCGGATGCAGCCGGGCCTGCGCCGCGTCGCGCCGGGCACCGCGCAGCTGACGGCGAGCGCGCCCGGCAGCCGCCATCTGCGCGAGAAGATCGCCGTGCTCGGCAGCACGCCGATGCAGGCGCTCTGCGCGGTGCCGGGGTTCGACGAGATGCCGGCGCTCCACGCCATCGCCGCGGAGTCCGAGCGCGTCGGCCTCGGCGCGTTTCGTCTCGATGAGACATCTGCCGGCGCTCTGCGTTGCGACGCGCCGCTGCTCGGCTGGACGCTCGAAGGCGACCGCGTCGGCGGCGACGGCGACCCCGACATCGGCGCGCTCCTCGACGCGCTGCCGGCGCACCTGCGCCGCTCGGCGCTCGTTTCGCTCGCGTTTGCCGACGACTTCGCGGTCCTCGACGGTGCCGACGCGACGGTGCCGTGGCTCGCCGTCTGCCTGCCGTCGCACTGGGCGCCCGAAGACAAGGTCGGCCGTGCGTTCGCTGCCGTCCACGCTCCGGTCGGGGACGGCGAGCTGCTGCGCGCCGCGAGCGCGTCGCTCGCGGCGCTCGTCACCGGCAAAGAGCGCTGGGAGCGATTCGTCTGGACCATCACCGCCGATTCGCGCTTGCGCCAGCATCCGGCGCGAAGCGACGTCGCGTGGCCGGAGCCGGCCGGCGAGAAGGACCTCGATGCCGAAGCGCTCGGTGCCATCGCGTCGCTGCGCAGCGAACGCCAGACGTTCATCCCGATCGCAGGCACGCGCCAGGCGGTCTTCACGATCCTCGTCGAGAGCGTGCCGCTCGGCGAAGCCGTCGCGAGCGGTGACGGCGCTCGACGCCTTCACGACGCGATCGCCAGCATGTCGCCGGCGGTGCTCGCGTACCGGCGCCTCGACCGCGCGCGCGACCGTCTTCTCGCCTGGCTCGCGCAGCGCGCCGACGGCGCTGCGTCGGCGAGATGAAGACTGCGCCCGTCGTCGCGGCGGAGATCGTCGTCGACGCCGACGGCACGCCGCGATCGCCGGCGTACGACGACGTCTACCACCCGCGCCGCGGAGCGCTCGCCCAGGCCCGCCACGTCTTCCTCGACGGCGGCGCGCTCGCCGAGCGCTGGCGCGGGCGCGACCGCTTCGTCGTTCTCGAGACCGGATTCGGTCTCGGCAACAACTTCCTCGCGACGTGGGCAGCGTGGCGCGACGATGCGGAGCGCAGTCGGCGGCTGCACTTCGTCTCGATCGATGCGGCGCCGCCGACGCGCGCTGCGCTCGCCGCGGTCGCGCGCGACGCTGCCCTCGCGCCACTCGCCGCCGAGCTTGCGCGCTGCTGGCCGCCGCTCACGTGCAACCTGCACCGGATCGCGTTCGACGACGACGCGGTCGAGTTGCTGCTCGCATTCGGCGCTGCGTCGGCGTGGCTGCCGCAGCTCGTCGCGTCGGTCGACGCGTTCTTCCTCGACGGCTTCGCGCCGGCGCGCAATCCGGCGATGTGGGAGCCGCGCATCTTCAAGGCGATGGCGCGCCTGGCCGCGCCCGATGCGACGGTCGCGACGTGGAGCGCGGCACGCGCCGTCCGCGACGGCCTCGCGAGCGCCGGCTTCGCCGTCGAGCGCGCCGCGGGGAGCGACGGCAAGCGCGACATCACGCGCGCGCGTTACGCACCGCGGATCCCGCCGCGCAGCATGGCACGCCGAGCAGCCGTGCCGGCCGTCGCGAGCGGTGCTTCGTCAGCGTCGGACGCTGCCGACGTCGTCGTGATCGGCGCCGGCCTCGCCGGCTGCGCGGTCGCCGCCGCGCTGGCGCGCCGCGGCGTGCGCGCGCTCGTGCTCGAGCGCGGCGCCGAGGTCGCTGCCGAGGCATCGGGCAACGCCGCGGCGATCTTCCACGGCATCGTCCACCGCGACGACGGTCGCCACGCGCGCTTCCATCGCGCCGCGGCGCTCGCAGCGGCCGACGAGGTCCGCGACGCAATCGGTCGCCACGGTGTTCGCGGCAGCGCCGGCGGCCTGTTGCGCCTCGAGACCCGGCTCGACCTCGCTGCGATGCAGGCGATCGTCGATGCGCAGGGGCTTCCGCCCGAGTACGTCGTTGTGCTCGACGCCGACGCCGCCAGCCGTGTCGCCGGAGTGCACGTCGCGGCCCCTGCATGGCACTACCCGCGCGGGGGTTGGGTCGATCCGCGCGGACTCGCGAACGCGTGGCTGCGCGGCGCGTCGGATTGCGCCGAGCTGCGGCTGCGCAGCGCGGTCGGATCGCTGCGCCGCGCCGGCGGGCGGTGGCGCGTCGCCAGCGACGACGGCACGACGATCGCAGAAGCCGATGCGGTCGTCGTCTGCGACGGCAGCGGCACCAGTCTCGTCGGTGCAGGAGCATGGCCGGTGCGCCGCCAGCGCGGCCAGACGACGGCGATCGCATCGAGCACGCTCGCGGCGCTGCCGCGCGTTCCGCTCGCCGGCGACGGCCACGTCGTTCCACCGCTCGACGGTCGCGTCTGGACCGGAACGAGCACGGCGTGGAACGACGACGACGCCGCGCTCCGCCCGGCCGAGCAGCGCCGCAACCTCGAGCGCGTCGCGGGCCTGCTCGGCCTCGCGAGCCCGCCCCAGTTCGACGCCCTCGCCGGCCGGGTCGCGTTTCGCTGGACAAGCGCCGACCGCCTGCCGATCGCGGGAGCGGTACCGGCGGCGATCGCCGGCGCGTCGATCGCCGGGTGCGAAGACCTCGCCTCCGGGCGGTTCGACCGCGCCCGCCTCGTCGCGCGCGCCCCGGGCCTGTTCGTCTGCGCCGCGCTCGGCTCGCGCGGCGTCCCGGCGGCATCGCTCTGCGCTGGCATCGTCGCCGCGCAGATCGCAGGAGCTCCGCTGCCAGCGGAGGCCGATCTCGTCGAGGCAGTGGATCCGGCGCGCTTCGCGGTCCGGCAATCTCGTCGCCGCACCGCGGTGCGCGCGCGTGACGACCTGGATCAGCCCCCCGTCGGTCCCATCGCCGGATCGCTCGGCGGCTGATTGACCGCTCCCGCTTCGCCCTTCGCTGCGGCCTCGGTCTCGCCAGGGACGCCAAGCCTGCGCTCGGCCTTGTCCTTTTCCTTCTGTTCCTTCTTCTTTTTCTTGGCGAGCTCGCGTTGCCGCTTTTCGAACGAATAGTTGGGTTTGGCCACGGACTTCCTTGGGTTTGCGAGGGGTGAGGAGATTACGCGCTTTTCGAGCCGCGAGCGGCGGCGCTGGTATCAGAACGTCAAGGTGCGCACGCCCTCGGATGTCCCGAGCAGACAAACGGTGGCGCGGCGGCGCGCGAAGATGCCGACGCAGACGACGCCCGGCCATTGATTGATCTCGGACTCGAGCCCGACCGGATCGCTGATCGCGAGGCCATGGACGTCGAGGATCAGCCCGCCGTTGTCGGTGACGACGCCGTCGCGCTGCTGCGCGCGACCGCCGATCGCGGCGAACTTGCGCGCGATCTGCGCTGCCGCCATCGGAATCACCTCGACCGGTAGCGGGAAGCGGCCGAGCCGGGCAACGCGCTTCGATTCGTCGGCGATGCAGACGAATCGCTCGGCGAGGTCGGCGACGATCTTCTCGCGCGTCAGCGCGGCGCCGCCCCCTTTGATCATGCAGCCCGCAGGATCGATCTCGTCGGCACCGTCGACGCAGACCGGCAGCGACGCGACGTCGCCGGCGTCGACGACACGGACGCCACGCGCGACGAGCCGTGCCGTGCTCGCCGCGCTGCTCGAGACAGCGCCGGCGACGAGGCCGGGCTGCGCGGCGAGCGCGTCGATGAAGAGGTTGACCGTCGAGCCAGAGCCGACGCCGATGACCGCGCCGCGGGGAACGTATTCGAGCGCCGCCTCGGCGACTTGGCGTTTGAGCTCGTCCTGCGTCATGGCTTGCCCGCCTTCGCGGCCGCGCCGACGCCGCCGACCATGTTCGCGGGGACGACCCACGCGTCGAACTGCTCCCCGGTGAGCCAACCCGACGCCACCGCGGCCTCGCGCAGCGTGCGGCCGCTCTTGTGCGCCTCCTTCGCGATCTTCGCCGCCTTGTCGTAGCCGATGTGGGGATTGAGCGCGGTGACGAGCATCAGCGAGCGATCGACGAGCTCGGCGATCCGCTCGCGATTCGGCTCGATGCCGCGCGCGCAGTGCTCGTCGAAGCTCCTCGCGCCGTCGCCGAGGAGCCGCGCGCTCTGCAGGAAGTTGTGGATCAGCACCGGCTTGAAGACGTTGAGCTCGAAATTGCCCGACGCGCCGGCGACGTTGATCGCGACGTCGTTGCCGAGCACCTGCGCGGATAGCATGGTCAGCGCCTCGCACTGCGTCGGATTGACCTTGCCCGGCATGATCGAGCTGCCCGGCTCGTTCTCGGGGATCGTGATCTCGCCGAGCCCGGAGCGCGGCCCGGACGCGAGCCAGCGGACGTCGTTGGCGATCTTGGTGAGAGACGCCGCGAGCGTCTTCAGCGCACCGTGCGCGTGGACGATCGCATCGTGGGCGGCGAGCGCCTCGAACTTGTTCGGCGCCGAGACGAACGGCAAGCCGAGGCGAGCGGCGAGCTCGGCGGCGACCTCCTCGCCGAACCTCGGCGGCGCGTTCAGCCCCGTGCCGACCGCGGTGCCGCCGAGCGCGAGCTCGCACAGATGCGGCAGCGCGGCGCGAACGTGCGCGATGCCGTGGTCGAGCTGCGCGACCCAGCCCGAGATCTCCTGGCCGAGCGTCAGCGGCGTCGCGTCCTGCAGGTGCGTGCGGCCGATCTTGACGACGTCGGCGAACGCCGCGGCCTTGCCCGCGAGCGTCTCACGCAGCGCTGCGACCGGCGGCAGCAGCCTGCGCACGACTGCCTCGACGGCAGCGACGCTCATCGCGGTGGGGAAGACGTCGTTCGACGATTGGCTGCGATTGACGTCGTCGTTCGGATGGACGAGACGACCTTCGCCGAGCGGGCCGCCGAGCAGCTGAGAGGCGCGGTTGGCGAGCACCTCGTTCATGTTCATGTTGCTCTGCGTTCCCGAGCCCGTCTGCCAGATCGAGAGCGGGAACTCGCCGTCGTGACGGCCGGCGAGCACCTCGTCGGCAGCGGCGACGATCGCATCGGCCTTCTCGGCGGGCAAGGTGCCGAGCGCGCGGTTGACGATCGCGGCGCTGCGCTTGACCCACGCGAGCGCGCGGATCAGCTCGGGCGGCATCTTCTCGGTCGAAATGTCGAAGTGGTGCAGCGACCGTTCGGTCTGCGCGCCCCAGAGGCGGTCGGCAGCGACCGCGATGTCGCCGAAGGTGTCCTTCTCGATGCGTTGCTCGGCCATGGCGGGCTCCCCGCGCGCAGTATGCACGGCGATGCCAGAATGGGCCGGCCGCATGCTGCCCATTCCCTATCCGCTCGCGCGCCCATTCCTGTTCGGCCTCGACCCCGAGCACGCCCACGACCTGACGCTGACGGCGCTCGCCTCGATCCAGCGCACGCCGTTCGCGCGCTCGATCGAGCAGCGCCGCGTCCGCGATCCCGTCACGCTCGCTGGCCTTGTCTTTCCCAACCGTGTCGGCCTCGCCGCCGGGCTCGACAAGAACGGCCGCTGCATCGATGCCTTCGGTGCGATGGGCTTCGGCAGCATCGAGGTCGGCACCGTGACGCCGCTCGCGCAGCCCGGCAACCCACGTCCGCGGATGTTCAGGATCGTCGAGGCCGAAGCGCTGATCAACCGGATGGGATTCAACAACGACGGGCTCGCCGTCTTCCTCGCCAACGTCCGCCGCGCGCGCTTTCGTTCGAGCGGCGGCATCCTCGGCCTCAACATCGGCAAGAACGCGGCGACGCCGATCGAGCGCGCGACCGACGACTACCTCGCCGGGCTCGCCGGCGTCTATCCGCACGCGGACTACGTCACCGTCAACGTCTCGAGCCCGAACACCAAGGACCTGCGCTCGCTGCAGACCGATGCCGCGCTCGATGCGCTGCTCTCTTCGCTCGTCGCGCGCCGCGGCGAGCTCGCCGCCGAGCACAAGCGGCGGGTGCCGATGTTCGTCAAGGTCGCCCCCGACCTCGAGCCGAAGCAGATCGACGCGATCGCCGACGCGCTGCTGCGCCACGGCATCGACGGCGTCGTCGCGACCAACACGACGATCGCGCGCGACGGCGTGGCCGGGCGCAGGCACGCCGACGAAACCGGCGGTCTCTCGGGAGCGCCGCTGCGCGAGCGCTCGGACCGTGTCATCGCGAGGCTGCGCCGCGCGTTGGGTGCTGGTGTCCCGATCATCGGCGTCGGCGGCGTGATGTCGGCCGACGACGCCCGTGCCAAGCGCGCCGCCGGCGCCGACATCGTGCAGCTTTACACCGGCTTCATCTATCGCGGTCCGACGCTCGTGACCGAGGCGGCCCGCGCGCTCGCCGCGGCGTGAGCGATCGCCGATGACAGTTTTCCAAACGCATGGAGATCCGATGACCCTGGCGATGACATCGACGCGACGCTGGCTGGCGCGCGGCTGCACGGCGGCGGCAATCGCGCTCGCGGGCTGCAGCTCGCTGCCGGTGATCACGCCCGACATGGCGACCGTCGACCCGTCCAACGTGCAGCTGCAGGCGGCGAACGGCCGCATCCTCTCGTCCGAGCGCAGCCGCGAGATCATCGCCAAGGCGGCGAGCGGGACCGTCAGCGACGTTCTCTCGCGCCACCTTGCGCTCGAGCAGGCGATCTCGGACAGCCCGCTCGTCGTCGGCAACCGCGTCGTGCTGCTCCAGGACGGGCCGAACACCTACGCGACGATGTTCCGCCTGATCGCTGCGGCGCGCGACAGCATCAACATGGAGACGTACATCCTCGAGGACGACGACGTCGGTCGGCGCCTCGCCGATGCGCTGATCGCCAAGCAGAAGGCCGGCGTGCAGGTCAACCTGATCCACGACGCGGTCGGCACGCTCGGCACGCCGAAGGAATACTTCCAGCGCCTGCAAGACGGCGGCGTCGCAGTCGTCAACTTCAACCCGGTGAACCCGCTCGCCGCCAAGGCGGGGTGGCAGGTCAACCAGCGCGACCACCGCAAGCTCCTCGTCGTCGACGGCACGAGCGCCGTACTCGGCGGCATCAACATCAGCAGCGTCTACTCGAGCAGCCCGAGCGCGGGCAGCACGAGCGGATCGAGCATCGGCTCGCGCGGCGGCGACCAGAAGGAGGCGCTGCCGTGGCGCGACACCGACCTTCTCGTCGAAGGACCGGTCGTCGCCGAGCTGCAGAAGCTCTTCTTCGCGACCTGGAGCGCGCAGAAGGGGCCGACGCCGGCTCCGCGCCGCTACTTTCCGCCGCTGCAGCCACGCGGCCCCGAGGTCGTCCGCGCCATCGGCAGCTCGCCCGACGAGCCGTTCAGCCAGATCTACGTGACGCTGATCTCGGCGATCAACAGCGCCGAGAGCGAGATTCTGCTGACCAACGCCTACTTCGTCCCCGACCCGCAGCTGATGCAGGCGCTCATCGACGCCGTCAAGCGCGGCGTCGACGTCAAGCTGATCGTGCCGAGCACGACCGATTCGTCGCTCGTCTTCCACGCCGGCCGGTCGCACTACGAGCAACTGCTCGAGGGCGGCGTCAAGCTCTACGAGCGGCGTGCCGCGCTCCTGCATGCGAAGACGGCGGTGATCGACGGCGTCTGGTCGACGGTCGGCTCGACCAACCTCGACTGGCGCAGCTTCCTACACAACCAGGAGCTGACCGCCGTCATCCTCGGCACCGACTTCGGCGCCAAGATGCGCGATGCCTTCGCGCGCGACCTCGCTGCCTCGGACCAGGTGACGCTCGAGGCTTGGCGGAAGCGCCCGCTCTCGACGCGGTTGAAGGAGACGTTCTCGAGAATGTGGGAGTACTGGCTATGAGCCTCCGATCGCTCTTGCGCGCGCTCGCGGCGTCCGTCGCGATCGCGCTCTCGCTGTCGCCGGCTGCGTTCGCGCAGGATGCAGCGACGCTGAAGGCCCGCTACGAGGCGCTGCAGGACAAGTTCGCGAACAACCAGTTCGGCCGCCCGCTCGTCCTCGAGTCGAAGGAGGCCTCCGGCGACCTGAAGGGCGACGTCTACGCGATCGTCGACTACCCCTATTCGACGGTGCAGCAGGCGCTCGTCTCGCCCGAGCACTGGTGCGACATTCTCATCCTGCATCTCAACGTCAAGCGCTGCAAGGCGAGCAGCGGGACGCCGAAGATGATCAACCTCAACGTCGGCCGCAAGTTCGACCAGCCGGTCGAGGACGCCTACGAGCTCAACTTCAAGTACCGCGTCGGTGCGTCGACCGCCGACTATCTGCAGGTGCTGCTGAGCGCCGACGAAGGCCCCCTCAGCACGAAGAACTACCGGATCCAGGTCGAGGCGGTGCCGATCGATCCGAAGCGCACCGTCATCCACATGTCGTACGCGTACGGCTACGGGTTCGCCGCCAAGATGGCAATGCAGACGTATCTGGCGACGCTCGGCAGCGCGAAGGTCGGCTTCACGGTGCTCGACAAGAAGCCCGATGGCAAGCCGGTCTACCAGACCGGTGTGCTCGGCCTGCTCGAGCGCAACACGATGCGCTACTACCTCGCGATCGACGCCTACCTGTCGGCGTACGGGCTGCCGGCCGCCGAGCAGCCCGAGAAGCGGATCCGCGAGT
>Ga0310811_10014900_pt1 | contig 10149 bp, 6 predicted proteins | sample YCmetagenome_FD_207642 | JGI IMG/M metagenome (GOLD analysis project Ga0310811, IMG submission 207642) | Soil microbial communities from experimental microcosm in Duke University, North Carolina, United States - YC | ecosystem: Engineered > Artificial ecosystem > Soil microcosm > Unclassified ...
TCGCGGCCGGACTCGTACGACCAGTAGATCAGCAGCGCCTTGCCCTTCACGTAGCCGCGCGGCAGAAATCCCCAGTACCGGCTGTCCTGCGAGTTGTCGCGGTTGTCGCCCATGACGAAGTAATGATCCGGCGGAACGGTCACCGGCGCGAATTGCTCGCGCACATCCGACGAAGTGACTTCCTGGTACTCGGTCGACGGCGGCGTGAGGAAGTGCACGTACGGTTCGTCGAGCGGTTTCCCGTTGACGTAGACCTTCTTGTTCCGCAGCTCGATCGTCTCACCGGGCAGCCCGATGACCCGCTTGATGAAATCGCGATCCGGCTCGTCGGGGTACTTGAAGACGACGATGTCGCCGCGGCGGATGGGACGGACCGGAAGCAGCGCGCGGCCGATCGCCAGGGGCGTCGGCCCGAAGATGAACTTGTTGACGAGGAGGTGATCGCCGATCAGCAGGTTGTTCTCCATCGATCCGGTCGGGATCTTGAACGCCTGCACGACCCACGTGCGCACGAAGAGCGCGAGGATCACCGCGATGATGATCGATTCGACGTACTCGCGGACCACGGACTTCTTGAACGCCGCCGGTGCTGCTGCCTGCATCGCTCCTGCCTGTCGCCTCAGTCCTGGCCGACCTTCAGCACGGCCAGGAACGCCTCCTGGGGAATCTCCACGCGGCCGACCCGCTTCATGCGCTTCTTGCCTTCCTTCTGCTTCTCGAGCAGCTTCCGCTTGCGCGAGATGTCGCCGCCGTAGCACTTCGCGAGCACGTTCTTCCGGAGCGCCTTGACGGATTCGCGCGCGATGATGCGGCTGCCGACCGCCGCCTGGATCGCGACCTCGAACATCTGTCGCGGGATCAGCTCCCGCATCTTCGACGCCAGCGCGCGCCCGCGGGCATACGCGTTGTCGCGGTGCACGATCACCGACAGCGCGTCGACCGGCTCCTCGTTCACCAGGATGTCGAGCTTCACCAGCGGCGACTCCCAGTAGCCGGTCACATGATAGTCGAGCGACGCGTAGCCGCGCGAGATCGTCTTCAGGCGATCGTAGAAATCGAGCACGACCTCGTTGAACGGCAGGTCGTAGGTGATCAGCACGCGGTCGGTCGCGAGATACTCGAGGCCTTTCTGCACGCCGCGCTTCTCCTGGCACAGCTCCAGGATCCCGCCGACGTGCGCCGACGGCGTGAGGATCATCGCCGTGATGACGGGCTCCTCGATCCTCTCGATCCGCCCGGCGTCCGGCAGCTTCGCGGGCGTGTCGATCTCCTGCACCTGTCCGTCCGTCGTCGTGACGCGGTAGAGGACGCCCGGCGCGGTCGTGATGAGATCCACGTCGAATTCGCGCTCGAGCCGCTCCTGCACGATCTCGAGGTGCAGCAGGCCGAGAAACCCGCATCGGAATCCGAAGCCCAGCGCCGCCGAGGTCTCGGGCTCGAAGTGGAACGACGCGTCGTTGAGCCGCAGCTTTTCGAGCGCGTCCCGCAGCTCCGGATACTCGCTGCCTTCGACCGGGTACAGGCCCGCGAACACCATCGGCTTCATTTCCTTGAAGCCGGGGAACGGCTCGGCGGCGGGCTTCGCCGCCTCGGTGATCGTGTCGCCGATCTGCGCGTCGCTGACGGTCTTGATGCCCGCAAAGATGAACCCGACTTCGCCGACCCCGAGCTCGTCGACGGGCATCGGCTTGGGCGAGAACGTGCCGACCTGCTCGACCTGGTATTCCTGCCCCTTGGCCATGAACTTGATCTTCATCCCGGCCCGGATGCTGCCGTCGATCACGCGCGTCAGGATGATCACGCCGCGATACGCGTCGTACCACGAGTCGAAGATCAGGGCCTTCAGAGGGGCGTCCGGATCGCCTTTTGGCGCGGGCAGGCGATGGACGATCGCCTCGAGGATCTCGTGGACGCCCGTCCCTTCCTTCGCGCTCGCCAGGATCGCATGGCTCGCGTCGAGGCCGACGATGTCTTCGATCTGCCGCTTCGCTTCGTCGGGCTGCGCGCCGGGCAGATCGATCTTGTTGATGACTGGAACGATCTCGAGATTGTTCTCGACGGCCAGATACGCATTGGCGAGCGTCTGCGCCTCGACCCCCTGCGACGCGTCGACGATCAGCAGCGCCCCTTCCGAGGCCGCCAGCGATCGCGTGACCTCGTAGGAGAAGTCCACGTGGCCGGGCGTATCGATCAGATTCAGAACGTAGGTCTCGCCGTCGTCGGCCTTATATGTAAGCCGGACCGCGTGCGCCTTGATCGTGATGCCGCGCTCGCGCTCGAGATCCATCGTATCGAGGACCTGCGCCTCCATCTCGCGCGCCTGCAGCGCGCCGGTCATCTCGAGAAAACGGTCGGCGAGGGTCGACTTGCCATGGTCGATGTGGGCGATGACCGAAAAATTGCGGATGCGGGATTGATCCATGCGGGCGTGTCAGCAAATTATAGCATCTAGGGGACTTGTCGAAGGTCCGAGGTGCGAGATGCGGGGCGCGGGGCGCGACGTCAAAGCTCGAGGTTCGACGTTCGCGGTCAGCGCTGAAGCGCGTACGACAGCTTCACGAACACCTGACGGTCGATCGGCGCCAGGCGGCGGGCGCGAGCCGCGTCGACGGCCGTGAGCTCCCGATCGTCACCGTAGCCGAGGAACATCACGGACTGCCAGTTGATCTTGTAGGCCAGCAGCAGCGAGGCCCCGAAGTCGGCCGACCGACTGGTGACCGCGAAGCGGTAGAGGGCCGGATCGCGATCGGTGGAGACATATTGCGCGATCGCCCTGACGAAGAGACGCGCCGTGAACGTGTAGGTGCCCTTGAGGCGCGAGACCCGCGCGGCGAAGAGCCGCTGCCAGTCGTCCGGCCCTCGCGCGACGCTCAGCCATTGCTGATTCTCGACGAGCGCGACCTCGAAATGCTTCGTCGGACGGATGGTTGCGCTCGAGTTGATCGTCGTACCGTGCGCGGGACGCGAGTTGTCGAAGTCGATGTCCTGGCCGAGGAATCCGTCGGCCTCGACCTGCGAGAACAGGCGTGACGGACTGAACAGCAGGATGTAGCCGAATTGACGCCGGCCGATCACGTCGCCCGCCGGCGTCCGAATCGCGTCGTCGATCAATCGGAACTGCATGAAACCGTTCGCCTTCGAGTCCATGCCGAACCCAGGCATCACGTCCCGGCTGATCAGCCGGCCCGACGTATCGCTCTGGCGATCGACATTGACGAAGGTGCGCACCCGCGAGAGAAAGCCCGTCGGCCGGACGGTCCATCCGGTCGACCCGGAGATGTCCCGGTAGCCGACCTGGGGCACGAAGCCCGTGTCCGCGCGAAAGCCGCGGCTGACGTCGCGGTACTGTCCGTACCAGTCGAGATGCTTGGTGTTGTGGCTCCAGTTGGCCGCCGCGGCATAGCCTGTCAGCGATTGGCCCGTCCATTCGTCGGCGAGATCGGGACGGTCGGGCGTCTTCGTATCGCTGAAGAGGATCTGTCCCCCTACGACGTTGTGGCCGTTCGGGCGCCACTGGCCGTCCGGCCCGGCGACGCGGTTGTACCCGGCGCCGTCGTGGTTTTCGCGGTCCGCTGCGAGGACGCTGACGAATGACAGGCCGACGTCGCGCTTGGCGCGCCCGACGAAGACGGTCGACCCGAAGTCGGCTGGCGCCAGCGAGGAGCTCGTCGCGCCCGGCACGACGACGCTGCCACCGCCGTGGTCTTCGGCCACGAGGGCCGTGTAGCGGAATCCCGCTTCCTTTCCCGTCACCCGCGCGCCGGCTATCGGATCCGTGATCGTGCGGGTGTACACGGCCTGGATTGGCGTCGCGAACATGTCCACCCCTTCGAGGAAGAACGGCCGCTTCTCGGGGAAGAACAGCGCGAAGCGCTGATTCGTCGCAATCTGCGCCGTGTCGGACTCCACCTGCGAGAAGTCCGGCTTCACGGTGAGATCGATTGCGTTGTTCGCATTCGGGAGATACTTCACGTCGAGCCCGACGCGCCCGCGCGCGGCAGCATCGCCGAGAGGCGCACCGGCATCGCCGTCCGCCTGGGCAAGTGTGTTCCCGGCCACGTACGGCGTGACGACGAGGTGGCCGCCCGACGAAAGGTGCTCGATCCCCGTGAGGACGTTGGCCCGGCAGACGAAGCAGTTGCTGTCGCGGGGGATGCGGGCAGAGAAGAACTGGTAATGCCGATCGCGCGGATAATTGCGATACAGCATGATGTGCCAGGTCTGAGGATCGACGTTGCGGTGCCGGATCGACGAAAACGGAATTCGCATCTCGAGCGTCCAGCCGTGGGCCGAGATTCTCGTGGCCGAGTCCCAGAAGAAGTCCGGCGAGGCATCCTCGTTCGACGAGTCGTCGATGATGGAGTCGTACTGGATGTTGCGCGGCGTCACGACGAAAAGGACCCCGACCGAGCCGGTCGCGCGCGCGTCGAGCACGATCCCGCCATAGTCGTCGAATCCGTTGCCGATGTTGTCGCGGTCGGCGAAGGGTGCGCGCAGGGCTGACGGATTCGGATCCTCGAATTCGAACGCGGCGTACAGGAACTTGTCGTCGTAGGTGAGATAGCCGACGTTTTTGACCTTCGGCTCGACGTTGTCACCCGGCTGGGTCTCGTACCACTTCTCAATCCTCGTCGCCCGCCGCCACGCTTCGTCCGACAGATCGCCGTCGACGACGATGCGGCCCGTGGCCTTGGTGATGTGAATCGTCTCGCCCGAGAGCGCGGCCTGCGCGGCCGCCGTGCGAGCGAGCAGATACGCGGCGGCGACGCCCCCGAAGACGGCGGCGGTTCGCATGCCGCATTGTACCGTGCCGCTATGTCCTTCACTTCCTGCATCAGGGACGAAACGTGGTACGGAATGCCGTTTTGGATCGTCGCCGGCGCGGTGTCTACTGACACGAGGGTTGAATGGTGGCGGTCATCGGGGCCCGCCTTCAGGATTCGACCGCGCGCGCGTTGGACGATCAGGACGCGTGCGGCGCTACCCGCCTGTCTCGTGGTGCTCATGTGCCCTCAAGGAAACGCTGCCAGCGCGCCCCGGCCTCGTCGAGGCTGAATCCATAGGTTGCGAGGAACGCGCTGCGGACGGCGTCGAGCGAGGCGTTGGGATTCATGGCGCCGAACAGCCGTCGCATGGCGCTCATACCCTGCGTATCGATCAGAAAGCGGACGAACGATCCCGCTTCCGGATAGGTGACATTGGGATCGAGGGCGCGGAACGCCGAGGTCTCCGCGATGGACACGATCGACGGCAACCGCACCTGACTGCGGAACTGCCGCGCCAGATCGTGCAGCGGGGTGCCGCTCCACCTCGGCGTCAGGTCCCCGGCCTGGGGATTGGTCTGATGCGCGACGGCGAACCCTTCGCCGAACAGCGCGACCGGCGATCCCCATGGACTCGCGTAGATGTGCACGACTTCGTGGTTGTCGGTGCTCCAGATTGTGTGGATCGTCGCGGTGGCCGGCTCTGCATAGCCGTTGGTGGTCGAGTTGCCCGTTGCCGCTCCCATCTGGGCGCGATCGCGATACTTGTTGTAGGTCACGACGGGCGGAGAGACGCCGAGCTGTTCCACCACCCAGAGGTAATACGCCTCCTGCCAGACGGCGTCGACGCGATCGCCGGCTGAAAAATGAAAAATGTAGTGATCGGACACGATCTGCTCTGTGAGGAGCGAGGGCGCGGTCGGCGACGATCCACCGCACCGGCTCAGAAGAAGCACGGCGACGGCGGCGTACGAGAGTCGGCGGGCCATGGCGTCACCAGAGGCGCGCGGCGACGAGGAGACACACCACGACCGTCCATATCGTGGGCGCATATGATTACCTTCCCTTTCCGAAGAGAAATCCGAAGCTGACGCCTATCTCGGCGCCGCTGTGGTCATCGAGCGAGCCGACCGGCCGCGAAAAACGGGCCATCCAGTCGTAGCCGGCGCTCACACCGATCGAGAACGGGCGGGCGACATGAAAGTCGACGCCGGCCCCGACGTTCCCGCCGAGTGTCGCCTGATCGTGGACACCCGAGGTCACCGATCCCGACCCGACGAACGAACCGGTAGACGTTCCAAACACCGGACCGACGCCGATCGCGATGAACGGCTTCACGGCCCCCGACGGCTGCCGCACCCTGGAAGGACTCCACCGCACGCCTATGGGCATCCCGATGATGTCGGCCGTGCCAGAGAAGACGCCTTTGGTGCTGACAGACGATCCCGTTTCTCCGCCGAGCGACATGACGCCCAGCGTCATCGCGAGATCCTCGGACAGGTAGCGCGTGTACTGCACACCGCCAAAGACATTGCCGTCGCTGACGCCGCTGACGACCTGATTGTTATTCGTCGCGTGCCAGCCGCCTACGCGCAGCTCGATGCGATTGCGTCCAGCGACCGCGAACGGCGGTTGAGGCCCGCCGCGACGCCGCGTCGCCTCGAGCGCCACCGGACCGAATTGTTTCGCGTCGAGCGTCAGCCTGCCGCCGTCTTCGACGCGCGTCCTGGCGAGCATCGACGTCTTCGCGCGATCGAGCCGCACTTCGTACGCTCCCGGCTCGAGCCCCAGTTCGACTTTGCGCCCGAACGGCTTGTACAGCTCGACGACGAGCTCCTGCGCGGCGTTCCGGATGAAGAAGCGTCCGTCGAGGTCTTCACCCAGCACGAGCGTGGCCGTCGTCTGCCGCATGTCGGTCATGACCACATCGCCGGAGCCTGACAGATTGATGTCGTACGACGGATGCTGAGCGCCGCCGCGGGTGTCGACCGTACGTCCCAGGGTTTCCGTGAACGCGAACTGATACGCCTCGTTCAGCGTCACCTTGCCGTCACCGGAGAGATCCGCCGCGCCGCGAAATCCGGAAATCAGGTAATGCGTGAAGTACGACGCATGGATCCGGTCCGATTCCTGGGCGGATTCCGTTTCGGCGCTCGACGTCAGAAAGGCGTGGCCGCGCATGTCGGCGGATTCATCGACGAGGAACGCCGGACGCGCCTTTCCGCCCTTGAGGCGCGTGAAGGCGCCCGAGGCACAGGCGTCCAGGACGGCGATCCGCACGTCCGCAGGAATCTCGTCCAGCCGATCGCGCAGCGTGCGGTACGAATACCGATCGCTTCCGAGGAGCAGGCCCTGTTCGTCGGCATGTCCCGAGTAATACACGATGACTTCGATCCGCCGCACCGCTGAATCCCGGCGCGCGCTTCTCACTCGTCCGTTCAGCGCGTCGAGCGCCTCGATCAGATCCTTCAGCTTCGGCTGGCGAAGCACCACTTCGTTCGACGGCGGAACGCCGCCGAGCTCGACCATCACACGCGCGAAGCGCTCCGCATCGGAAATCGCGTACTGCAGCTTCGGCCGGTCGTTTCCGCCGGCGTTCGCGCCGATCACGAGCAGAAAACGCTGAACGGGTATCGCGCCTGCCGCCGGCGTCGCGAGCGCACCGACCGCCAGGGCCGACAGGAGGGTCGTGAGAGCGGACTTCATTTGCGTGCCTCTTTCTGAATCGCGAAGGTGACCTGCTCGAGACCTGGCGCCAGCGGAAGGACGTCGGGCGCGGTGCCGACGGCTCGCGCCGCCGACAGAATCGGACCCACCTCAAAGGGATGCGCGCCGGTTATGAAATAGAAGCGCTCGATCCGCGGCGCATCGTCGAGCTCGTACGCGGCGTCGAGCAGGACCGTCCCGCCCTGCGACAGCGGCGCAGCCCGATTGCCGGCCGGCGGTAGATGCAGCGTGACGGATCCGCGGCCGTCGATCGAGACAATGACGCCGTACGGGCGCCCGGCCGACACGTATCCGACGCGGAGGAGATCGCCGGGCCGCGCGACGTCGCCATCCGCGAGGCGCTCGCTCCCATCGGCGATGCGCCGATAGACCGCCAGCACCGGACGACCGTTCGCAACGCCCTTCACCCGAGCCGTATCGGGAACGGACGCCGGAAGCCGCGGCAGGGCGATGACGATCGCGAGCACCGCGGAGGCGAGAGCGGCCGCAAGGACAAGGCCGCTGACGCGAGAGCGCCGCGGCGCACGGTCCGGCACGAACATCTCCGGCGCATATCGACCGCGAATCTCCGCGTCGGATTCCGTCAACGCGCCGATCCGCGAACGCAGTGCCGGATTTCCGGCAGCCTGACGCTCGATTTCCTGCATGTCCGCCTCGGGCAACTCGTTCAGCCGGTAGCGTTCGAGCAGTAGATCAGGGATGGTCCTGGACATCAATCATCTCCGTCAGCGACGTTCGCAGCTTTCGAAGCCGTTTCCGCACGCCGGATACCGACATCCCCGTTTCCGCGGCGACCTCCTCGAGGGTCAGTCCGTCCACATAATGGAGCACAGCGATCGTGCGACTGGACTCCGGATGGCGTCCGAACAGCCGTCCAAGCAACAGCCGCGCCTCACTTGCCCCACCGGGTTCGCCCGCGCGGGCGATGTCGGACAGGACGGCTTCGTCGCGGGTGACCGGCGCCCGTCTGCGATCGCGCAGCCGGTTCAGGCAGAGGTTCGTCGCAATCCGGTAGAGGAGACTCGACGGATACCGGGCGTCGAGACGCGCGCGGTGCTGAAGCACGCGGACGAAGACGTCCTGGCACGCATCGAGGGCCTCGTCTTCGTCGCCGAGAAGCCGCCGGCACCGACGGAGCACCATCGGTCCGTAGCGGCGGCTCAGCGCCTCGACGTCGACGTCCCTCACGTTGCTTACTTAAACACGGGGCGCGGGGAAGAGTGTTACTGGAGGGTCGCGATTCGCAAGCGGCGCTGTACTCGTGCGCTCAGCGTCCCGACGTGCGCGACCCGGCGCGGCTGGCGCGCGCCGTCGTCACCATATCCTTGACTTCTTTCATCAGTGTGGGAACGTGGTACGGCACGCCGTCCTTGATCGTCCACTCGATGCCGCCGCCGTGGACGGAGCCCGCTCGCGGATCGCCGGGCTTGATGTCGCCCGAGTAATTGTCGACGACCTTGCCGTCGATCGTCATCAGATCGGTTCCGTATGGATTGAGCAGATGGAGGTTGGCCAGCGGGTTGCCGTTCACGACGAGCAGGTCGGCCGCAAACCCCGCGCGGACGCGGCCGAGCGTGTCCTGCAGACCGAGGACCCTGGCGCCGTTGACGGTTGCATGCTGGAGGACTTCCAGCGGCGCGAAGCCCGCTTCCTGCTGCAGCTCGAGCTCGCGAATCGTGCCGAAGCCGTAGAGCGATCCGTAGAGATACCCCGCGTCGTCTCCGACGGTCACCGTGCCGCCCTTGCGGGCGAACTCGAGAAGCGTGGCCATCCAGACTTGATAGTTCCTGCGCCAGCGCGCTTCCTGCGTCGCCGTCCATCCGAGCCAGAACGTTCCATGCCGCGTCATGCTCGGCTTGTAGTACTCCTCGAGCGACGGGTGCAGGTAGTCCTTGTACCAAGGCAGATTCTGGGCGCGCACCAAGTCCCGCGCCGCCTCGTAGGTCGACATCGTCGGGCTCCACGCCACGCCGCGCGCGACCATGTCGTCGAGGAGCTTCGCCAGCTTCTCCTTGTTGAGATTCGTCTGCGTGTAGAGCTCCCCGGCGCGACCGAAGCGATGGATCTCGTTGGCGAGATTCATCTCGGGCGGAAAGTCCTGGACGCCGTCGAACGCGGCGTCGGCGATGCCGTAGAAATGCTCGATGCAATTGACGCCGAGATCGACGAAATCCCGCGCCGTCGCCTCGCCGACGGCAACGTGAACGGTGGTTCGCAGGCCCAGGCTCTTCGCCACTCCGAGCGCTGCCGCCACCTGATCGCGATCCATCGGGCCGATCAGTTTCAGGCCGTCGGCGCCGCGCTCTTTTGCCGATCGCACGAGCGCCTCGATTTCTGCCGGCGTGCCGGTGTAGGTCTGCCCCGGCGCGAGCAGATCGACGAGCATCGGGTACAGCAGGATGCGGGGCGCGGCGATCTTGTGCGCGGCGCTTTCCTCTCGCCACTGCCTGGCCTTGTTGAAATCGCCGCCGACTTCGCGCGCCGTCGTCACGCCCGACGCCAGATACAGGTTGCGCTCGTACTGAATCGGAATCGGCCCGACGCGCTCCTCGTGCCAGTGCATGTGCGTATTGACGATGCCCGGCATCACGTATTTCCCGGTTGCGTCGATGGTGGCGTCGGCCGCGGGCCACTTCTCCGCCGCCGCACTTCCCATTCG
>Ga0310811_10014901_pt1 | contig 10149 bp, 10 predicted proteins | sample YCmetagenome_FD_207642 | JGI IMG/M metagenome (GOLD analysis project Ga0310811, IMG submission 207642) | Soil microbial communities from experimental microcosm in Duke University, North Carolina, United States - YC | ecosystem: Engineered > Artificial ecosystem > Soil microcosm > Unclassified ...
AATCGACTTTCTTTCTCAAACTGTCAATATCGCTATCAACAATTGTAACGTGGCCCATCTTGCGGAAGGGTTTCGTGAATTGTTTTCCGTAGAGATGAACATGAACACCACTTACTTTAACCACTTCTTCAAAACCTTCATAACGGGCAGCACCAGTGTGACCGGCCTCGCCCAAAAGATTTACCATAGCACTAGGCAAAATGATGGAGGTATCACCTAATGGAAGACCAAGAACTGATCTCAGGTGTTGTTCATATTGCGAGGTAACATTGGCTTCAATAGTTTGATGGCCGCTGTTATGAGGGCGAGGAGCAACTTCGTTTACCAACACTTTACCATCTTTGGTTACAAACATTTCAACAGCGAGAATGCCAACCATGTCAAGGTCGTGGATTACTTTACGTGCAATCTTGTCAGCTTCCAAAGCAACGGCTTCAGTTATTTCAGCCGGTGAAAATAAATACTCAACCAAATTATGAACGGGATGAAAAACCATTTCAACTGCTGGATAAGTTTTCACTTCACCCTTAATGTTTCTCGCTACAATTACAGAAATTTCTTTTTCGAAAGGTATTAACTTCTCTAGCAATCCTGGAGCGTCAAAAGCTTTGCTGAGATCAGCTTCTGTTTTTATTACCTGAACACCCCTGCCATCATAACCTTCACGACCAAGTTTATTCACAGCAGGTAAAAATGCTTTGTTGTGTTTTACATCTTCAGCATTTTCTGTGAGAATAAAATCAGCCGTTGGTATACCACAATCTTTGAAGAAAATTTTCTGTGTTCTTTTATCCTGAATTAACTCAATGACCTCGGGCTGAGGAAATACACGTTTACCTTGTTTGGCTAATTCTTTTAAAGCGATTGTATTTACATTTTCAATTTCGATGGTAATCACATCACACTGCTTTCCGAAAGCGAGAACAGTATCATAGTCGGTTAGTTTACCACTTGTAAAGTTGCAGAGAGATGAACACGGTGCGCTCGCATCAGGATCTAATACTTTGAATGGAATATTAAAGTCTATGCCTGACTGGATAAGCATACGGCCCAGCTGGCCTCCTCCTAAAACACCTAATGTAAAATTCTGTTGAAATACGGTACTCAAGATTCAATGGTTTAGAACGCAAATGTATAGTTTGTTCTAAACTATTTGAAGAAATAGCCTCTAATGAATTGGAGTCATGCCAAACAAGCCAGAGTAAAGGCCAATAAGAATGGCAACGACTATACCTACAACTAATAAAACTCGTCTGCGCGTTATCATATAAATCATGTCTAACACCAATACCGAGCTCTTAGACACTGGAAATAAGCAACACGTTGTAAGTCTTAAAAACTAAATCACTAACCAACTTATTTAGGATGGAGCGGAAGAAGGGCCGTCAGAAGCTGTCTATGCTTTTAGATGTTTGATGATCATCTCTGCATGGATGCGTGAATTTTCGATAAACCACTTGTTAGTTTTCAAACCACCACAAACAACCCCTGCCAGATACAGGTTGGGTACGTTGGTTTCCATGGTGTGCTCATTATAAACGGGTGTTTGAAATTCGTCAGCTTGAAATTTTATGCCGCAAGCCTTCATAAAATCGAAGGGAGGTTGGTAGCCCGTCATGGCAAGAACAAAATCATTTTCAAGGATTATGTTTCCCTCTGGAGTTTTTAATTCAACAGTCGAATCAGTTATTCTGGTTAACTGCGAATTGAAATATGCTTTAATGGAGCCCTCCTTAATTCTGTTCTCGATATCTGGTTTAACCCAATACTTAACGCTTTCGCGAATGGAATCCTCACGAATCACCATCGTTACATCGGCACCTTTTCGGTAGGTCTCAAGTGCTACATCAACAGCTGAATTCGCGGCGCCGACGACAACAATTTTTTGAGCAAAATAAGGATGAGGTTCGCTATAATAATGAAGCACTTTAGGAAGCTCTTCTCCGGGGATATTTAACAAGTATGGTAGATCATAAAATCCTAACGAGATAATGACAGCTCTAGCTGTATAGCTACCCTTTGTAGTTGAAATATAATGAAGACTATTATTAAGGTTTATTGATTTGACTTCTTCATAGAGTTTTACCTTAAGATCCCATGAGGTGCAAACCCTTCTATAATATTCCAGTGCCTCTACCCGATTAGGCTTAGCCAAATGAGAGACGAAAGGTACACCCCCAATCTCAAGTCTGTCAGATGTGGAGAAGAAGGTCATATTTAGTGGATAGTGATAGATGGAATTTACCAGGCATCCCTTTTCAATGATGACATAGTTCAGCCCGGCTTTTTTAGCCTCGATACCACAAGCAAGCCCAATAGGACCAGCACCAATAATGATTACGTCGTAGTTTTCCATTTCACAATTCTGATTCCCTGTAACAATATTGTGAATTTAAATTCATTTCTTGTCAGACCCAATAAAATAAACTTTCAATAAGTATTGAAAGTTCCGAAACAACAGATACCTTTGTTACGTTATGAAATACAAAGAAGCAAAAGAAGAATTGATACAAGCCTGGGGCAACTTGGGTTATAGCTGGGGTCTGAATAAGACCATGGCACAAATTCATGCGCTTTTAATGATTTCAACAAAGCCGCTTACTACGGAAGAGATAATGGAGGAACTTAATATCTCCCGCGGTAATGCGAATATGAATATACGGGCGCTCTTAGAGTGGCATATTATCTATCGCATTTCAGTAGCAGGTGATCGTAAGGAATATTTTAAGTCAGAAAAAGATATTTGGGCTCTTGCCAGACAGGTAGCGAAGGAGAGAAGAAAGCGAGAGTTAGAACCAATTTTAAAGGTGCTTAAAGAAGTAAATGAAGTTGCTCCGGACGGCACGGAAGAAACTAAAGAATTTAAAAAGGTGGTAAAAGAGCTGAAGAATTTCGCAGACAAGTCAGATACCCTGTTGGACTCATTTGTAAAGTCTGAAGAGAACTGGTTTTGGAATACCGTATTGAAATTATTCAAATAATTTTTTTACCCTAAACTTTCAATATTTTCTGAAAATACAATATATAAGATTTATGAAACGCCTTGATTTTTTTGTTCAAACAATACTTATCCTCCTGGGACTATTTCTATTCTTTTTCTCAATTAATGATGGAGGAGCATTAATTCTTCTTGCTCAGCTATTACTGGGTCCATGGCAATTGATTAGTGCATGTTGCTATATACGATTTCGAACCGTGTTGCAAAAGGAAAGAGTATTACATCTGACAATCTCATGCCTCTATCTCGCCTTGCTTTTTACTGCATTTAGAGAATCTTTTTACTTCACCAAAACATTCGATATGCTGATAATAATTATCCCATCATGGATTCTGGCAATTTGTTATTACATAATCACCTGGCGAATAACTTTTCCAAATACTAAAAATAGATCAAGCTTTCTACCTCATCTCAACTTTTGAGTTTCACTTTAAATTCAAATTATATGAACTACACTATTTTAACTTACAGCATTTATCTGCCTATCACAATTTTATTAACCGTTTGGGTGGCCCGTACACTATTTAAAAATGGAAGAGTATTTCTGGTCGAAATTTTTCACAAAGATGAAGTGCTTGCCGACAGTGTGAATAAACTATTACTGGTTGGCTTCTATCTTGTTAATGTTGGCTACGCGGTTTATACACTTAAGATTTGGGAAACTATTGAAGTCGCGCAACAAGTTATTGAAGTACTAAGTCAGAAAATTGGCTGGATCATTCTCGTTCTTGGTGCCATGCACTTTTTTAATCTGTTCATCCTCTTCAACCTTAGAAGAAAAGCCCAACAACATACACTGCAACGCAACACCATCTAAACTTCACTATTATGAAAACGCTTGACGACCATGTAATCATTTATGACGATGAATGCCCGATGTGTAATCTCTATACACGTGCTTTTGTGCAAACAAAAATGTTGGATGATAATGGTCGCCAGGCGTACAGTGCTATTAGCAAAGAGTTACAGGCTCTTCTCGATCAGCAAAAAGCATGTAACGAAATTGCGTTGGTAAACACCAATACAAAAAATGTCCTGTATGGTATTGATAGTTTGTTTCATGTATTGGGTAATAGCTTTCCATTCTTGAAACCAATATTCAGATTGCCTGGTGTTCATTGGATTTCTAAACGACTTTACTCATTCGTTTCCTATAACAGAAAAGTAATTGCGCCTGCCGCGAATAAGAAAAACAAAAATCAGTGTATACCAACATTAGATCTTAAGTATCGCTGGCTTTATATTGCCTTTGTGTGGATTGTGACTTCTTTGGTATTGAATTCTTATTCACCATTGTTATTGCCACTGGTGCCAAAAGGAAATTTCTATCGTGAGTTTGCTATTTGTGGTGGACAAATTCTTTTTCAATCTATGGTGGTGAGACTTCTGAGAAAGGAAAAGCTTATCGATTATCTGGGTAATATGATGACGGTTTCATTGATAGGCGCTTTGCTCTTAATCCCGGTATTAATAATTGGCAAACTTGGTCTTATAGTTAATCCTTACTTTTATATGGGATACTTTATGATCGTTGTTGGCTTAATGATTCTTGAACACATGAGGCGTGTCAAATTGCTAAACATTCATTGGAGTGCAACATTGGGTTGGATTATTTACCGTTTGCTTGTTCTTACCATAATTTTATAAGCTATGAATAAAATCATTATCGCCGGTGGCAGTGGTTATCTCGGATCTGCGTTAGTTAATTATTTCAGAGATAAAGCAAGTGATATTGTTATACTCAGCAGACAATCAAAAGAAACAGAAGGTTACATAAGAACTGTGGTTTGGAATGCATCTTCATTTGGCGAATGGACATCGGAGCTTGAGAGCGCAGATGTGATCATCAACCTTACAGGGAAGTCTGTTGATTGTCGTTATACCGAACAGAACAAGAAACAGATACTAAGTTCACGATTGGATTCGACAACTATCATTGGCAAAGCTATTCAGCAATGCAAAACTCCTCCGAGAATATGGATCAATGCCAGTTCCGCAACAATTTATAAAGCATCATTCGATAAGTTCATGACGGAGTCTAAAGGAGATATTGGTGATGACTTTTCTATGACCGTATGTAAAAAATGGGAGGAGATATTTAATCAATTTCAATTGACACAAACACGCAAGGTGATCCTACGAACTTCAATTGTGTTAGGTAATCACGGAGGAGCGCTCGTAGCGTTAAAGAATTTGGTTAAAGTTGGTTTTGGAGGAATTCAAGGTGACGGCAAACAATTTGTAAGCTGGATCCATGAACATGATTTCTGCCGAATTGTAGATTGGGTAATTCAGAATCAAACCATTACAGGTGCTTATAATACTACAGCACCAAATCCAGTTTCCAATTTTGATTTTATGTCAGCTCTGCGGCGCATCATGAACATGCCAGTTGGACTACCTTTACCCAAATGGTTGCTAACGTTTGGAGCAAGCCTCATCGGTACTGAAACCGAATTAGTGTTAAAGAGTCGTAAAGTTGTTCCGGAGAGACTTCTTGAATCAACATTTCAATTTGAGTTCCCAACAGTAGAACTGGCATTGAATGATTTACTTAAGAAATAATAAATCATGCTGACACGAATTGATTTGAAAACCATAATAAAAGCGCCAATTGAAATTTGCTTTGATCTCTCCCGAAGCATCGATCTTCATCAGCATTCAACCCAACAAACTCAAGAGAAAGCAATTGCTGGCAGAACAACAGGATTAATTGGATTGAATGAATTTGTAACCTGGAGGGCAACTCACTTTTTAATCACTCAAAAGTTAACCTCTAAAATAACCGTCTTTAACAGACCATATTCATTTACAGACGTTATGATTGAAGGAGCTTTCAAATCAATACATCATGATCATGTTTTTGAAAGTTCAGGAGATAGGACTCTAATGACAGATCATTTTAGTTATGAAGTTCCCGGAGGAGTGATTGGATCTTTGTTCAATACAATAATCCTCAAACATTACATGAAAAGACTTCTTGTTAAAAGAAATGAGGTTATTAAAACCACAGCAGAAAGTAATGAATGGAAACGCTTCCTTGCCTAAGAGAATTTCTTCAACAAAAGAGCAGCCCAGCCTTCACGTTCATCTCGACTTACTTCTTTCATTTTGTAACGAGCAGCCTCAGCGGTGAGGTCAACAATATCATTTTCATAAAAACCACTGAGCAATAACAAACCATCTTCTTTGAGATAGGCTGAGTACTGTGGCATCTCCTGCATGAGTACGTTCTTGTTGATGTTGGCCAGGATGATATCAAAGTTATCATCAAAAGTGAGATCACTGATTTTGCCAAGTTGCTGGTTTATGTTGGTGCAATGATTTACATCAATGTTTTCTTTTCCATTAACAACACTCCAGTCATCAATATCAAATGCTTCTACATGTTTGGCTCCCAGCTTGGATGCCATTATAGAAAGTATAGCTGTGCCACAACCTGCATCCATCACAGTTTTATTAGTGTGATCAATGGCCATCTGGTTTTTGACCATCAGATAGGTTGTCTGATGATGACCTGTACCAAATGACATCTTAGGGGTGATCTCTATATCGTAAGTATATTTTTTATCACTGGGATGGAAATGCGCACGAATAAGGCACTTGCCCTCTACATCGATAGGTTGATAACTTTTCTCCCACTGCTCGTTCCAGTTCTCTTTTAATATTTTATCGAAAGAGAATTCAATAGGTGTGAGGGATAAATATTTTTCCTTGATTTCAGTAAGCTTCACGAAATCAAAATTCTCCATCTCAGCATAGGCTTCAAATCCTTTCTCTGTTTCCATAAAAGAATCAAATCCTATTTCTGCTATCTCGGCAATAAGCATTTCAGAAAATTCGGGGTTACAGGAAACAGTGAGATTGGTGTAATACATAGCCTTCAAATTGAGGATGCAAGTTCAGAGATCGGATTCTATAAAACAAAAAAAGCAGAGCGTGGAGGCTCTGCTTCTTATAAGATTTTTAACGAACTACTAGTTTGTTCCGGCAGGTTTTTCATTTACCACGCCTTCCAGTACATCTTTGATATCAACGCGTTGTCCGTCTTTGAAAGGAACAATCCAGGCATCCTTCACGCCCATTTCGCGCATATATTTTTTAAAGGTATCAGCTTCCCAATAATCACGGAACAAGCCAATGGTATAGGCGTTAACTCCATCTTGTGATTTCTCACCACCGAAGTTAGGGTTGTTCTCAAAGTATTTTGATAAATCTTTATTCTTGAAAGCACCAATCTGTACTTTAAATACAACACCTTTAGAATAATCCATAGAGTTAGCTGGTGTTACAGGATTTTCCTTCAAGGTAGCCAGTTCAGCCTTCGTAGTTGTTAACTGACTTCTCAGTTGCGTTAACTGATCTTCAAGCTCGGCGTTCTTAGCATCCTTGTCGCTGATGTTAGATTGAAGCTGCGTAACCTTTGCATTTAGTGTAGAGACCTGAGTTTCTGCGGCCTGTTTTTCTTCTGTTAATTGCTTAAGAGCTTCAGGTGATTTAGAAAACTCTTTTGCTTTTTTCTTCCATTCCTTCTTTTCGCTTTTTGAAAGTTGAGCAAAACCTGCTGTACTAAGCGCCACACAGAAGAGAAGTATGAGTATGTTTTTCATCCTTGAATTGGTTAAAATCAAAATAAAAGTACGAAATATTTTTAAAATGTATCTAATCATCAAGCCAATACCATCATATCGGCTCCATGGCATTTACTATTTCTCAAGACTTCCTACCATCTTTTCGGGTCTCACCCACTGGTCAAATTGTTCCGAAGTAAGATAGCCCAGACCAACAGCGGCCTCACGAAGTGTTTTGTTTTCCTTGTGCGCAGTCTTGGCAATCTTAGCTGCCTTCTCATAACCAATATGAGTATTAAGAGCAGTTACCAGCATCAATGAATTTTCAAGATGTTGTTTGATCACGGGAAGATTAGGCTCAATGCCCAACGCACATTTCTCATTGAACGATACACAGGCATCACCAATAAGTCTGGCAGATTGTAACACGTTAGCGGCTATCACAGGCTTGAATACGTTAAGCTCAAAATGACCTGTTGCTCCGCCAAAAGATACAGCAACATCATTACCAATTACCTGAGCACATACCATGGTCAATGCTTCTGGTTGTGTAGGATTTACTTTGCCTGGCATGATAGACGATCCCGGCTCATTGTCAGGTATGATGATCTCACCTATTCCACAACGCGGTCCGGAGCTCAGCATTCTAATGTCATTAGCAATCTTCATAAGAGAAACTGCTGAACGTTTCAACGCGCCAGACAGCTCCACCATAGCGTCGTGAGCAGCAAGTGATTCAAATTTGTTGGGTGCAGTTATAAAAGGATATCCTGTTAGATCGGCAATTTTCTTGGCTACTAAAACATCATAACCCTTTGGTGTATTCAAACCTGTACCTACGGCTGTTCCACCAAGAGCGAGTTCGCGAACCACTTCAAGTGCGTTGTTCAGGGCACGAATACTATTATCAATTTGCTGAACATAACCTGAGAACTCCTGACCTAAAGTCAAAGGCGTTGCATCCATAAAATGCGTACGTCCTGTCTTTACTATAGACTGAAACTCTGCTGACTTCTTCGCAAGGGAATCACGCAGTTTCTTCATTCCTGGAATTGTGATCTCAACAGTTTGCTTATAAGCAGCAATGTGCATGGCTGTTGGGAAAGTATCATTGGATGATTGCGATTTGTTAACATCATCATTTGGATGTAAAACTTTCTGGTCGTCTGTAAGTTTACCGCCACTTAAAACATGAGCGCGGTAAGCTACCACCTCATTTACATTCATATTGCTTTGTGTACCTGAGCCTGTTTGCCAGATCACCAATGGAAATTCGCCATCAAGTTTGCCAGCCAGGATCTCATCACACACCTTGCCAATCAGATCTTTTTTATCAGCAGCAAGAACACCTAGTTCATGGTTAGCCTGAGCTGCAGCCTTTTTGAGATAGGCAAACGCATAGATAATTTCTTTAGGCATGCTGGCTTCAGGCCCAATTTTGAAATTATTACGTGAACGTTCTGTCTGAGCTCCCCAATATTTGGTGGATGGCACTTGCACCTCACCCATGGTGTCTTTTTCAATGCGATAATCCATAGCTGTTAATTTGTTTGTGGCAAAATTATAAAAAGCTGAAAAAGAAAATGCCCTGAGAGATCAGGGCATCCTTATTTATTTTTTAGTCGTCACCGCTCCTTGAAGAATTTATCCTCGTCTTCGGGGTCGCCACTATCACCACCATCAATAGGTTTAGCGATAGCATGGATACTTAGAATTCTAAACTCTGTGCGTCTGTTTTTCTGGCGACCTACTGGGTTGTCAGTCCCGTCTGGGTTAGTATTTCTCGCTATTGGTCTAGACTCTCCATAACCTTTAGGAACCATTCGTTCAGGAGAAATTCCTTTTTTGATCAAATAATTAACAGCTGATTCAGCTCTTCGCTGCGACAGAACCCGGTTATATTCTTCATCATCGACGCTATCTGTATGAGAACTTAGCTCAATGACTATTTCGGGATTATCCACCAATACTTGGAATAGATTGTCAAGCTCTTTGGCCGCTTCCGGTGTGATGTTCCATTTGTTAAATGGATAGTAAATGTTCTCGAGGGCGAAAATTTTTGTACTATCAATTTTATCAAGTACAATCAACGTATCGAAAGTAATGTTTGTCAACAGTTCTTTTAAAGTCCGTGGATCAACAGATTTTCCTTTTGTTGTGTATGACTCACGTTTAACTAAATAACCAGAGGTTTCTCCAACCAATTCGTAGTCCTCATTTTCATAAACTCTGAAGAGGAACTTACCATCATTACCCGTAACATAATCCTGCATCAGATCACCCTTGCCATCAAGCATACTTACTTTGGTGTTGGGAAGAATTTCACGCTTGCCATTTTTATCGGCATAGGTTATGCCTTGCAGGTAATAGTTGATCACTTTCAGATCAGGATCTTCATTTATAAAAGTGTAGATATCATCATCGCCTTTTCCTCCTTCGCGGTTAGAAGTAAAGAATCCACGGTCAGGCTTAAATAAAAATATACCAAAGTCGTCAGCACTTGAGTTGACAGGCTGACCAAGATTTTCAATTGTAGTTTTTCCGTTAGCACGTTTCACCACAAAGAGATCAAGCTCTCCA